>ERZ506953.149-NODE-149-length-37611-cov-5.07788_pt1 | contig 37611 bp, 30 predicted proteins | sample MGYA00512895_ERZ506953 | MGnify/ENA metagenome assembly ERZ506953 | reverse complement strand
CCTACACGACGCTCTTCCGATCTTGGCGGGGGAGGTATCCCAGTAACTAAAGAAGGTAATGAACTTCATGGTGCAGCCGCTGTTATTGATAAAGATTGGACTAGTAGTTTATTGGCCCAAGAAATTGATGCTGATGTTCTCGTTATTTTAACAGCTGTTGAAAAGGTTGCCATTAACTTTGGTAAAGAAAATGAAAAATGGCTTGATGAAATAACCGTTACACAAGCTAAAGAATTTGTATCAGCTGGTGAGTTTGCAGAAGGCTCGATGAAACCAAAGGTAGAAGCCGCTATAGCATTTGCAGAATCCCAAAAAGGCCGTGTTTCAATTATCACATTATTAGAGAAATCTAAAGATGGTATAGCAGGAAAAACAGGCACACGTATCGTATTATAATAATATATAAGTTTATAAGTATGCATTTCAACGAATCGTTGAGGAGGTGCCCACATGATTATATTAGGAAAAGGTACTGTTATTACTCGCGACGCTGATAGACCTATCATTTATGATGGTGCTATTGCTATCGACGGGACTCAAATTGTTGATGTTGGTATATATGATGAATTATGTAAAACGTATGTAAATGCAGAAATCATTGATGCTCATGGTGGCCTAATTATGCCAGGTTTCATTAATGCACATCACCATATTTATTCCGCTCTTGCACGAGGTTTATCATTGCCAGGTCCGGCACCGACTAACTTCGGTGAAATCTTGGAAGGACTTTGGTTCTACTTAGATAATAAATTGACCGCTCCTGATGTAAAAGCAAGTGCATTACTTACGTATTTAGGCTGTATCGAAAATGGTGTAACTACTATTTTTGACCATCACGCAAGTTATGGTGAAGTGCCTAACAGCTTATCCATCATTGCAGATGTAGCTAAACAGTTTGGTGTTCGCTCTTGCTTGTGCTACGAAGTGTCTGACCGTAACGGTGTTGATCAGATGAAAGCCGCTGTTGCAGAAAATGTACGTTTTGGTAAAGAGGCTAAAAAAGATCCATCTAGACTCGCTGCTATGATGGGCTTACATGCATCCTTTACTCTAAGTCCTGAAACATTAGATTATGTGAAAGCACAAAATGAAGACAAGTTAGGATATCACGTTCATGTTGCTGAAGGCCCAGAAGATGTGGCAGATAGTAAAGAAAAATATGGCATGACACCTGTTAGACGCCTCGTAGAGGCAGGTATTTTAGGCCCTAAGAGCATCGCTGGTCACTGTGTACACGTAACTGACGAAGATGTGGCATTATTGAAAAACTCTCAAGCTAAGGTCGTACATAACCCAGAAAGTAATATGGGTAATGCAGTAGGCACGACAGATATCTTAAAACTATTAGATGCAGGGATCACTGTTGGGCTTGGCACAGATGGTTATACAAATGATATGCTCGAATCTTATAAAGTAGCGAATTGTCTCGTGAAACATGAGCAACATAAACCATATGTAGGCTGGGGCGAAGTACCTCATATGCTATTTGAAAACAATCGCAAAATGGCTAATGAATTCTTCGATACTACGGTAGGCATCCTTAAAAAAGGTGCCGCAGCTGACGTAATTGTTCTTGATTACGCAGCACCAACACCACTTGATGAAAACAACATCAATGGTCACTTACTATTCGGTACTAATGGTATGTATGTGGTAACAACTATTAGTGATGGTGTACCACGCATGATTGATCGTAAATTACAAGGCATTGATAAAGCTGAAGTAATGGACGAAGTTTTAGCAACATCTAAAGGTTTATGGAAACGACTAAACCCATAACGCAAACGCTTTAAAGGAGTGTGACATTATGAGTGACATTATGTATCCGGTAAGTTTCGGAAATTTGATGAACCACATTATGACTGAGTACAAGATGTACAATCGTATTTACAATGTAAATAAAATTCATCGTACGAATCATGATCAACGCTTATCTATCTTTGGTAAATCCATTGAAAATCCTGTAGGCCCAGCAGCTGGCCCTAATACACAGTTGGCACAAAACATTGTGGCATCCTATGTAGCTGGTGCTCGTTGCATCGAATTAAAAACCGTACAAATCATGTACGGTGAAGAATTAGGTATTCCTAGACCTTGTATCTACTCTGTAGACGAAGCCTATAACGTAGAGTGGTCTTCTGAATATAGCTGTGATGAAGCTGCTGATGAATATATCAAAGCTTGGTTCGCATTGAAATTAATCTCTAAAGAATTAGGTTTAGGCAATCCAGATGGCTTTTTATTCATCATGAGTGTTGGCTACAACTTGGCTGGTATCAAGAGCCCTATGGTTGATAAATTCATCAACACCATGCGAAATGCATCTCAATCCCCTATGTGGGATACATGTAAACAATGGTGTCTTGACCATGTAGATGAGTTTGAACATATCGATGCTGATTATATCAACTCTATCAGTGATGAACTTTGCCAAGCAATTACATTGTCCACAATGCACGGTTGCCCAGCAGAAGAAATCGAATCCATTTGTTCTTATCTTATCAGTGAAAAGGGACTTCATTTATACTTGAAATGTAATCCTACATTGTTAGGTCCAAAACGCATTAGAGAATTATTGGATAACGCTGGCTTTGAATACATTGACTTTGAAGATCATCAGTTTGAAGTTGACCTTCAATTCGATAAAGCTGTTCCGATGTTAGAGCGTCTTATCGCTCTTGGTGAAAAACACAATAAGATTTTCGGTGTTAAATTGACAAATACATTCCCTGTACAAATTCACAACAATGAATTGCCAGGCGAGCAAATGTATATGTCTGGTAAATCCTTGTTACCTGTAACAATTGGTGTGGCTGAGCTCCTAAGTGCTCAATTCGGCGAACGTTTACCTATGTCTTATAGTGGTGGTGCTGTAAAACAAAATATCAAAGCTATCTTTGATTGTGGTATTTGGCCTGTAACAGTATGTACAATTCTTCTACAAGGTGAAGGTTACAATACTTTCAAAGGCTTAGCAGACGAAGTGGAATCTACTGATTACAATGCTGCTTTAAAAGTTCATAAAGAACTTATAGCTAAACTCGCTAAAGACATCGCTGAGAACAAAATTTTCAAGAAGAGCGATGCTATGAAGAAAAAACGCGAAGCAATGCCATCCTTCCCTGGTACACATAGCTCTGACTACCACTGTCGCGTAGTGTGTGGTGCTTGTGTTCGCGTATGTCCTAATAGATGTAATGAAGTCGTTACTGTAAATGATGCTAAATTGATCGTCCATGTTGATCAAAGCTGTAATGAGTGTGGTAACTGTGCATGTCATTGCGTAGAACCTTGTCAACCATACAAGGATCGCATTACATTCTTCCACAATGCTGAAGCTTTAGCAGATAGTACAAATGATGGTTTCTACATCAAAGGTACTAGCTGTGGTTATCGCTTTAAAGGTGAAGAAGCCGTATGTGACATTGATGCATTACCTGAAGAATTGAAAGGAGTTGTACATGCCTTCTGTAAAGAGCATGTGTACTATGTATCATGATTATCATACAACAAGGGGACTTGGTCTTAACTGATCGAATCCTTACCGGAGATTTACTAATTGATAGCGACAAAATTGTCGCCATCGATGAACACATTCCTGTTCCAGACGGGGCTAAAGTAATTGATGCAAAAGGTTGTTATGTGTTCCCAGGATTCATAGATCCTCATACACACTTTCAGATGACAAATGCATTAGCGTCTACTGCGGATGATTTTGATAGTGGTACAAAAGCCGCTATTCTTGGTGGGACAACATCAATTATTAACTTTGCTTCTCCTGAGGAAGGATCCCTTTGTAAAGGTTTAGAAGTTCACAAGGAGCGTGCCTTAGGGCATTGCTCCTGTGACTACAAATTCCATATGGAGCTTGTAGAAATGAATGAAGAGGTATCTCATGAAATACCAAAGGTTGTAGAAGCTGGTGTATCGTCTTTTAAAGTGTACCTAGCGTATGGCTTCCGTTTAACAGATCGAGAAATTTATGATGCTATTGAAGCTATAAAACCAACGGGTGCGCTTGTAGGGGCTCACTGTGAAAACGGTGATCTTATCGATGCCTTTGTAGCAGATAAACGTAAACGTGGTGAATTAGATGTAGACAATCATCCACTCACAAGACCGGCCATGATTGAATCGGAAGCGATTAAGCGATTTAGTACAATTGGTGCTGCATTAGAGTATCCCGTGCATATTGTGCATGTAAGTTCTAAAGAAGGTGTAGATGAAGTTCTACGTGAGCGGGCATTAGGACATCAAGTCACTTGTGAAACATGTCCACAGTATTTGGTGCTTGATGAATCACGATATAAATTACCTGATTTTGAAGGGGTTAAATTTGTGATGAGTCCTCCACTTAGAACGATACGAGATCAAATGGCATTGAAGGATGCACTAGTAAATGGTGTTTTTCAAACCATTGGTTCCGACCATTGTAGCTTTACCTTTAATGATCAAAAATTAAAGAGTCGGTATGACTTTACCCGAATTCCTGGAGGTATTCCTGGAGCCGAAGAACGGGGTATCATTGCTTATGATGTGTTGGTTAACCAATGCAATATGAGCGCTGTAGATTTTATGAAATTAGTTAGTGAAAACCCAGCAAAGCTATATGGCATGTATCCCAAGAAGGGTACATTAGCTGTAGGTAGTGATGGGGATATAACAATTGTAGATAAGCATATAGAACATGTGCTTTCAAAAGAGTCCGCCCATACAAAGGCTGACTATATACCTTACGAAGGAATATCTGTAACTGGCAAGGTTCGAGATGTTATCCTTAGAGGTCACCATGTGGTACAAGATGGATCCTTAACAGAATCATATCTTGGTGAATGTATTCCTTAATGAGAGGAGGGCTATATATGTACCGCTTTCAAGTGAATGGCACCCAATATGAGGTTCAAGAGGATCAACGTTTAATTGATTTCTTGCGAGCTGATTTAAAGTTGACGGGCACTAAAGAAGGTTGTAGTGCTGGTGCATGTGGTACGTGTACAGTAATTATAGACGGAAAAAAAGCAAAGGCTTGTGTAAGCAAACTATCTCAATTAGATGGTAAATCAATTGTCACGATTGAAGGTTTATCTGAACGAGAAAAAGCAGTATACACCTATGCTTTTGGTGAATGCGGAGCGGTGCAGTGTGGTTTCTGTATACCAGGTATGATTATTAGTGCAAAAGTATTGATTGACGAAAATAATGACCCTACACCTGACGATGTTAAAAAGGCGATATTAGGTAATATTTGCCGTTGTACAGGCTATGTAAAAATTGAAGAGGGCATTATGCTAGCTGCAAAAATGTTCCGTGAGAACTTACCAGTTCCAGAAAAGGATACAAATGGTAATGTAGGCGCTCGTTTACACCGTGTAGATGCTGAGGAAAAAGCATTAGGTACTGGACAATACTCTGATGATATCTATATGGATGGCATGATTTATGCCAAAGCATTGCGTTCTAAATACCCACGAGCTAGAGTTGATCGTGTTGATGTGTCTAAAGCTCTTGAACATCCAGCATGTGTAACGGCATTGACTGCTAAGGATGTACCATTCAATAAGACTGGTCATTTAGTACCGGATTGGGATGTACTTATCGCCGAAGGTGATATTACACGTTATGTAGGCGATGCAATTGCACTTGTTGCAACTACAGAAAAGAAATATTTAGACGAAGTATTGGCTCTAGTTGAAGTTGATTATACTGAATTAGAACCCGTACTAGATCCATTGGAAGCACTAAAACCAGATGCTCCTCAGTTACATCCAGAGGGAAATGTATTATCTCGTCAAACATTATCTCGTGGCGATGTAGATAAGGCTATTGCAGAGGCTGCTTTTGTAGTAACAAATCATTATTCCACACCTCAAACCGACCATGCATTTATGGAACCAGAATGTGCCGTTGCATATCGTGAGGGAGACGAAATTCATCTGTATTCAGGTAGCCAAAATGTTTATGATGATCGGCGTGAAGTTGCTCGTATGCTTGGCATTCCAAATGAATCTGTAAAGGTTCATAGCATGCTCGTAGGTGGTGGCTTTGGTGGTAAAGAGGATATGACCGTACAGCATCATGCATCTCTCGTAGCTTGGCTTACAGGTAAACCAACTAAGGTTCTATTCTCTCGTCAAGAAAGTCTTAATATCCATACTAAACGTCATGCGATGGAAATGGATATTACAACAGCTTGTGATGCAGAAGGTAATCTGGTAGCAAGTAAGGTAAATATCGTTTCTAATTGTGGCGCGTATGCATCTTTAGGTGGTCCTGTACTTCAACGTGCTGGTACTCATTCTTGTGGCCCTTATCACTTTGATAATTTTGCCTTTGATGGTGTATGTGTTTATACAAATACTGTTCCTGGTGGTGCATTCCGTGGGTTCGGCGTAACACAAACTATCTTTGGTCAAGAGCAAAATATTGATGAATTAGCTGCGTTAGTAGGCATGGATCCTTGGGAATTCCGCTATAAAAATGTTGTACGCCCTGGTGACTCATTACCAAACGGCCAAATTTGTTCCAAAGAAACCGCTTTAGTAGAATGTTTGGAAGCTGTAAAAGATGCATATTATGCCTCTGATCGTACTGGTCTTGCGGTATGTTTGAAAAATAGTGGTATTGGTGTAGGACTACCTGATACGGGTCGCGTTATTTTAGAAGTACGTGATGGTAAAGTTCGTATTCGTACGGGTGCCGCTTGTATTGGTCAAGGCATGGCTACTATGGCAACACAAGTACTTTGTGAAACGACAGGCTTAACGGCGGATAAAGTATTTGTAGAACGACCTGATACAGTACGTACACCAGATTCTGGTACAACTACTGCATCTCGCCAAACGCTCTTTACCGGTGAAGCAACGCGTAAAGCAAGTCTTCGCTTAAAAGAAATGTTAGATACTAAAACATTAGAAGAACTGAATGGCGTAGAGATTTATGAAGAGTTTCTCGGTGAAACAGATCCATTTAATTCTGATAAATCGCATCCAAAAAATCACGTTGCCTATGGTTATGGTGCATGTGTAGCAACAATTGGTGAAGACAATAAGATTGCTAATTTACATGTAGCATACGATGTAGGTCGTGTAGTGAACCCTCAATCCTGTACGGGTCAGGCCGAAGGTGGCGCCATTATGGGAATGGGTTATGCAGTTACAGAAGACTTCCCTTATAAAGAAGGGTATGTAACATCTAAATACGGTACGCTAGGACTTCTTAGAGCTACCCAATGTCCTCCAATTCATGTAAGTCTTATCGAAAAAGGGACACCAGAACAATATGCATACGGAGCTAAAGGTATTGGCGAAATCTCTAGCATTCCGATTGCACCGGCTATTGCAAATGCGTATCGTCGTATCGACGGAGAACCACGTAGGTCCTTGCCGATTAAACATACAGGTTATAAAAAATAGAATATTTGCTTAATGGTAGGGGCTTTTGCCCCTAGCCATCAAGGTTCCCACGTGAAGTCGATGAGATTTCTAAACTCTATCATGTACGATAGTATGACTATATTGTTTAACTAGTAACTAAAACGTAAGATATGAGGTGATTCTTATGAGTAAAGGTGCATCTGGTGTCGACCATGTAGATGGTATGCTGCCAATCCCGCAGTTATTCGCTTATGGTTTACAGCACGTTCTGGCTATGTATGCTGGGGCAGTAGCTGTACCAATTATTATTGCACAAGCTATGCATTTGCCAATTGAAGATTTAATTCGTTTGATTACAGCTGACTTATTTACATGTGGTGTAGCTACATTGATTCAAACATTAGGATTCGGACCTGTTGGCGGGCGTATTCCTCTTATTCAAGGTGTTACATTTGCTTCTGTAGGCCCTATGATTATGATTGGTCAACAGCATGATATCAATACGATTTACGGTGCGATTATCGTAGCTGGTCTCTTTACATTCCTTGTGGCACCATTTTTCAGTCGTTTGATTCGGCTATTCCCACCTGTAGTAACAGGTACTATCATTACTATTATTGGTATCAACTTGATGCCAGTAGCTGTTAACTGGATGGGGGGTGGCGTAGGCAATAAAAACTTTGGCGATCCACTATACATAGCTCTTGGTGTAGCTACATTTGTTCTCGTTATATTAACTTATCGATTTGGTAAAGGTTTCCTTGGTAATTTGGCAATCTTAGTTGGCCTTATTCTTGGTACAGCCTTAGCTATGATTGTTGGTATTACAGATTTTTCAGAGGTAGGACGTTCTCAATGGATTTCTGTTGTAACACCATTCTATTTTGGTCTTCCAACCTTTGACTTTGCTTCTATTGTATCTATGATTATTGTAATGCTCGTAGTTATGGTAGAAACAACTGGTGATAGTATTGCGGTAGGTGAAATTGTAGATAAACCTATTGGTCAAAATGAATTGGCTGCGGTACTTCGCGCGGATGGCTTGTCTACTATTATTGGTGGTATCCTTAATAGTTTTCCGTATACAGCATTTGCTCAAAACGTAGGTCTTATTGCTGTAACACGTGTTAAGAGTCGTTTCGTTGTAGCAGCATCTGGTGTAATTTTAATTTTATTAGGCCTTTTCCCTAAATTAGCCGCTATCGTAGCTTGTATTCCAAATGCTGTACTAGGGGGCGCAGGGATTGCTATGTTCGGCATGATTATCGCCAGTGGGATTCGTTCTCTTGGTAAAGTTAGTTTCGATGGTAACTATAACCTGATGCTAGTTGCCATTAGTATTGGGGTATCCATGATTCCTCTTGCAGCACCTCAATTCTATACACACTTTCCAGCATGGGCTCAAATTCTTTTGAAATCTGGTATCACAGCTGGTAGTATAGTAGCTGTTATTTTAAATGTAATGTTTAATGGTTTTGGTTATAAAACTGTTAACGAACCTAATCGTGCGACTCGTAAATATCGCCACTTCACACGATTCAAAGGTTATCCTAAACATTTCTACCAATAAGATATAGTTAGACGAGTTTACTCTCATGCGATTATATGTATTGTCTCTCACAGTAGAAACCTTGTTAGTATAGGTAAAACATCAATATATATGTTTTTGTTTGTTAAAAAGATCTCACTCTGATTTGGAGTGAGGTCTTTTTTTATGGAATCGTATACTACTTTGGTATATAATTAAATAATATTATTGCAAAGGAGACGCATTATGAAAGACGAGCGATTTATAGTTACATATAGAATAGAAGCGAGTACATATGAAGAAGCAAAATCAATTGCTTGGGCTGTTCAAGTGGAGCAAACTATAGAATTTCCTTATGAGTTTGTAACGGATACATACATTAAAGAAACTATTACTGGTCGACTAGAATCTCTTGAACCTATAGTAGAAGACTCTCCTTATATCAATGTAGGTGTGATGCTAAATGCTGTAATTGACACCTCTCGTTACTATTTGGCTCGTATTTCATATCACGTAGATACCACGGCCTTAGAGGCTACACAATTTTTAAATGTTGTCTTTGGTAATTCTTCGTTACAGCCACACATTTGGGTAGTAGATATTGAACTATGTCCAACACTTTACGATGTGTTTAAGGGACCACGATTTGGCTTACAAGGAATTCGTCGATTAGTGGAAACCCCGACGCGTCCAATGATTCAAGCCGTTGTAAAGCCGATGGGCACACCGAATGTAGAATTGGCTCGTATGTGTGGCGCTTACACACGTGGTGGTGCAGATGTCATAAAGGATGATCATGGTATTTCTAATCAGTCCTTCTCTCAATATAAAGATCGTGTAAAACGATGTGCTGCTATGGTACAGGAAATGAATGCTGTACATGGTACACATACTTTATATGCTGCAAACGTATCAGGTGATGGTACAGATGTGTTAGAACGCGCTTATTTTGCCAAAGAGGCTGGTGCTACAGCTCTCATGGTGGCCTCAGGTCTCGTTGGTTTCGGTTGGTTACACAAATTAGCTACTGATGAAAACTTACGATTGCCCATTATTCATCATCCAGCTTATTCTGGTGGATTTGTAAGCCCTGGTGTATCTGGAGTAGCTGACTATTTACAACTAGGTTTATTACCTCGTATCTTTGGGGCTGATATGCCAATTTTCGTATCTTATGGTGGACGCTTTACTTTTACAGAGGAACAATGCAAGAGAATTTCCTCTTACATTAAACGACCAATGGGCTTGATGAAAGCAGCTTGCCCGGCACCGGGTGGTGGTGTTACAGATGCTCGTCTTAATGAACTCGTTGAGCTGTACGGAAATGATACTATGTTCCTCGTTGGCGGTGACATGTTCCGTCGAGGACCAGATATTGAGGCTAATATGTCGTACTTTGTAGAGCGTTTGACTAAATTATCTGAAAGAACGTAATAATAGCTTGAATTTAAATGAGTTAATACAATGTTTAACTAAATAACTAAGCTATTGACTTTTACAGAAATAATAGATTTATGATTAAGTATATGGAGTGTTTTGATGAGTGAATCATCACCGTTGGAGGTCCATGTCCTTGCCAGTGGTAGCAAGGGCAATTGTACAGTAATAAAAAAAGGGAACTCTGTCATATTGCATGATGTAGGCATTAGTTGCCGGCGCATTGTCAATGGGTTAAAAGAATTGCATATAGACATGGCTCAGGTGGAGGGCATATTCGTCAGTCATGAACATAGTGATCATATTGCGGGACTACAACAATTACTAAAACGATTTGATCTTCCTGTGTATACGAAGCAGGGCACATGGCGTGAAATTCAAGATAAGTTAATCGTACCGAAGAATCGATTGATTGAGCTTACAAAGGGCAGTTTAACGTTGGGCGGTCTCACTGTAGAGCCGTTTTCGGTAAGTCATGATGCGGCTGATCCAATTGGAATAAATGTGTTTACTGGGAACGATAAGGCAACTGTTGTTACTGATACAGGTGTGATTTCAGATGATATTTTACGCAGGCTTGATGATACGACGCTGTTAGTGCTAGAGGCAAATTATGATCCGCATATGTTGCGTTTCGGACCCTATCAGCCGTTTTTAAAACAACGTGTGGCTAGTGATGAAGGTCATTTGAGTAATGAAATGGCTGCACAAGCTCTACTCATGATGAAGCGTCCTAATTTTATGCAAGTTATATTGGCTCATCGATCTGAAAATAATAATAACGCTGTCCTTGTTACTCAAACTATTGGTAAAATGCTTGTGGATGGTGGTGTTCGTATTGGACCTGAAATGAAGCTGCAACATGGTCAACCTAATGAAATCGTGTCCATCCAATCTGTGAAGAGGTAAAAATGAGATTTTATATAGTCTGTATTGGTAAATTAAAAGATGCTTATTTACGTGAGGGTGTAGCAGAGTTTGTGAAACGTATGCGTCCCTATGGTGGTATTACAATTACAGAGTTGAATGAAAGTAAAATTGGAGATAAGCCGAGTGATGCGGATCGCAAACAAGTTGTTGCCGAAGAAGGAGACCGTTTATTAAAAGCGGTTCCTAAAAATGCTTATACCGTATTACTTGATGTGTATGGCAAAACGATGTCCTCTGAAGAACTCGCTAAGACGGTATCTAAACTTGAGGTGGATGGTGTGAGCGATATGGCCTTCATTATTGGTGGTGCCTTTGGGGTGAGTGATACATTACGTCAGGCTGTAAATTATAAATTATCCTTTAGCCCTATGACTTTTACTCATCAAATGGTTCGATTGCTACTTGTAGAACAGATTTATCGAGCATCAAAAATCAATCGCAATGAACCTTATCATTGGTAGAAGACGTATACCTAAAAATTATTTGTATAATACTTTCAGAAAAAAGGAGTTTTATTATAGTATGGCGAATAGTATAATAAAGCAAGATGTATTTGTAAGGAGGAATTCACTATGAAAATCCAAGAAGTAATGAATAAATACCCTGTTACTGTTGGCAAAGATGCGCCGATTTCTGATGTAGCTGATTTATTGGTTAAATATAATTTAACAGCGGTGTCCGTAGTGGATGATGATAATAAGTTGTTAGGTATTATCTCTGAAGGTGATTTACTATATAAAAAAGTACGTCCTCATGTGCCTCATTATGTTAATGTATTAGGCGCTAGCATCTATTACAATGGCATCGGTGAATACAATGCTCAATTTAAAAAATTATTGGCATCTCACGTTCATGAGTTGATGACTGATGAAGTAATTACAACCACACCGGATAAAGATGTAGAAGAAATTGTATCTGTTATGCTTGATCAACATTTGAAAAATGTGCCAGTTGTAGATAAAGAGTATCGTTTGATCGGGATTTTGTCTCGTCGGGACATTATCAAATTGATTGCTAAAGATAACTAATTAGCATAATTATGTAAAATATGTAAAGACCACCCGTTTTGGGGTGGTCTTTTAGTGTATATTGAGAAGAATTGCATTGACCTTGCATTTATGTTATTATTAGGAGTGCATAATATACTACAGAAATTTGGGCATATTGCCCTTCGAGGAGGACATATTTTAAATGAAAGCAACTGTAAATCCTGTTGATCAACACGTAGTAACGTTAACTATTGAAGTACCTGCAGCAGAAGTAGATAAAGGCATTAAACAAGCTGTAAAACGCATTGCAGGTCAAGTGAACATCCCTGGCTTCCGCAAAGGACATGCGCCTCGCCGTATTTTAGAAATGAACTTCGGTAAAGAAGCTATCTTGGAAGAAGCGTTTGAAGTATTGGCTAGCCAAAACTATAGTGCTGCACTTCGTGAAAATGATATCGTGCCTGTATCTGAACCTGAAATCGAACGCGAACAGTTCGAAGAAGGCAAAGATTTGATTTTCAAAGCTACTGTAACTAAACGCCCTGAAGTTAAACTTGGCGATTACAAAGGCTTAGAAGCAGATAAACAAGATGCTACAGTATCTGATGAACAAATCGAAGAACAGTTGAACAATATTCGTGAACAACAAGCAAAAATGGTTGTTGCTGAAGAAGGCGCTACAATTCAAAAAGACGACTTTGCAGTAATCGACTTTGCTGGTTCCGTTGATGGTAAACCTTTTGATGGTGGTGAAGGTAAATCCTACCCATTACAGATCGGTTCTGGTAGCTTCATTCCTGGCTTCGAAGATCAATTGATTGGCGCTAAAGCTGGTGATGATGTAACTGTAAAAGTAACATTCCCTGAAGACTACTTCGTAGCAGAACTTGCTGGTAAAGAAGCAGAATTCAAAACTCATATTCATGATATTAAACGTAAAGAATTGCCTGAATTAAATGATGAATTCGCAAAAGAAGCAAGCTCTTACGAAACTATTGAAGAATTGAAAAAAGATCTTCGCACTAAAATGGAGGAAGAAGCTTCCCGTCGTGCAATCGATACTTACAATGCTGACTTGATTCAAACAGCTGTTAAAAATGCAACTGTAGAAATCCCAGAAGTAATGATTAAAGATCGCGTAGAACAAATGATTCAAGAATTGGCTATGAATATGGAAGGCCGTGGCTTGAAACTTGATGACTACTTGAAATTCTCCAATAAAACTATCGAAGATTTACGCTCTGAATACAAAGATTCCGCAGCTGAAAACGTACGCGCTGATTTAGTATTGGATGCTATTGCAACTGCTGAAGGTATCGAAGTAACTCCAGATGATATGAACCGTGAAATCTTCATTATGGCTCAAAACTTTGGGGCAGATCCTAAAGAAGTTTGGGATATTATTGCAAAAGAAGGTCGTGTAGCTATGTTGGCAGGCTCTGTAGCTCGCAAAAAAGCAGCTCGATTCATTATTGATAATGCAAAAGGCGCTGAAGCTGCAGAATAATAGTTTGCTCAACTAGGTACATGAAAAGGTGATTACATGTATGTACCAATCGTAGTTGAACAAGGTGAACGCGGAGAGCGTTCCTATGATATTTACTCTCGCTTGTTAAAGGATCGCATTATTTTTCTTGGTGGGCCAATCGATGATAATGTGGCAAATGCGGTTATTGCGCAAATGTTATTCCTGGAAGCAGAGGATCCTGATAAAGATATCCATTTGTACATCAATAGCCCTGGCGGTGTTGTAACCGCCGGCATGGCTATTTATGATACGATGCAATATATTAAACCAGATGTGTCTACTATTTGTGTAGGCTCTGCGGCGAGCATGGGTGCTGTGCTTTTAACAGCTGGCACTAAAGGTAAACGATATGCGTTGCCTCATGCGCGCATCATGATTCACCAACCATTAGGTGGTGTACAAGGACAAGCATCTGAAATTGAAATCCATGCCCGTGAGATTCTTCGCATGCGTGAAGAGTTAAATGGTATCTTAGCTTCTCGCAGTGGACAAGATATTGAAGTAGTAGCTCGCGATACAGATCGCGATAACTTCATGAGTGCTCAGGATGCCGTTGAATACGGCTTAATCGATGAGGTACTCACAAGAGAACCTGTAGAAAGCAAGTAATGGAGGCGCCCCTTGGCAAAAGATAAAGATACTATGCGCTGCAGTTTTTGTGGACGCACAAGCGAAGAAGTCCGCAAATTAGTGGCGGGTCCTAACGTGTATATTTGTGACGAATGCGTTGAAGTTTGTGAACGCATCATTGCAGATGAGTTGGGTGCGGTTGAGACGGACGACTTCAATTTAAAAGAATTGCCAACGCCTAGAGAAATTAAAGCTCATCTTGACGAATATGTCATTGGTCAAGATGATGCTAAAATCTCTTTAGCTGTGGCCGTATATAATCACTACAAACGCTTACAAACAGATAATGTAGTAGATGATGTAGAATTACAAAAGGCTAATGTATTGTTCATTGGTCCTACTGGTAGTGGTAAAACACTATTGGCTCAAACCTTAGCAAAAATGCTAGAAGTACCATTTGCTATTGCAGATGCTACAAGCTTAACTGAAGCTGGGTATGTGGGGGAAGATGTAGAAAACATCCTACTCAAAATTATTCAAGCTGCAGATTATGATATAGCTCGGGCTGAACGGGGCATTATCTATATCGATGAAATCGATAAAATTGCTCGTAAGTCTGAAAATCCTTCTATTACACGTGATGTGTCTGGTGAAGGTGTACAACAAGCATTGCTTAAAATCTTAGAAGGTACCGTTGCTTCTGTTCCTCCTCAAGGTGGTAGAAAGCATCCTAATCAAGAAATGCTTCAAATCGACACTACGAATATTCTCTTTATTTGTGGTGGAGCATTTGATGGTATGGACAAGGCTATTACTAAGCGTACCGCTAAGAAAACACTTGGTTTTGGTGCAGATGTACAGCGTAAAGAAGAACGTAATGTATCGGCTATCTTAAAAGATGTTGTACCTGAAGATTTATTAAAATTTGGTTTGATCCCTGAGTTTATTGGACGTTTGCCTGTAATGGTGACATTAGATCAATTAGACAGAGATGCATTAATTCAAATTTTGACAAAGCCTAAAAATGCATTAACAAAACAATATGAAAAAATTCTATCCCTTGATGGTGTAGAGTTAACTTTCACTGAAGATGCATTAGAAGAAATCGCTGATGAAGCATTACAGCGAAAAACAGGTGCTCGTGGTTTGCGTGCTATCATTGAAAAGGTGATGAAACGCGTAATGTTTGAGGTTCCTTCCATGCCGGAAGTAACTAAGTGCATTGTGAATCGTGAATCCGTATTAAGCACAGGTGAACCTATACTCAAAAATGAGGCAGACCAAGACATCCAGTTGAAATCGTAATTCGAAGAAACTCATTTCTGTGTAGGAATGAGTTTCTTTTCATAATATATATACCTGGAGGAAGTATGAATTTACTCGAAATTGGGATCCCTACCGTACCTCTCAGAGGCATGGTAGTATACCCGAATATCGTGATTCACCTCGATATCGGTCGAGACAAATCCATTAAGGCGGTGGAAGCCGCAATGAATGAGGACCGCATTTTAGCCGTCGTAACTCAAAAAGATGATGCTGTAGATGCACCAACAGTTCATGATTTAGCCCAAATGGGTACATTAGTAAAAATTAAACAAATGTTGCGCTTACCAGGTGGTATAGTACGTGTTCTTGTAGAGGGTATCACTCGTATTCGTCTTATGAATATTACTAGCATAGACCCTTATTATATAGGAGACTATGAACGAGTGGCGTCTGAATTTGAAGACGATGTAGAGCTTGAAGCTTATCGTCGTTTGGTTCAAGCTAAATTTGGCGAATGGGCAGAAGAAGCTAAATCAGTTACTGATGAAGGTGTAACGCGCGTTATGGAATTACGCAATCCTTGTGAATTAGCTGACCAAGTTGCATTTCTATTGCCTATTAATAATTTGAAACGTCAAGAGTTACTTGAAGAATTATCTGTGGCTCGTCGTCTTAACATGATTGTAGGCATTTTAAATATGGAATTACAAATCTCTGATTTGGAAAATTCCATCAATAATCAAGTGCGTCAATCTATGGAAAAAGCGCAGAAGGAATATTTCTTGCGCGAAAAAATCCGCGTTATCCACGATGAGTTGGGTGATAAAGGAGATCCTGAGGAGGAGGCAGAAGAACTACGAGTTAAGTTAAAAGCACTTAACCTAAGTGAAGACGTACATACGCGTATTGATAAAGAAATTTCTCGTTACAGCCGCATGCCTCAATTGATGCCGGAAGCAACAATTTTGCGCAATTACCTAGATTGGGTATTGGCATTACCGTGGAACGAATTAACGGAAGACCGTTTGGATATTAAGGGCGCTCATGCTATGCTCGAGGCCGATCATTATGGCCTTGAAAAGGTTAAGAAACGCATTTTAGAATTTTTAGCGGTTCGTAAATTAACTGGCAAAAATAGTGGCTCTATTCTTTGTTTAGTAGGCCCACCAGGCGTTGGTAAAACCTCTTTGGCTACCTCTATTGCTAAAGCAATGAATCGTAAGTTTATCCGTGCATCCTTAGGTGGTGTTCGTGATGAAGCTGAAATTCGTGGCCATCGACGTACTTATATTGGTGCTTTACCTGGTCGTATGATTCAAGGGTTAAAAAATGTAGGTACTAAGAATCCTGTATTTTTATTGGATGAAATTGATAAATTAGCATCTGATTATAAAGGCGATCCATCTTCAGCGTTATTAGAGGTATTGGATCCAGAACAAAATAGCACATTTAGTGATCACTTTATTGAAGTACCGTTCGACTTCTCTGAAGTTTTCTGGATTACTACGGCTAACGTAGCATCTAATATTCCTGGTCCGTTGTTAGATCGTATGGAAATTATTGAGTTGTCCAGCTATATGGAAGAAGAAAAACTAGAAATTGCTAAGCGTTACTTAACACCTAAGCAAATTAAGAAAAATGGCCTTGAAGATTACAAGGTTAAATTATCTGATGCTGTGTTAAGAAAGGTAATTTCCGAATATACTCGCGAAGCAGGTGTTCGTACTTTAGAGAAAACAATTGCTAAGATTTGCCGTAAGATTGCTTTCAAAGTAGTTGAAGAAGGCGGAGACGCACCAAAAGTCACTACTAAGAATCTTCACGAATTCTTAGGCGCACCAATCTTTGTTGACCAAGAGCGAGAAAAGAAGGCACAAGTTGGCTATGTAAATGGATTAGCTTGGACATCTGTTGGTGGTGTAGTATTACCATGTGAAGCTACAACTATGAATGGTACCGGCAAATTGGCTTTAACTGGTAGTCTCGGCAAGGTTATGCAAGAGTCTGGTCAAGCGGCTATGAGTTATATTCGCCATAATGCAAAAGCCTTAAAGATTGAAGAAGATTTTTATAAAAAGCTTGATATTCACGTTCACTTGCCAGAAGGGGCAACCCCTAAAGATGGCCCTTCTGCAGGTATTACAATGACATTAGCTATGGTATCTATTTTGACTAACCGCAAGGTTCGTTCTGATATTGCCATGACTGGTGAAATCACATTACGTGGCCGCGTATTACCAATAGGCGGCTTAAAAGAAAAATTATTAGCAGCCTTGTCCCATGGTATAAAAGAGGTATTGATTCCAAAAGGCAATGAAAAGGATATTGCAGAATTACCTGACATTGTGAAAGAAGGCCTCATTATTACGCCAGTTAAGACAATGGATGAAGTATTAGCAAAGGCACTTGTGTAATGCAAAAGAAGAAAAAATCCACTAAACCAATGGGCCCAAAACCACAATATACACGAAAAGAACCGAAGGGGCCTCGTATTATAGCTGCAAAATATAATACTTCCTGTGTGAAGGCGGATCAATATCCTGAAGGGGATACCGTAGAAATTGCCTTCCTTGGACGCTCTAATGTGGGCAAGTCTTCGTTGATTAATTCTTTATGTAACTATCGTGGGTTAGCCCTCGTTAGTGGTCAGCCAGGTAAGACTAAGACGATAAACTACTTTGATATTGAATCAAAAGAGGATATTTCTGAAACCGAGGAACGCAGATATAACTGGTTTCTCGTTGACCTTCCTGGTTATGGTTTTGCAAAGACAAATAAAGGAAACCGCAATCTGTGGTCTTCCTTTATTGCCGATTATATTTTACATTCTGAACGATTAATGTTGTTGTGTTTACTTATCGATGGTCGCCATCCTGAAATGGCCATTGATAAGGTGGCCTTTGATTGGCTCGTCGAAGCCGGTGTTCCGTTACAAATTGTAGTGACCAAGGCCGATAAATTGACGGCTAAAGAAAAGTCTGCAAACTTGTCTATTATTAAAGAGCTATATCCAACGGCTACCCCGCCGATTTTGTACAGCTCTTTAAAGCATACTGGACGTGAGCTTTTACAACAACGAATCAATAAAATTTTGGTAGGAGATGAAGCATGAGTCAAACGAACGAATTAGAGATTATGGAACGCATTGCTCTAGATTTAGAGCGTGTCGAAGAGTCTCTTGCATCATCTTTTAATACCGGTGCAGAGGACTTCAATGCACTGATTCGACCGTTATCAGCAGCAGGTGGTAAGCGTTTGCGCGCTCAATTGTGTCTATTGATTGCTAATGCAGGTACATCTATAGAGCGTCAACGCATTAAAATTGCTGAGGCTGTTGAAATGCTTCATTTAGCAACACTTATCCATGACGATGTTTTAGATCAAGCTGAAATTCGTCGTGGGGAGGATACAATTCACATGCATAAAGGTAATAAGGTAGCTATCCTTAGTGGTGATTATTTATTTGCCAAAGCATTTAAAATCGTATCTGAAATGACGAATATGAAGTATCTTCAAGTATTCTCTCATATTATTACATGCCTCGTAGAAGGTGAGTTCATGCAAATGGAAGATGTATATCGCATCGATCAAGGCATAGAGCGTTATATGACAAAGACGCAAAAGAAAACAGCAGACTTTATGGAAGGCTGTATGGAGCTTGGTGGTCTCTTAGGAGATTGGCAAGAGGATGAAATCATAGAGTTGAAAAAATATGGTCATGCATTAGGCATGGCATTCCAAATTACAGACGATATTATGGATTATCGTGAAACAGCGGAAACAACGGGAAAGCCTGTAGGGAATGATCTTCGAGAGGGACTATTGACATATCCGTTATTAAGTATCGTTAACGATGGTAATAAAGATAAATTGCTTGAAGATATTAAAGGCTTAAATAATGGTGGTAATGAGCAAGACATTATTGATTATGTTATTGCTCAAGGTGGAATTGATAATACATTAGCTGTAGCTGATAAATATTGTAAAGATGCTCTAGCGGCACTCGCTGCAGTGCGTGATTTCCCCGGGAAGGGATTCCTTGTGATGGCTGTAGAAAATCTGGCTGATAGAAAGGTATAATATGGAACCATTCGAACCAAAATCGGATTTCGAATATCCCATGCAAAAACCTTCTTTTGATAGTGTAGTTCGTCAAAAACGGCGTGAAGCAGAACAAAAGTCTGAGCAAGAACGATATAAAGTGGCAACTCAACACATTCCTGAGGATGTGGAAGATGAACCAGTTTATACGGCTATAGAGCAGAAGATGATGGATGAAGCAAGGGAATTGTCTCTTGTAGGACATCTTTCAGAGCTGCGAAAACGATTGATTATAATAGCTGTAGCAGTTATTGTGGGAACTTGTATTTCTTATTATTATGTAGACTTATTATTGGAAATACTCCTAAAACCGGCTGGCAAGCTCTATTATATGAGACCTACTGAAGCATTTTTTACATATATGAAGGTGTCTGTTGTAGGTGGCTTAGTCATAGCCGCTCCCATTATATTGCATCAGATTTGGCTATTTGTTAAGCCTGCACTAACTGTGCGAGAAAAGCAGCTATCTAACTGGATCTTACCAGTAGCAATTGGTCTATTCGGGATAGGTATTGTATTTTCTTATTTTCTCGTATTGCCTGCAGCGGTGAAGTTCTTTATGGGCTTTGCTACAGATGAATTACAACCGATGTTTTCTATTGGTCAGTATATGGACTTTGTATTATCCTTTGTACTGCCCTTTGGATTTATCTTTGAGTTGCCGTTGATCTTAATTATTTTGGGATATTTCAACTTAATTACATCACGCTTTTTAAAAACGAAGCGAAAGATATTTATTCTTATATCCTTTATCATAGGTGCTGTCATTTCACCTACACCGGATATGTTCTCGCAAACGATGATTGCATTACCTATGATATTGCTATATGAAACAAGCCTATTTGTATTGGCTAAAATTATGAAGCGCTAAGGAGTCTTTTAGGAGGAACGATGAAAACCTACGAAAATTTAACCACATATAATCCTGGTGAAATAGAAGGCAAATGGTATTCTTATTGGGAAAATCAAGGATACTTTCACGAAGAAGTAGACACGAATAAAGAGCCATTTAGTATCGTATTACCACCTCCTAATGTAACTGGTATGTTGCATATGGGGCATGCCCTTGATAACACATTACAAGACATCCTCATCCGTTTCAAACGCATGCAAGGCTACAATGTATTGTGGATGCCAGGTACAGACCACGCTGGTATTGCTACACAAATCAAAGTAGAAGAGATGCTTGCTAAAGAAGAAGGAAAATCTCGCTATGATTTGGGCCGTGAAAAATTCGTAGAGCGCGTGTGGGAATGGAAAAAAGAATATGGTGATACTATTGTAAAACAAATCCGTAGCCTTGGCGCATCCTGTGATTGGAACCGTGAGCGATTTACTTTGGATGAAGGGTATTACCATGCAGTGCGCGAAGTATTTGTAAGCCTTTATGAAAAAGGTTTGATCTATCGCGGTGAACGCATCATCAACTGGTGTCCTCGTTGTGCCACTGCGTTATCTGATGTTGAAGTTGAGCATGAAGACGAACATGGCCATTTATGGCATATTAAATATCCTGTAAAAGGTGAAGATAATCGTTTTGTTGTTGTTGCTACAACTCGTCCAGAAACAATGTTTGGTGACGTAGCAGTAGCAGTAAATCCTGATGATGATCGTTATAAAGATCTCATTGGTAAAACATTGATCTTGCCATTTGTTAATCGAGAAATTCCTGTAATTGCCGATGACTATGTTGATGCTAGCTTCGGTACAGGCTGTGTAAAAATTACACCTGCTCATGACCCTAATGACTTTGAAATGGGTCAACGCCATGATTTAGACTCCATCGTTGTTATGAACAATGATGCAACAATGAATGAAGGTGCTGGCAAATTTAATGGCTTACCTCGTGAAGAAGCGCGTAAACAAGTATTAGCAGAACTTAAAGAATTAGGCCTACTTGAAAAAATCGATGATCATGACCATGCAGTAGGTCATTGCTCTCGTTGTAATACAATCATCGAACCAATGGTATCTAAACAATGGTTCGTAGATATGAAACCATTGGCAGAGCCCGCTCTTAAGGTTGTTAAAGACCACGAAGTAGAGTTCGTTCCTGAACGTTTTACAAAAACATATGTGAACTGGCTTGAAAATATCCGCGATTGGACTATTTCTCGTCAATTGTGGTGGGGCCATCGCATTCCTGCATGGTATTGTGATGACTGTGGTGAAACTATCGTTAGCCGTGAAGATATTACAGAATGCCCTCATTGCCACGGTCATGTTACACAAGATCCAGATGTTCTTGATACATGGTTTAGCTCTGGTTTATGGCCGTTTGCCACAATGGGTTGGCCTAAGCAAACTCCAGAACTTAAACAATGGTATCCAACAAGTGTGCTTGTAACTGGTTACGATATTATCTTCTTCTGGGTTGCTCGTATGATCTTTATGGCTCTTGAGTTTGAACATGAAATTCCATTTAAACATGTATTTATTCATGGTCTTGTTCGCGATAGCCAGGGCCGTAAAATGAGTAAATCTTTGGGCAATGGTATTAATCCGCTTGAAGTTATCGACCAATATGGTGCTGATGCATTGCGCTTTACTCTTGTAACTGGCAACACACCTGGTAACGATATGCGTTTCTATATGGAACGTGTTGAGGCTAACCGTAACTTCGCCAATAAGATTTGGAATGCATCAAAATTTGTATTGATGAACCTTACAAATTATGATGAAAGTTTCGTTCCAACAGCAGATGATTTGACATTAGCAGACCAATGGATTGTTCAAAAATACAATGAAACAGTACAAAGCGTAACATCTAATCTCGATAAATTCGAACTTGGTGAAGCTGCAAGTTCCGTATATGATTTCATTTGGAATACGTACTGCGATTGGTACATTGAATTAGCGAAACCTCGCTTGTATAGTGAAAGCGACGAACGTGATCGTCGTACAGTTCAATATTTACTTGTAACGATCTTACGTCACATGCTCGAATTATTACATCCATTCATGCCGTTCGTAACTGAACATATTTGGCAACATTTGCCACATGAAGGGGATAGTATCGTTGTTACTAAATGGCCTAAAGCATTGAAATTCGATAATCTTGAAGGGGCAGCACGTCAAATGGAAGTTATGATGGATGCTATCAAAGGTATTCGTAACATGCGTGCTGAAATGAATGTGCCTTTAGGTAAAAAAGCTGAGGTTATCGTAGCGCCAACAGATGAAGCATTAGCTAAAACTGTAGCAGAACATAGTGACTACTTCGTAACATTGGCTTGGGCTGAGAAAGTAACAATTCTTAGTACCGATGATCCAAAACCAGAAAATGCGACTGTAACCGTTGTCAATGGTATGGAAGTATATCTCTTACTTAAAGACTTGATTGACGGTGAAAAAGAAAGAGAGCGTATTGCAAAGGAAAAAATCCAAATGGAAAAAGAAATTTCTCGTTTGGAAGGTAAATTGTCTAACCAAGGCTTCTTAGCAAAAGCGCCTGAAGCTGTAGTAGCAAAAGAAAAAGAAAAGTTAGAAGAATATAAACAAAAACAACAAGCGTTATTGGAACGTGAAGCGTTCCTTGAAACCTTATAATAGGAGGTTTATATGACATATCAGGAGGCCTTAGCCTATTTGGAGCAGGCATCTTCATTTGGTATTAAACCTGGCCTTGAACGAATTACGGCTCTTATGGATGTGTTAGGGAATCCACAAGAAGATTATAAAATTGTTCATGTTACAGGTACAAATGGTAAGGGCTCGGTTACCTCATATATTTCCTACGCACTGTTTACAAGTGGATTACGGGTGGGGCGATTTACATCGCCTCACCTTCAATCCTATACGGAGCGTATTCAAATTAATGATGGAAATATAACAGAGGAAGCCTTTGGGACATTAATTAGTCGCGTAAAGGTTGCCGTAGATACTATTATTAACAATGGAATAGAAGCGCCAACACAATTTGAAATATTAACAGCTGCCGCATTTTTATTCTTTAAGGAGCAAGGTGTCGACTATGCCGTAGTAGAAGTTGGTTTAGGTGGCTTACTAGATTCTACTAATATCGTGACTCCAAAAGTATCTGTTATTACTAATGTAACAATAGATCATCAAGCATATTGTGGTGATACTGTCGAGGAAATTGCACGCCATAAAGCGGGGATTATTAAACCTAAGGTGCCTGTAGTGACAGCTGCACAAGATACACCTCTTAATATCATTGAGGACGTAGCTAAAAAACGACATGCCAAGCTTTATGTTTTTAATAAAGATTTTGGTATTGATAGCCGCAGCGCTGTAACGGGTGGTCAAATGATTACGATTAGTTCTAACGATGCTGCACCTGCTATGTTGTTTACGACGATGGCTGGCATTCACCAATCTGTAAATCTCGCTTGTGCATTGATGGCCGTACGTTTATTGATGAAAGAGGATACGAACATCAGTGAAGAAACGATGCGTGAAGGATTTGCCCGCACTACGTGGGCGGGGCGCTTTGAAGTTAAACGAGGCTTAGATCGTACCTTTATATTTGACGGTGCTCACAATGCGGCAGGGGCTGAGTCTTTTGCCATGACGTACAATGAATTATTTAAGGACACACCGAAAACGGTGGTAATGGCTATCCTTAAAGATAAAGATCAAGAGGCTATTATTCGTGAAGTAATTAAATCTGGCGACACAGTCCTCGCTGTACCTGCACCAACAGATAGAACAGAGGTACCTGAAAACTTGGTTGAAGTGATTCGTCGTACTGTACCTAAGGTGACGGCTCAAACTGCAGAATCTGTTGAGGCTGCATTAGCATTGGCTTATAAACATACAAAGACTGGTGATATCATTGCTGTATGTGGTTCTTTATATATTCTAGGAGATGCTCGTCAGTGGTTTTTCCATGAGATGAGCCATTGAGGTGAGAATATGGAACTCTCACTCATTCCTAATCAGAAACGACTTACCTTTTATATTGAACGATTAATCTATGGTGTTGTCATTGCGATGCCACTTCAGCCAATGGTGGGAGATGTACTTCTCTGGTTGGCTATAGGTCTAGCATTATATGATTTGATTTCTAGTAAATCATTGAGTTTGCCGACAGGTTATTTATCTTGGACTGTTATGATCTTTGTTATCTGGACAGGTATATCGTCGTTAATGTCCCCAAACTGGGATTGGTCTATTCAGAGCTGGTTCTACCAAATTGTAGCGGGTGGGGGCATGTACTATTTAGTTCGTACCTATATCCGAACACCTAAACAGTGGAACTATTTTCTTCGTGCCTTTTTAGGTACAGCCGTTCTTGTATGCATTATTGGGGCCTATCAGTATATATTTGTTCCTAATATACATATAAAAGAATGGGTAGATGCAGCACAATTCCCTAAATTGATGCGTCGAATGGCGTCTACATTGCAAAATCCTAACTTGTTAGGGGCTTATCTATTGATGGTACTAAGTGTATGTATTAGCTATATTCTTGTTTATATGAAAGAGAATCGTACTCGTGAAGTTGTTACAATGCTGATTATTGGTGTTGTATTATTTTTAACGATGTTATTAACCTATTCGCGTGGCATTTGGATTAGTTTTGCGGCCATGATTCTGTATTGGGCTATTTTCGTAGAACGAAGACTATTCTTATCCTTGTTAGTGGTACCGTTAATTCTATACTTCTATGAAGGGGAAGTTGCTTCGCGACTTTGGTCTATATTCCAAGGTCATGATACGTCATCAGATCTTCGCTGGGCTCTATGGGATAGCACAATGTATATCGTACGAGAAAATCCAATCTTTGGTATTGGGTGGAATACATTCTACTTAGTTTATCCAGAGTATAACTATTACATTCAAGGTCCTAATGTGTTGATGTATCATGCCCATAATTTATATTTAAATATATTGGCTGAAACAGGTATTCCTGGCTTGCTATCATTCCTAGCAGTTATCGTCGGTCATGTTATTACATCTGTTCGTTTGAAAGGGGATATGTTCCGACAAGCTGCACAGATAGGTATAGGCGCTTTAGCTATCGGAGTTCTTTTTAGTGGATTGTCTGATTTTGAGCTCTATAGCCATCAAGTTACTATTGTTTTTTGGCAACTCCTTGGTTGGGTTGGGGCCTTTGTGAAAGTACAACTTTCCACAAAGGCCCATATGTAAAAGGTATATTTTGTATAATTAGTAAGTTTTATGGTAGCGATACAATTTCATAGTATGGTATAATTTATACATACCTTAGCAGGGTAAGCTTAAGTATATTTAACCGGTTTTCTAATGTTAGAATAATTGAACATTATTGCTTGCATTTGAAAACCGGTTTTTTGTATATCTATATTTTTATAGGAGGTGTAGCGGTCAGTTTCTGTATATATTATTTTTTTATTATATTGATAAGGCTCTATATATTGTATTGAGATAGTTCGATATACATAAAAAACAACAATATATACTATTAAATTGATAATTCCTGTGAGTTATATCGGTGTGAATAAAACTTATGTGAAAATGTAAAAACCTATGCGTTTTGGTCATAATGCACAGTCGGAGTGTGATAAAAAATACATTTTAGTCATATAAGTTGACAATACATTGGATGTGGACTACGATGAAGTCGGTTTAAGGAACGTATTAGACCAAAGAGATTCAATTGTCGTTTAACAATGTTACTCTTAAAGGAGATGGTTATGGTGATAGACATCAAAGACCGCGTAAAAAATGTGGACCTGCAAGGTAAAATTGTCACTGCTTATGATGCAGCTCAGTTGATTAACCCTAATGACAAAGTTGGTATTTCCGGCTTTACACCATCGGGTTATGCAAAAGTTGTGCCATTGGCATTGGCAGAAAGAATGGAAAAAGAACCATTCAAAATCGATTTGTGGACAGGTGCTTCCGTAGGTGATGAAGCTGATGGTGCGTTAACTCGTGCTAATGGTATTAATCGCCGCTTTCCATATCAAACCAATAAAGATATGAGAAAGGCTTTAAATAGTGGAGATGTTAAATACATCGATATGCATTTAAGCACAATGGCACAAAATATTCGTTATGGATTTTTCGGAGATTTAGATGTAGCAATAATTGAAGTATGTCAAATCAACGAAGATGGTTCTTTAGTACCGACTACCTCTGTTGGTAATTCTCCAACATTTGTTAGTCAAGCTAAAAAGGTTATCGTAGAGGTAAATGTATCTCAACCATTATCCTTAGTTGGTATGCATGATATCTATGAACCGTTGGATCCGCCACATCGTAAACCAATTCCGTTGGAACAGGCCGGCGATCGCATCGGTACAGAAGCAATACCTTGTGATCCTAGCAAAATTATTGCTGTGGTTCCAAGTGATGTACCTGATACAACAAGACCTTTAGCTGCTATTGATGATGATGCAAAGGCAATGAGTCAACATCTTATCAAATTCTTTGAACAAGAAATTGCAGAAGGTCGTTTGCCTAAAAACTTGCTTCCATTGCAATCCGGCGTAGGTTCTGTAGCAAATGCGGTAATTAGTGGCTTGGCTCAAGGGCCTTTCACAGATTTATCTATTTATACAGAAGTAATTCAAGACGGTATGTTTGACTTGATCGATGCTGGTAAAGTAACTGTATGTTCCGGTACTGCATTGAGTCCTTCTCCAGATGGATTGAAACGTTTCTATGCGAATATTGATGAATATCGTAAAAAAATTATTCTTCGTCCGCAAGAAATCTCCAATAACCCTGGTATTGCTCGTCGTATTGGTGTCATTGCCATGAATACCGCTATCGAATTTGATATTTTTGGCAATGTAAACTCTACTCATATTATGGGTAGCAAAATGATGAATGGTGTTGGTGGTTCTGGTGACTTTGCACGTAGTGCATATCTCACTATCTTCTGTACCAATTCCGTTGCTAAAAATGGCGACATCAGTTCTATCGTTCCATATGTATCCCATGTGGATCATCCAGAACATGACACTATGATTTTCTGTACAGAACAAGGTGTTGCTGACTGTCGTGGTTTGAGCCCAGTGGAAAGAGCTCGTTTGATTATTGAAAAATGTGCTCACCCAGACTACAAACCTATGTTAACTGAATACCTAGAAAAAGCATTAGCTGCAACAAAGAATGCCCATACACCAATGTTGCTTGATGAAGCTCTTTCTTGGCATAAACGCTTCACAGAAACTGGAAGCATGAAAAAATAACCTGTTTTTTTAGGAGGATGATGAAAACATGGCTTACGAAAACTTAAAAGCCCAAATTGCTGAGTACAACAAACTTTGTGACGAAAAATGCGCAAAAACTCCAGAACGTCAAAACTTAAAATACAACCGTGTGTATACACCAGTTGATATTGAAGGCTTTGATTATGAACGCGATTTGGGAATGCCTGGCGAATTCCCTTATACTCGTGGCGTACAACCTACTATGTACCGTGGTCGTTTCTGGACAATGCGTATGTATGCAGGCTTCGCTACAGCTGAAGAATCTAACAAACGTTACCGCTACCTAATCGAATCTGGTGCAACAGGTCTTTCCTGTGCGTTCGACTTGCCAACTCAAATCGGTTATGACTCTGATGATGTTATGGCTGAAGGCGAAGTTGGTAAAGTAGGTGTAGCGATTGACTCTTTGGCAGATATGGAAATCTTGTTCGATGGCATCGACCTTGGCAAAGTATCCACTTCCATGACAATCAACGCTCCAGCATCCGTTTTGTTGGCAATGTATATCGCAGTAGCTGAAAAACAAGGTGTACCTTCCACAGAATTGAAAGGTACTATTCAAAATGATATTTTGAAAGAATATGCAGCTCGTGGTACTTACATTTTCCCTCCAAAACCATCTATGCGTTTGATCACTAATATCTTCGAATATTGTTCTCAATACGTTCCAAAATGGAATACAATTTCTATTTCCGGTTACCACATCCGTGAAGCAGGTTCCACAGCAGCACAAGAAATCGCATTTACAATTGCTGATGGTATCGCATACGTAGAAGCAGCTTTGAAAGCTGGTCTTGATGTTGATACATTTGCTGGTCGTCTTTCCTTCTTCTGGAATGCTCATAATAATGTACTTGAAGAAGTTGCTAAATTCCGCGCATCTCGTCGCTTATGGGCAACAATCATGAAAGAACGTTTTGGTGCTAAAAAACCAAAATCCATGATGCTTCGTGTACATACTCAAACAGCTGGTTCCATGTTGACTGCGCAACAAGTTGATAACAACATCGTTCGTGTTGCTCTTCAAACTGCAGCAGCTGTAATGGGCGGTACTCAATCTTTACATACAAACTCTCGTGACGAAGCTTTGGCTCTTCCTACAGAAGCATCTGTACAAGTAGCTCTTCGTACTCAACAAATCGTGGCTTACGAATCTGGTTTGGCTGACGTAGTTGACCCATTGGGCGGTTCCTACTATGTTGAAGCTATGACTAACGCTATCTATGACGAAGCTATGGCATACATCAAGAAAATTGATGAAATGGGCGGCGCTGTAGTAGCAATCGAAAAAGGCTACATCCAAAAAGAAATTCAAGAATCCGCTTACAAATGGCAAATGGAAGTTGAATCTGGCTTGCGCACAATCGTTGGCGTAAACAAATTCCAAGTTGAAGAAGAAGCTCCAAAAGACTTGCTTCGCGTAGACGCTTCCGTAGGTGCTAACCAATCTAAGAAAACTCAAGCAGTTCGTGCTAACCGCGATCAAGCCGCAGTTGATAAAGCCTTAGCTGATTTGAAAGCTGGCGCAGCTGACGAATCTGTTAACTTGATGCCATTAATTCTTGCAGCAGTTAAAACATATGCTACTTTGGGTGAAATTTGTAATGTATTGCGCGAAGTATTCGGTGAATACGAAGCTCATTCCACATTATAATATCGGCTGATTTCGGAGGTAATATATCATGGCAGAAAAACGTATTAGAGTAATTGTAGCAAAACCAGGTCTTGATGGTCATGACCGTGGTGCAAAAGTAGTAGCACGCGCACTTCGCGATGCTGGTTTCGAAGTAATCTATACTGGTCTTCGTCAAACACCAGAACAAATTGTTGAAGCAGCGCTTTCTGAAGACGTTAATGTAGTTGCATTATCTCTTCTTTCTGGTGCTCATAATACATTGTTCCCTAAAATTGTTGAACTTTTGAAAGAAAAAGGCATGGGGGATGTTCTTGTAATCGGTGGTGGCGTTATTCCTGACGCTGATATCCCTGGCTTGAAAAAAGCTGGCGTAGCGGCAGTATTCACACCTGGCACACCAACTAGCGATATCGTTAACTTTATTAAAGAAAACGTAAAATAATTGCTTGGGGCAAAGAGGGGTGCAACTCGAATAGTTGGCTCCCCTCTATTCCCATATTCGAAGATAGGTGGTGAGGCGAATGGATTTAGTTAAAGGCCTTTTTGAAGGTTCTAGACTAGCCTTAGCACGGTCCATAACAGCTGTAGAAAACGAGTATGATAATGCCATCGATATTATGAAGGCAATTTACCCTAAAACGGGGAATGCACGTATTCTCGGTATTACAGGGGCCCCTGGTGCTGGTAAAAGTACTTTGACCGATAAGGTAGTTAAACATTATTTAGATCAAGGTAAAAAAATCGGCATCGTTGCCATCGACCCAACTAGCCCATTCTCTGGAGGTGCTATCTTGGGGGACCGTATTCGAATGAATGATTTAACATTAAATGAAAATGTATTCATTCGAAGCATGGGCACGCGTGGTAGTCTTGGTGGATTATCTAAAAAGACTGCAGACGTTGTAAAACTCATGGATGCCTTTGGCATGGATTTAGTAATTATTGAAACTGTAGGCGTAGGTCAATCTGAAGTAGATATTGTAAAAAATGCTGATACTACATTGGTTGTACTGGTTCCTGGTCTCGGTGATGATATCCAAGCTATCAAGGCGGGTATTCTTGAAATTGGCGATGTATTTGCTATCAACAAAGCTGACCGAGATGGTTGCGATCGTTTGAATGTAGAAATTGAAATGATGCTTGACCTAGATTCTCGTGAAGTAAAATGGCGCCCACCAATTAAGCGCACAATTGCTAGTAAAGACCAAGGCGTAGATGAGCTTATCGACGCTTTAGATGAACATTTTGAGTATCTTGAAGATTCTGGTGAATTGGAATCTCGTCGGGCAGAACGTACTCGTGATGAAATCATCGCAATGATTAATGAACAAATTGGTCGTTATGTAGCTGATAAAATTGTTACAAGCGACGAATTTAATAGCCAAGTGGCAGCTGTTAATGAACGCGAAAGCGATCCATATACAGTTGTTAATGGCGTAATGACAAGCGTGCTAAAGTAGACGGCGACTACATAGCATTAGAGATTTAGCCTTGAAAAGGAGATAATCAAAATGGCTTTTAAAGTATTACAAGTGGATCACATCGGTATTGGTGTTAATGATTTAGCAGCAACTAAAGAATTCTATAAAAATGCATTAGGCATTGAACATCTTCCTGAAGACGAAATCGTAGAAGAACAAAAGGTAAAAGTATCCTTCTTCCCTTGTGGTGATGCTGAACTTGAATTCTTAGAAACTACAACTCCAGATGGCCCTATCGGTAAATTTATCGAAAAAAATGGTGGTCGTGATGGTATCCAACACGTTGCATTGCGCGTTGATAATATTGAAAATGCTATTGCTGATTTGATGGCTAAAGGCGTTCGTATGATTGACGAAAAACCTCGTTATGGTGCAGGCGGCTCCTCAATTGCTTTCTTACATCCAAAAGCAACTGGCGGTGTTTTGCTTGAATTATGTCAACGTATGAAATAATACAGTATCCAATTCACATCATTATATATGAGTTGTAGATATACATATACATATAATCCTACGTTATATATTAAATATGTATGCTTCTTGAACTTTATTCATTTATGAAATAAAATGATACTGTAACAAGTTTTATTTGGAGGTGCTATAATGGCAACAGTGCAGGAAAAAATCGAGTTATTGCACGAAAAACTAGCTAAAGTTAAAGCTGGTGGCGGTGAAAAACGCGTTGAGAAACAACATGCTCAAGGTAAAATGACTGCTCGCGAACGCTTGGCTAAATTGTTCGATGATAATTCCTTCGTTGAACTTGATCAATTCGTTAAACATCGTTGTGTTAACTTCGGTCAAGAAAAGAAAGAATTACCAGGCGAAGGTGTAGTAACAGGTTATGGTACTATCGACGGTCGTTTAGTATATGCATTCGCACAAGATTTCACTGTAGAAGGTGGTTCTCTTGGTGAAATGCATGCTGCTAAAATCGTTAAAGTACAACGTTTAGCAATGAAAATGGGTGCTCCTATTGTTGGTATCAACGATTCCGGCGGTGCTCGTATTCAAGAAGCAGTAGATGCCCTTGCTGGTTACGGTAAAATTTTCTTTGAAAATACAAATGCATCTGGTGTTATTCCACAAATTTCCGTAATCATGGGCCCATGTGCGGGCGGTGCTGTATATTCTCCAGCATTGACTGACTTCATCTACATGGTTAAAAATACTTCTCAAATGTTCATCACTGGTCCTGCAGTAATCAAATCTGTAACTGGTGAAGAAGTAACCGCTGAAGATCTTGGTGGTGCAATGGCTCACAACTCCGTGTCTGGTGTTGCTCACTTTGCAGCTGAAAATGAAGATGATTGTATCGCTCAAATTCGTTACTTATTAGGCTTCTTGCCATCCAACAATATGGAAGATGCTCCATTGGTAGATACTGGTGACGATCCAACTCGTGAGGATGAAAGCTTGAATAGCTTGTTGCCAGATAACAGTAACATGCCTTACGACATGAAAGATGTTATCGCAGCTACTGTAGATAATGGCGAATACTATGAAGTACAACCATTCTATGCTACTAATATCATTACTTGCTTCGCTCGTTTTGATGGTCAATCCGTTGGTATCATTGCTAACCAACCAAAAGTAATGGCTGGTTGCTTGGACATTAACGCTTCTGACAAATCTTCCCGTTTCATCCGTTTCTGTGATGCTTTCAATATTCCAATCGTTAACTTCGTTGACGTTCCTGGTTTCTTGCCTGGCACAAATCAAGAATGGGGCGGTATCATTCGTCATGGTGCTAAAATGTTATATGCTTACTCTGAAGCTACAGTACCAAAAATTACTGTCATCACTCGTAAAGCATATGGCGGTTCCTACCTCGCTATGTGTTCCCAAGATTTAGGCGCAGACCAAGTATATGCTTGGCCTACATCCGAAATCGCTGTAATGGGTCCTGCTGGTGCAGCTAATATTATCTTCAAGAAAGACGAAGATAAAGATGCTAAAACAGCTAAATATGTAGAAGAGTTTGCGACTCCTTACAAAGCTGCAGAACGTGGCTTCGTAGATGTTGTAATCGAACCTAAACAAACTCGTCCAGCAGTTATCAACGCTTTGGCTATGCTTGCAAGCAAACGCGAAAACCGTGCTCCAAAGAAACATGGTAATATTCCATTATAATTCGATTCGGTAAACATATCATCGAATTTGGGAGATACCTTTCTTTACTACTTTTTTAGAAAGGGGAATGATTATGGAAGGACAAGCAGTTACTACCAATCCTTGGTTAATCATGGCCATTAATATGACAGTTGTATTTGTTGTGTTGATTCTTTTAGGTATTTTGATGACAATCGTTCATTTGATTGACCCTACTAAGAAGAAAAAAGACGTACCACCAAGTGCACCTGTTGTGGCTCCCGCAGCTACACCGGTGGCTGCACCAAATGCATCTGCTCAAAATGAAGGTGAAGTAGTAGCAGCTATCGTAGGTGCCATTGTGGCGATGGGGTACTCATCTGAACAAATTGCATCTATTCGACCTACAGCAACCAGTGCTAAATGGCGCTTGGAAGGTCGCTTAAGCGGTAGAGGTTAAAATATTTTTAGGAGGCATTTGTAATGAGCAATGCTACAACAACTAACGGTAAAGCTCCATCTCAAGATGTAGTAGCAGTAATCGTTGGTGCATTAGCGGCAATGGGTTATTCCGCTGATCAAATCGCGCATATCCGTCCAATCGTAAGCTACAATTGGAAAATGGAAGGCCGTTTGCGTGGTAATCGATAAGATAATTGGCTAATTTGATAATCCATGGGATTATTCAATTTATATGTGTAAAAATATTTATAAGTTTTGTGTAGAAACTACACATTTTGGAGGAATTTAAGATGAAAAAATTCAACGTTACAGTAAATGGTACAGCATATGATGTAGAAGTTAATGAAGTGAAAGCAGCGGCTCCTGCAGCAGCTCCTAAAGCAGCTCCAGCTCCTAAAGCAGCTCCTGCACCAGCTCCTGCTGCAGCAGCAGCTCCAGTTCCAGCAGGTGCTGAAACTGTAAAAGCTCCAATGCCTGGTAAAATCTTATCTGTAGCAGTATCTGCTGGTCAAGCAGTTAAAAAAGGCGAAACTTTGTTGATCCTTGAAGCTATGAAAATGCAAAATGAAATCGCAGCTCCACATGATGCTGTAGTTTCCGAAGTTCGCGTATCTGCTAACCAAACTGTATCCACTGGTGACGACATGGTTGTTCTTGGCTAATACCAAGTGTTGTATGACGTGGCTGCGCCACGTCATCTAACAATTTTATATTTGTGAAAGGGGAACGCATATGGAGGCTTTTGCTGTTGCGATTCAATCCGTTATTACAGATAGCGGGTTCCTCGCATTTACAACAGGCAATGCTATTATGATTCTTGTAGGTTTGATCCTATTGTATTTGGCATTTGCTAAAGAGTTTGAACCTTTATTGTTGGGTCCGATTGCGTTTGGTTGTATACTTGCTAATATTCCTCGTAATGGTTTCGAAGAAGGCGTTATGGCACTTATTAGCGCAGGTATCTCCCAAGAAATCTTCCCACCTTTAATTTTCCTAGGTGTAGGTGCAATGACTGACTTTGGTCCACTCATTGCTAATCCTAAAACATTGCTTTTAGGCGCTGCCGCTCAAATCGGCGTATTCGTTGCTTTAGGTGGCGCAATGATGCTTGGCTTCACAGCTCAAGAAGCAGCTGCTATCGGTATCATCGGTGGTGCTGACGGCCCTACATCCATTTACTTAGCTACTAAACTAGCTCCTCATTTATTAGGTGCTATCGCGGTTGCCGCATATTCCTATATGTCCTTGGTACCATTGATTCAACCGCCTGTAATGAAATTATTCACTACGCAAAAAGAACGCGAAATTGTTATGGAGCAATTGCGTGAAGTTACACGTTTTGAAAAAATCGTGTTCCCAATTGTTGCAACGATCTTCATTTCCTTATTGCTTCCTTCCATTACATCCCTTTTAGGTATGTTGATGTTAGGTAACTTGTTCCGTGAATCTGGCGTAACTGAACGTTTGTCCGATACTTCTCAAAATGCGTTAATCAATACTGTTACAATCTTCTTGGCAACTGGTACTGGTTTAACAATGAGTGCGGAACATTTCTTAAGCGTACAAACAATTCTTATTATCTGCTTAGGCTTAGTTGCATTTATCGGTGGTACTGCTGGTGGCGTATTATTCGGTAAATTGATGAGCTTAGTAGATGGTGGTAAAACAAATCCACTTATTGGTTCTGCCGGTGTATCCGCGGTTCCAATGGCGGCTCGCGTATCTCAAGTAGTAGGTGCGAAAGCTAACCCAGCTAACTTCTTGCTCATGCATGCTATGGGTCCTAACGTAGCTGGCGTTATCGGTACAGCAGTAGCTGCAGGTACAATGCTTGCTATGTTGTCTAACCACTAATAATTTAATAATTATTCACCCAGGTGTACCTAAATAGGTACACCTATTGGTGAATCAAAAAGCCCTTGGTCATTATGTAATCATACATAAAAAGGGAATATTTGCAATAAATGCTTTTCAGATCGGTCATTAGGTGATTAGCAAGATTTCACAGAATAACCTTCTAGTGCTTTATATATAGTAGAGGTGGTCACTTGTTATCAATTGAATTAAAAATACTGATTTGTTTTATATGGGCATTTATTGTTTTTTTTATTACAGCGCTGATTATCGGTAATAAAGGCAAAGCTAAGTGGTTTCAACAAAGAACAAAATATTCTTGGTTTAATCGTCGAGGATTTTTAGGTGAAACTTTATTATTTGGGTATCCTAAAACAAGAGAGGGATATGGGATTACTTTTTTGATGGCTTCTGCCATTGGTATCGTAGGTTATATTTTATACCTATTATAACTATATCAGTGCATTTCTCTGAAGGGAGATGATGATGTATGGGTACTGCAGAACAAACCTTAATCGTCCTTGCAGTCATGGCTGTTTTATTCGTTACGGAAATTATTCCTCTAGCTATTACTTCTTTAGGCGGCGCAATTACATTAGGCCTTATGGGTATTATTACTCCTAAGGTTGTATTCTCTGGTTTATCTGATAGTACAGTTGTGTTGTTTGCAGGCATGTTCGTTGTTGGTGCTGCATTATTCTACACTGGTTTGGCTCAAAAAATTGGGGAAACCGTAGTATCTCATGCAGGGACTAGCGAAAATGGCTTGATGCTTGCGATTATGCTCGTAACAGCTACCATGTCCGCATTCTTATCTAATACTGGTACAACAGCTGCGTTACTTCCTGTGGTTGTTGGTATCTGTGCTGTTGCTAAGATTCCTGCATCTCGCCAATTAATGCCTTTAGCATTTGCTGCAGGTATCGGTGGTATCATTACAATGGTTGGTACACCACCTAATATCATTGTAAGTGGTACATTATCTAAATTTGGCATTGAACCATTTGGTTTCTTTGAATTTGCTTGGATTGGTATTCCTTTGACTGTTGCTACTATCGTATTCATGATGCTCGTTGGTAAACATCTATTACCTAAACATGAAATTACTGATGCTGGTGATGTTGAACAAGAAGTAGCTGCTGAAGATATTTCTAACGATCCTAAGAAACAATTATACTCTGGTCTTATTCTTTTAGGTGTAATCATTGCTATGATTTTAGGGGATCCTCTAAAAACATATTTTGGTATTAATTTACCATTGAGCATGGTTGCAGTTATTGGCGCAATGCTTTGCGTATTAACTGGTTGCTTGAACGAAAAACAAGCTTACACATCTATTGACTGGGTAACAATCTTCTTATTCGCTGGTATGATGCCAGTGGCAACTGCACTTGACCAATCTGGTGCAGGTAAAATGATTGCTGATGCAGTAATCGGTGTTATGGGGTCTGATCCTAGCCCTTACTTTGCAACAGCAGTATTATTTGCATTGTCTTGTATCATGACTCAATTCATGTCTAACACTGCATCTTGTGCATTATTGGCACCTATCGGTATCTCCATTGCTCAAGGTATGGGCGCTGACCCTCATGCAGTATTGATGGCTATCGGCGTTGCTGCATCTTGTGCATTCGGTACACCTGTAGGTACACCTCCAAATACACTAGTACTTGGTCCTGGTCAATACAAATTTACAGATTATGTAAAAGCCGGCGTTCCATTGATTTTAGTTTGCTTCGTAGTAAGCTTAATTATCATTCCAATGGTATGGCCATTCTTCCCTGGTAAATAATAGGGAATAGGTTACTCTACTATACAAGCACACACGAGGTCGAATCGTAAGATTCGGCCTCGTTTTTTATGATTTTAGTCTATATGATTTTAATATAGATTACATATAAGTGTAATCAAAAGCAATATGAATTAAACTAATTTGCATGATTAATTTTACACAATTGACTACATCGAAAAAAATATGATATAGTATATTGTGTAAGATATAATAATGTAATGTTGAATAAGGAGGTCATCTATGACAAAAGAAAGATTTAACATGTTAGTTGGTTCTATTGGTGCATTTATTGGTGTATTTGTATTTTTAGCCTATATCCCACAAATAATTGCTAATCTTCATGGTCAACCTAGTCAACCATGGCAACCATTATTTGCAGCAGTATCCTGTTTGATCTGGGTATTA
>ERZ506953.136-NODE-136-length-39855-cov-4.87528_pt1 | contig 39855 bp, 33 predicted proteins | sample MGYA00512895_ERZ506953 | MGnify/ENA metagenome assembly ERZ506953 | reverse complement strand
CTACACGACGCTCTTCCGATCTTTGCGGAAAACCTTTAAATATAAAAATAAAAGCGACAACAAGACTTAAAAGAAACAGCACAAAATATAATATGTGCTCCTTAAAATAGACATAAAGTGCCGAAAAGGCCTTTGGCTGCCACATTATCATAATTCCCGTGAGAACGGCAAATATTGCCGATACCAAAACGGCTCCTGCCGCGGTATCCTTTGCCGCCCTGCCGTTATCCGTCCATTCGGTGCTTGCCAAATTGACGGTTCTTTCAACCGCGGTGTTGACAAGCTCAAGAGACACAACAAGTGCGTTTGCAAGAAATATTATCGCAAACTGAGTTCTTGTAATCTCAAAAAAGTCCGCCATCAGCAAAAAAGAATACATATATATCATACAGACAAAATGTATTCTCATATTGCGCTCGTGTTTAAGTGTGTAAAATATTCCGCGGAAAGCATAGCCGAAGCTCCTTATGAGCCCGCGCATCAGATTTTATCCTCACTCTGGTCTATATAATAGCTGCCGTTGCGTTTGAGACCGAGCTGTGTTAACACAGTCTCCTCTTTTTCGCGCATATGTACCGCTTCAAGACCGCCGTTCACATGGTCATAACCAAGAAGATGCAAAAGAGAATGGACGGTCAAAAACGCGATTTCCCTCTGAAGAGAGTGTCCGTATTCCTCTGCTTGAGCTACTGCATGCTCGATTGATATAACTATGTCGCCGAGCATTTTTGCACCTGTGTCATGATTTATATCGTAAACGCCGTTTTCACCGAGCGGAAAAGACAAAACATCTGTTGACGCGTCAATATCACGGTGTTTTTTGTTAAGCTCTCTTATCTCGGCGTCGTCCACGAAGGACACGCTGATTTCGGCGGAGCCTTCAAATTGCTCCATTGCGAGTACCGCATTGCAGCAGCGACGGACGAGCATACGCACACCCGTAGGTATTTTTACTGTTTTCTGTTTGTTTGAGATGATTACCTTAATTTTGTCTGTCATTTTCTTTTCTCCTCATTTTTCTCATATGCTTTGATTATATCCTGTACTAATTTATGCCTTACTACGTCCTTTTCGGTGAACGTATTTATTGAAATATCCGGAACATTTCTGAGTATTCTCATAGCGTCGGTAAGCCCCGACCTTTTCCCGTCCGGTAAATCTATTTGGGTAACATCGCCGGTTACTACCATTTTAGAGTTGAAGCCGAGACGGGTCAAAAACATTTTCATCTGCTCGCGAGTGGTGTTTTGCGCCTCGTCAAGTATTATAAAGCTGTCGTCAAGAGTTCTGCCGCGCATATACGCGAGCGGTGCCACCTCAATAGAGCCGCGCTCCTGATAACGGGCGAACGCCTCTGCCCCGAGCATATCGAAAAGCGCGTCATACAGCGGTCTTAAATAAGGGTCAACCTTTTGCTGCAAATCGCCCGGCAAAAATCCGAGCTTTTCGCCTGCCTCAACCGCCGGACGTGTCAAGATAATGCGATTGACCTCCTTTGCGCGAAAGGCAGTGACAGCCATGGCGACGGCAAGATATGTTTTACCCGTGCCGGCAGGACCCGCACCCAAAACTATTGTATTTTTTCGTATTGCCTCGACATACTTTTTCTGACCGAGCGTTTTCGGCTTTACGGGTTTGCCCTTAGATGTTATGCAGACGCAATCGCCCGATAAGGACATAAGCTTGTCCTCTTCGCCGTCCTTAACAAGAGATATGACATATCGCACGTTTTGATCGGAAAGAGCTTCGCCCTTATTTATGAGGGCTAAAAGGCGCTCTATGGCGGTTGTGGCTTTAGCCACATTTTCCGCCTCGCCGCTTATTTTAAGGTCGGAGCCGCGATTTAAAACCGTAACCGAAAATTCACTTTCTATAAGTCTTATATTCTCGTCAAAGCTGCCGAATAAGCTTACGGCATTTTCCATACGGTCAATACTGAGGACCTGCTCAAACACTGAAAAACCACCTTAGATAATTTTCTGTCGATATTTAATATATAGTATCACAATTTTTGTGATTAGTCACTAATTTTTTTCAACAAAAATCTCGCTCTCAACGCCTATTTGTTTTTCACATTTGTATGCTCCGCTGAGTCTTGAACCGTTTTTTTGTATATCAGAGGAAATAATCTTACAATTTTTCAATTCGCTCCTGCAAAGGTCTGTGTATTTTTTTGCCGACAAAAGCTCCCGACAGCTTTCATCCTCCAACAAAAAATCTCTGTTATATTCGGTAGCGCGCACCCTTATTATACCCATGGGCAAGACGGTTTTATCCGTTGACGCGAGAAAGCTCACCGCATATTGTTCTCCGTAATCGGGAACACCTCCGAGCGGAATTTTAACATTGAAAAAATACAGCGCATACCTTATTTTTTCACGCGAAGGCGCGCAAAATTCCGAATTTTCAAAATCGGAAGAAATGTTTTTTTCGACTTCCGCATACACGTTGCCTGCCGCATGAACAAGAGATTCGGTCTTGTCTTGATTTGTCTTTACCCCGGATATGAGAAGATTGCCCTTCAGCACGGCAGAGCCTGCCTTTATCTCCTCTTGACCCGAATACAACTGTACCTTGGTCACCACGCCGTCCTCCGACGCAACTATATTACATGGGGTTTCGTTGTCCTCTATCTTCGGTGCCGGCACGCTTTCACGCACCTCCACGGACGCATTAGAGCCGTTCAGATTGACGACCGCAAACGACAAATCACCGTCAAATATTTTTAAAGCCTCGTCTGAAATCTCTTTTGCGTTTATATCTCGGCGCTTTGCTCCGGGTTTTACTCCCAATGAAGAAAATACATCGAGAATTTGCTCGTCTGATATGTTTTCGTTTCCGCTGACGGATACAGTCCATATCATAGTCGATAAATATGAAACGGTGATTATCGCCGCGGCAACGCCTATTACAAGGCCCACTCTCTTTCGCTGCTTAAATGTAAAAAAAGGCAAACCTGTTTTTTTGATTATTCTTGTTTTTACCCCGGAACGCCTTACCGCCTCCCTAATATTTTTATAGTCTCGAAGCATAGTTTTTGCATACAGCTTGTCTTTTACTCGTTTTACATCCCACAATCTTACGTGATAAACGGAGCACAGATTTATAAAGCGTTCGGGAAAACCACCCTCCGCGCAAAATTCAACATACCCGAAAATAAATCTCAAAAAACGTATTATCGACATAAAATCACCTCAGCCCGTAAATTCAATCGAAATTATACTGCCCTTTATCACCGTCTGTTCGTCGGAATAAGAACACAGCGTAAGGTCGCTGCCGCAAAAGGTAACGGTCAGAGAGCCTGCATTAAGCGAAATCCTGTCATCGTCATATTCCGTTATTCCGAAGCAGCCGTCAACGACCGCCTCCTTATTGCCCTCCGTCTCAATATGCGGCACGGACGGGCTCAAAATTTTAGGCATATCAAGCGCGCCGACAATTTTTTGCTCGGACGCTTTTTTTCGCTGTTTTCTTCTTGCGGTCAAAACCGATCCCTCCGAAAAGTCATTTTAAGCTCATATATAAATATGCCGCCTCATATATTTAAATTACGGAAAAGGGTGAAAAGAATGGATAAAAAGCAATGCCGAAAATATATAGTTCCGGTTATATTGACTGCTTTGGTGTGCCTGTTTTTGTTTACAAGGCCGGAGATATGCTCCGAGGGCGTCAGAAGCGGAATACTTTTGGCGGCGGAAACGGTAGTGCCGTCCCTGTTTCCGTTTATGACGGTGGCCTCCTTTCTTCTGCGCTCGGGTCTCGGAGAAGCCGCGGGAAAACCGTTTGATAAGGTGTGCGAAAAGCTGTTCAGGCTTCCGGGCGTTTTGGCTCCGGTTATTATTATGTCGCAGATAGGCGGATTTCCCATAGGCGCAAAAATGACATATGAATTGCTCAAAAAAAATGCGATAACCGAAAACGAGGCGCAAAGAGCTTGTCTTTTTTGCATAAACGCGGGCCCCGCCTTTGTGATAGGGACGGTTGGCTCGGAGATGCTCGGAAGCGTCAAAGCCGGCGTGCTGTTATACATATCCACTGTTTCGGCATCATTTTTTACCGGTATCTTTTCAATGGCTCTGTATGATAAAGCGGCGGAGGAAAAGGGTAAAAGCGAAATTCCGTATACACTTTGCGACCCTGTCGGAGCTTTTGTGCGTTCCGTGGGTGACGCCACAAACGACGTAATAAAAATATGCGCTTGGGTAGTTATTTTTAAAACCGTATGCGACGGTTTATCTACCTTACCTATACCGCCCGGAGCTGCTCTTTTCTTTGAATTCATCCTCGAGGTCACAAACGGCTGCCGCGCCGCCGCCGGAAAAGCTCCGATACCCGCCTTGGCCGCAATAATATCCTTCGGCGGTCTGTCGGTACACTGCCAGATAATGTCGTATCTCAGATACACAAAGCTCAAAATGCGGTATTTTTACACGGCAAGAGCGGTATGCGCGTCTTTTTCGGCAATAATATGTATGGAGCTTTTAAAGGTCTTCCCATGTGAGGTATCTGTCTTTGCAACCGACAGCTCCGTAACTCCGGCAGCCTATTCGGTTTCCGTACCGGCTCTTGCGGCACTGCTTATAATGAGCGTGCTGCTCATCTTAGAGGTTGATTCGGATAAAAAAATGTGTTAGCATAGTAATACACAATGTAATCGGGGTGAAACGGATGAAGGATAAGATGCTTGGCGGAAACATTTCTCCGAAATGTGAATACTGTGAATTTTCAACGCCGACAAATGACGGCGATACGGTGCTCTGCCCCAAAAAGGGCGTTGTGTCAAAAGATTGGTGCTGTAAGAAATACAAGTATGATATTTTTAAACGTGAACCGAAACTACACCCGACAGCGCCCGAATTTTCAAAAAGCGATTTTGAGATTTAACATAACAGCCGTCCGAGAGACAAAAGCAGTTCTCGGGCGGCTGTTTTTTCGATAAAAAAGCGAATATATACTTAAGAGATTGAAAAAGAGAATAAAAGTGATATACTATTATAATCAAAATTTCATTCAAAAGGAGCAACTATGAAAAAGTATTACGCTCTTTATAAAAAGCAATTTATCTTAGGGCCGGCGTTTAAGCTCGCCGAGGCCATACTTGAACTTTTGGTCCCGCTCGTTATGGCTAAAATCATTGACGTGGGAATCAAAAACGGCGATGTGCCATACATTATAAAAATGGGGCTTTTGATGGCAAGCCTCGGTATACTGGGCCTTTTGTGTGCCATAGTATGTCAATACAGCGCCGCCGTTGCCCAACAGGGAGTTGGCACGGAAATCAGAAACGATATGTTTAAAAAGATAAATTCCTTTGCACAAAGCGATATTGACGCCTTTTCTTCGTCATCGCTTATAACGAGAATTACGAACGACGTAAACCAGATACAGTCGGGCGTTGCAATGTTTATACGTCTTATGTTTCGCTCGCCGTTTTTAATAGCCGGTTCGCTTATTATGGCAATGAAGCTTGATCTTAAAATGTCAATAATCTTCTTTGCCGCAGGTCTTTTGGTCAGTCTTATTATGTACTATGTTCTGACTAAGAGCCTGCCGCTTTACAAGGTGATACAAAAGGTACTTGATAAGGTCTCGCTTGTTGTCAAGGAAAATCTTTCAGGCGTCAGAGTTATACGCGCATTTTCAAAAAGCAATCACGAAAAAGAGCGCTTCGGCGATAAGAATGACGAGCTGACTAAGATAAACTTCCGTGTGGGCAGCCTTTCGGCACTTCTGAACCCAATGACATTTGCCGTGATGAACCTCGCAATAGTAATTTTGCTGTATTTCGGTGGAAAAAACGTATATTCGGGCGAGCTGTCGCAGGGAAAAATAATAGCACTTATAAGCTATATGACTCAAATACTTCTCTCAATAATCGTATTTGCAAACGTCATAGTCGTATTTACAAAGGCACTCGCAAGCGTTCAGCGCGTTAAAGAGGTATTGGACGCCGAGCCGAGCATAAAGGATGACGACGCGGCATATCAAAACGGCGACGAATCCGCTGCGGCGGTCGAATTCACCGATGTCAGCTACGCATTCCCAAAATCCGACGAAAACGCCCTGTCAAACATCAGCTTTACAGCCGAGAAGGGCGAAACGATAGGAATTATAGGCGGTACGGGCGCAGGCAAAAGCACACTCGTAAATCTGATACCGCGCTTCAGCGACGTTAAAAACGGCAGCGTCAAGGTATTCGGCCACGATGTGCGAGACTGTAAATTCGGGTATTTAAGGCACGTCATACATGTTGTGCCGCAAAAGAGCAATCTTTTTTCGGGTACAATAAAGGACAACCTGCTGATGGGTGACCGCTCCGCCGATGACAGAGACATTGATTTTGCGCTCAAGGTTTCGCAAAGCGCGGAATTTGTATCAAAGCTAAAGGACGGCACAAACACCTTAATTGAGGAAAAGAGCAAAAATCTGTCGGGAGGTCAAAAGCAGCGTCTTTGCATAGCAAGGGCAATAATGGGGCACCCTCGGATATTGATTTTTGACGATTCATCAAGCGCGCTTGACTTCGCCACAGACGCAGCTCTGAGAAAAGCTTTGAAAGAAAACTTAAATGACACAACCGTATTTTTGGTATCGCAGCGCGTCAACACGGTAAAGAATGCCGATAAAATACTCGTTCTCGACGACGGTGAGCTTGTGGCAACCGGTACGCACAAGGAGCTATACAAAACAAATGAAGTATACCGTGACATTTGTCTGTCACAGCTTTCGGAAAAGGAGGTTGCCTCCGTATGAAAAACACAAAACGTCTCATAAAATATATAAGTCCGTTTAAATCCAATCTCTTCGGGGCGATTTTTTCCGCATTTGTCGGCATTGCGCTGTCGCTTATGGTACCCATTCTCATCGGTAAAGGCGTAGACTGCATAACGGCTAAGGGCGACGTCGATTTCGCAAGGCTTTTTAAGGTCGGCGCGGTTCTCGCGATATGCATTGTTGTTTCGGCGCTTTTCCAATGGATAATGACGTATAATTCAAATAAGCTCTCATTTAAAACCGTTCAAAAAATGAGAACCGAGGTCTTTGAAAAGCTTACAAAGGTGCCGCTTTCATATATTGACTCCACGGCACACGGCGACATAATAAACACTGTTGTCACCGACATAGATATTGTCTCCACCGGTCTTTTACAGGGCTTTACCCAGATATTCTCTGGCATTGTGACAATACTCGGTACGCTGATATTTATGTTCACGATAAACTGGTATATCACGCTCGCAGTTGTGGTGCTGACTCCCCTTTCGTTTTTTGTCGCTTCGTTTATAGCAAAGCACGCGCACAAAAATTACGTAAAGCAGGCAAAATACCGCGGTGAAATAACCGGATTTGCCGCCGAGATGATAGAGGGAGCCGATATAGTAACAGCATTCAACGGCGAAGAGGAGGCTTACCGTCATTTTCACGAAATAAACGAAAAGCTTAAGAAGGTCGGTACAACCGCGCATTTCTATGCGGCACTTACCAATCCCTGCACGAGATTTGTTAACGCCATGATATATGCCGTTGTTGCTGTTCTCGGCTCGATACTCACGGTAAAGGGCGGTATTTCCGTAGGTAAGCTCTCTTCTTTCCTCACATACTGCACACAGTATACAAAGCCGTTCAACGAAATATCAAGCGTTGTTGCCGAATTTCAGAATGCACTTGCAAGCGCCGAACGTGTATTCAAGCTACTTGACTGCAATGATGAACCGTCGGACGAGGGCGCAAAGGAGCTTAAAGCCAAAAACGGCACGGTTGAATTTAACAATGTTTCGTTTTCATACAGCAAAAACAAGCCGTTTATCGAGAGACTTAATATAAGGGCTGACAGCGGCAAAACAATAGCCATAGTAGGCCCCACAGGCTGCGGCAAGACAACGCTCATAAACCTTTTAATGAGATTCTACGATGTCACCGGCGGTGAAATTGACATAGACAACGTAAATATAGCCTCTGTCACGCGCGACTCACTGCGTTCCGGATTCGGAATGGTTCTTCAGGACACCTGGCTGTTTTCCGGCACAATATTTGACAATATAGCTTACGGAAAGCCGGACGCCACACGCGAGGAGGTAATTGAGGCGGCAAAGGCGGCTCACGCTCACAGCTTTATAAAAAGGCTCGAAAACGGCTATGACACTTTTATCTCGGAGAGCGGAGATAACCTCTCGGAAGGTCAAAAGCAGCTTTTGTGCATAGCACGAGTAATGCTGACAAAACCGCCTATGCTTATATTAGACGAGGCCACAAGCTCCATTGATACAAGAACCGAGGTCAGAATACAAAAGGCGTTTGCCCTTTTGATGGAGGGCAGAACAACGTTTATCGTTGCACACCGCCTCTCCACCATAAAAAATGCCGATGCAATCCTTGTAATGCGCGACGGGAAAATAATCGAACGTGGACGTCACGATGAGCTTATAGAGCAAAACGGATTTTACAAAAAGCTCTATAACAGCCAGTTTGCCGTATATTAAATCCCGACAGAATAATAAAAAAGCTCCGCAGTTAAGGTCACAAGCCAAAACTGCGGAGCTTATTTTTTTGTTTACTTGCCGAGTTTAATTTTTACAAATTCCTCTATGTACTTTGCGGTCTTATCAAATCCCGCCGACGAGCTGTTTATACACAGGTCGTAGTTTTTGAAGCTGTCCCACTCGCGGCAGGTATAGTAGCGGTAATAATCGCTGCGGTGAGCGTCTATCTTTTTGATTTTACGCTCTGCTTCCTTATCGCTGAGCGACGGCTCAAGCACCTTGACGTTCTTAATGCAATCACTCATGGGTGCCCAAACAAACACCTTCACGACATTCGGCATATCGCGAAGTATATAGTCGGCACATCTGCCTACTATTATGCACGAACCCTTTACGGCAAGGTCTTTAATTATTTTCGCCTGATAATTAAAGATGTTTTTATGTGAAACAAAAGCACTGCTCTCCGGCGGAATCAAATCGCCCGTATATCTGTCGCTTGCCGGAGAAAAAATACTTTTTTTCACGGACTCATCGTTTTGGCCGAACAGCTTTACGTTTATTCCGCTCTCCTCCGACGCCATATAGACAAGGTCGCGGTCATAAAAGGGAATCGAAAGGTTTTTGGACAGCATTTTGCCTATTGTTCTGCCGCCGCTTCCGTATCCTCTTGCGATGGTAATTACAAATTTTTCGTTCATAAGCTCACCGAACCTCTCAAAACGATATGATATTATTCGCCGAGATAAGCCTTTTTAACCGACTCGTCGTTTATAAGGTCTTTTGCGTCTCCCGAAAGAGTTATTTTACCTGTTTCGAGTACATATGCCCTATCGGCAATCGAAAGAGCCTTCTTGGCGTTTTGCTCAACCAAAAGAACGGTTGTTCCGCTCTCATTGATTACCTTTATTATATCAAAGATTTCCGAAACAAGCAACGGGGAAAGTCCCATGGACGGTTCATCCATCAAAATAATTCTCGGCTTGGACATAAGTGCTCTGCCCATTGCAAGCATCTGCTGCTCACCGCCCGACAACGTGCCTGCAACCTGATTTTTGCGTTCCTCAAGTCGCGGAAAACGCTCGTAAACCATTTTAAGAGTTGAGGCAATTTCGGATTTGTCCTTGCGGGTATACGCGCCGAGCTTTAGGTTTTCGAGTACCGAAAGCTGCTGGAAAATACGTCTGCCCTCCGGAACATGTGCCATACCCATGGAAACTATTTTGTGCGGCGGAGTTTTAGTAAGCTCTTTGCCGTCAAACACAATAGAGCCTTTTTTAGCCTGAATAAGGCCGGTGATCGTGTGAAGAATGGTTGTTTTACCTGCGCCGTTGGCTCCGATAAGTGCAATAATTTCGCCCTCGTTTACATCAAAGGAAACGCCCTTAATAGCCTTTATAACGCCGTAATTAACTTCAAGATCCTTAATTTCAAGTAATGCCATAGCTGCTCCTCCTTATTCGCCGAGATATGCTGTGATAACTTCGGGATTATTGAGCACATCGGACGTTTTGCCCTGGCACAGGACATGACCGAAGTTAAGAACCGTAAGCTCCTCGCATATGCCGGAAACAAGCTTCATATCGTGCTCTATAAGAAGTATGGTCATATCGAACTCATCGCGGACAAAGCGTATTGTCTCCATAAGCTCCTCTGTCTCATTGGGATTCATTCCCGCCGCCGGCTCGTCAAGGAGCAAAAGCTTCGGCTCAGTCGCAAGTGCTCTCGCTATTTCAAGCTTGCGCTGCTTTCCGTACGGAAGATTTGAAGAAAGATAAGACGCTTCTTTATCAAGGTCGAAAACCTTTAAAAGCTCCATCGCCTTTTCGTCCATTGCACGCTCTTTTTTGAAATATGACGGAAGCTTGAATATACCTGCTGCCGTATTGTACTTATAATGATTGTGAAGTCCTACCTTAACATTATCAAGAACCGACATCTGACCGAAAAGACGGATGTTTTGGAAGGTTCTTGCAACGCCTGCCTTGCATATATCTATGGTCTTTTTGCCCGTTATAACGGTGCCGTCGAGAGTAGCCTGACCCTCGGTAGGCTTATATACGCCCGTAAGAAGGTTGAATATGGTCGTTTTACCTGCGCCGTTCGGTCCTATAAGACCATAGAGCTCGCCTTTTTCTATTTCTACGTTAAAATCATCAACGGCTTTAAGACCGCCGAAGGTTATGCTTAAATTTTTAGCTTCGAGCAATGCCATAATTACCGTGCCTCCTTTTTGGTCTTACCGTTTCCCTTTTTGAAGAACTTTTTTATTGAATGAGTCTCCCAGAAAGCGATTGCCTTGGGGCTTGAGGTCATTATCATCATAACAATAAGCACTACCGCATATATGAGCATTCTGTAATCGCGAAGTCCGCGGAGAACCTCCGGCAAAGCCGTAAGCACACACGCTGCGATTATAGAGCCGCGTATATTGCCTATGCCGCCGAGAACTACAAATACGAGTATCATTATTGACATATTGTAGCCGAAATTCTTTGATGTTGCGGCAAGCACGCTGAGGTTATGCGAATACAAAACGCCGGCTATGCCTGCAAAAAATGCGGAAAGCGAAAAGGCGATAAGCTTATATTTAGTCACGCTTATACCCACCGATTCGGCGGCTATACGATTGTCACGCAGAGACATTACCGCTCTGCCGGCGCGCGAATGAATAAAGTTCAGAATTACAAACAGCGTGATAAGAAGAAGAACTATACCTATTATAAATGTTGAATCGTTGGGTGTTCCGGTTATACCGAGCGGCCCGTTTATAAGAACAGTACCGTCAGCCTCAAGATTTAACGACGACTGACTCGTAAAGGATGCGTGAATACCGTGACTGTCATATCCGACGTATATTGTTCCGAGTATGTTCTTAATTATCTCGCCGAACGCAAGCGTTACTATTGCAAGATAGTCGCCCTTTAATCTTAAAACGGGTATGCCTATAAGCACGCCGAATATTGCCGCGCAAAGTCCGCCGACAAGTATGGCGAGCGGAAAACGAATCCATGCATTTGTAAGAGTGTTTTGCGTAACTACCGAGAAAATCGAGCTTGCATACGCACCGACGCACATAAATCCCGCATGGCCGAGCGAAAGCTCTCCGAGATAACCGACTACAAGGTTAAGAGAAACGGCAAGTATGGAGTACATACACAGAGGAACCAAAAGGCCCCTCAAAAGGCTCGATATATTTCCCGTGGACTTGAGTATTTCGACTACGGCAAATACAACTAAAACCATAGCGTAGGTTATGAGGTCGCTTCGGGTACTTTTTTTGATCAGTTTTGACTTTGTTGATGCCATCTTTGTACCCTCCTTAAACCTTTTCAATATACTTCTTGCCGAGAATGCCCGTCGGCTTAACAAGAAGCACTATTATAAGTACGGCAAACACGATAGCGTCAGCCATCTGCGAAGAAATATAAGAGCGGCTGAGTATTTCTATAACGCCTATAAGCACACCGCCGATTACGGCGCCCGGAATAGAACCGATACCGCCGAGAACGGCAGCTACGAATGCCTTAATGCCGGGCATTGCACCTGTCTGCGACGAAAGTGTGGGATAAGCCGAGCAAAGGAGTACGCCTGCAACGGCCGCCAGCCCCGAGCCTATGGCAAATGTGAGAGAAATGGTCGCATTTACGTTTACGCCCATAAGCTGAGCCGCTCCCTTATCCTCGGATACTGCGAGCATTGCGCGGCCCGGCTTTGTCTTATTTACAAAGAGAGTAAGCGAAACCATTATTATGAGCGAAACTATTATGGTTACTATAGTTTCGGCGCTTATTGTTATTTTACCGCCGGCAAGCGTAAGTGCCGGTAGATTTACAATAGAGGTAAAGCTCTTCGCCTGCGAACCGAAAATCAAAAGTGCCATATTCTGAAGAAAGTAGCTGACACCTATTGCGGTTATAAGAACGGCAAGAGGAGAAGCGCCTCTTAACGGCTTATAGGCAAATCTTTCTATTGCCATACCGAGCAAGGTACACGCCGCCATAGATATAACGAGTGCGAGATAAGGATTTACACCGGCGTATGAGGTCAACGCAAATACTATGTATGCGCCGACCATTATTACATCGCCGTGCGCAAAGTTAAGCATTTTGGCGATACCGTAAACCATGGTGTAGCCGAGCGCTATTACGGCATATATACTGCCGAGACTGACGCCGTTTATAAGGTTTGTTATAAAAGTCAATTTACTGCACCCCAAACTAAAAATGTTTCTTGTTTAAAATACAAATAGTATAACATATCCTCTTTGCCATTACAACGAGAAAAATATGCAAAAATGAATAATCAGGCGGCGCGCTTTTCATTATATTTCACCCAATTAAAGCGATAATGCAGGAAACAAAACGGGCCGGCAGCCGTAAGCTGCCGACCCGTATTCAGCCTTTAACCGAGGAAATCAGTCCATCGGCTGATATTCGCCGTTTTCAATCTTAACCGCTTTCGGCTCTTTGTTTACTTCGCCTGTTGCTTTCCAGGTCATACCTGAACCTGTTACACCGTCAACGGTGATTTCGGTCATGGCTCCCTTGAGAGCATTACAAATATCGGAAACGCTCATATCGCCTGTAACACCTGCTTTTTCCGCAGCTGCCTTTACAATATAAACAGCGTCATAAGCGTCTGCCGCAAACTGATTAAGAGTAGACGGGTCATACTTTGCATTGTAAGCAGTAACAAACTTCTTGGTTGTCTCGTCGGTAGCATTAGCTGCAAACGGGGTAAGAAGCATTACGTTTTCTGCAAGAGACTTATCAAAGTTCTCGATGTTAAGGAGTCCGTCAAGACCGTCGCAGCCGAAGAACTTAGCGGTAATACCGGCGTTCTTAGCCTGAGAAAGGATAAGAGAAGCTTCCTGATAATAAATCGGGAGGAATATAAGCTCTGCGCCGGAAGCCTTAATCTTTGAAAGCTGAGAAGAGAAGTCCTGCTTGCTGTCGCCTGTGAATGCTTCGGAAGCTACAAGGTCAAGACCCTTTGCAGCCGCTTCAGCCTTAAAGTTGTCATAAATGCCCGAAGAATAAGCGTCGGAGCTGTTATAGATAACAGCTACCTTTGTAGCAAGACCCTTGCTTGCGATATAGTCTGCGGAAGCAGTACCCTGGTTGGGGTCTGTAAAGCAAACCTGGAAGCAGTTGTCATTTGCTATTACCTTAGCTGCCGAAGCAGAAGGTGTTATCTGGAACATATTATCAGCCTTAGTCTGGCTGATAACAGAAAGGCAAGCACCTGTGGTAACGGTGCCTATGAATACCTTCATACCGTTATCCTTAAGAGTATTGTATGCGTTTACTGCTTTTTCGGCATCGGCTTCATCGTCCTCCATCTGGAACTCAAGCTTCATACCGTTTACGCCGCCTGCAGCGTTAATTTCGTCAACAGCAAGCTGTATACCGTTTTTAACGGCAATACCGTAAGCTGCCGCGTCGCCTGTAAGCGGTCCGCTGGAACCTATTTTAAGTGTTTTACCGTCTGAAGAGCTGCTGCCGGTTCCCTTACTGCCGCAAGCCGTAAAGCAAGCTGCAAGGAAAGTCAAAGCAAGAACTGCTGCCAGAACCTTTTTCAATGACATTTTCATAAAATGACCTCCTGTAGCTAATTTTGCAAGATTTAAAAGCGAATCCTGCAATAAATCATTTATGATGAAAATTATCTTACACGCAAAAATAGGATTTGTCAATAAATTGCCGAAATTTAGTCGCGAAAAAATGACGAAGTTGCACAAACACAGTGTTCTGTTTTTGTGCACTTTTGAAAAGCCGTTGATTTTGTCGTTTTATGTACTAAAATCCATACGGCGTTTCCGCAGTTTAAAGACTACGAAAAAAGCAAGGAGCCGCGGATAATACCCACGGCTTCTTGCTTTAAGACTTTATATAGAAATGGAAGATTAAGCTACGTGAAAGCTGCCTCTCTCGGCACCCTTTCTGCCGCCGTCAACAAGCTTGAATTCACGGTTTTTACGCATTTGCTCAATACGCTTTTTTCTCTTGTATCTGCGGTAATTGACAACTATAATCATCTTGACCTTTTGCTCAAAGGCGATGAACTTATCCTCCTTATAAAATCCGTATATAAGAAAGATAATAACTGAGAGCTCTATCATAGAAGAAATGGCTGTGAATGCTGACATATACAGGACCTCCGGTTCTTTAGAACATTTGTTTGTGTTTCATTACACCCTTATTATACCAACAATTTATATTTTGTCAATACAAATGTTCGGATTTTTTCGGTATATAAGTCCTAAAATTAGGACATTTGCGTTGCAGAGCTAATACTTTTTTAATTCCAAACGCATAATACCACAACATATTGTGTTAGTCAATACTTTAGGCACAACTTATGCTATTTATACATAAAACGACCAAATAATTGCTTGTTCGGTATTTATTATGGATAATATTTATGGTACAATAATACGGTCAAATATATGTAATTTCAGTAAGGAACGGTAAAAAGAAATGTTCGTAGATATAGCTAAAATAAATATTAAAGCAGGCAACGGCGGCAACGGTGCGGTTGCTTTTCACAGGGAGAAATATGTGGCTGCGGGCGGTCCCGACGGCGGCGACGGCGGAAGAGGCGGCAACATAGTATTTCAGGCAGATGACAGTCTTGCCACATTATCAGATTTCAGATACAAAAGAAAATATAAGGCTCCGAGCGGTGAGGACGGCAGAGGCGCAAGGCAAAACGGCAAAAAAGGTCAGGACCTTATAATACGTGTTCCGCGCGGCACGGTAATACGCGAAGTAACAAGCGGAACGATTATGGCGGATATGTCAACCGACGAGCCGTTTATAGCGGCGAAGGGCGGTAAGGGCGGATGGGGCAATTCTCATTTTGCCACCTCGACACGCCAAACTCCGCGCTTTGCGAAAAGCGGCGCTCCGGGCGAGGAGTGGGATATTTCGCTTGAACTGAAGCTCATTGCCGACGTTGGTCTTATCGGCTTTCCGAATGTAGGTAAATCCTCGCTTTTGTCTGTGGTGAGTGAGGCGAAGCCCATTATAGGCGATTATCATTTCACAACTATAATACCCGTTCTCGGCGTTGTCACCATGGGTCCGGAGCAGAGCTTTGTAATGGCGGATATTCCGGGTCTTATAGAGGGTGCTGCGGACGGTGTGGGTCTCGGTCACGAATTTTTAAAGCATATAGAACGCTGTCGTATGCTGGTGCACGTAGTTGACGTCGCCGGCAGCGAGGGAAGAGACCCGAAGGAGGATTTTGAAAAGATAAACGAGGAGCTTGTAAAGTTCAATCCCGAGCTTGCAAAATGTCCGCAGATAGTGGCCGGCAACAAAATAGACCTTGCAACCGACGAGCAGCTTGAGGATTTCAAGAGCTTCATTGAGAAAAAGGGACTTCCCTACTTCCCGATAGTCGCACCGATAAAATACGGCACAAAGGAGCTTATAAATGCTGTTGCGGAAAAGCTCTCTACCCTGCCGCCCGTAAAAAAATATGAGGCGGAGGAAATACCGCTTTCGGTACTCGAGAGCAAAAAGAACAACGGCTTTAAAGTTACCGTGAATGACGGCGTATATTCTGTTGAGGCGGACTGGCTTTACAGGATACTTTCAAAGACCGACCTTGACGACTACGCGTCGCTTCAGTATTTTCAAACGGTTCTAAAGTCGAGCGGAATAATCGACGAGCTTGTAAAGCAGGGAATTCAAGAGGGTGACACCGTTTCGATTTACGATCTCGAATTCGACTATATACCGTAATTACCGCGGTATCAAAAAGGGGTATATAAATGTTTGCTAAAATCATAAGCGTCGGGCTTTTCGGCATGGAAGCCTATATGACCGGCGTCGAAGCGGATATTTCGGGCGGTATGCCGCGCTTTGACGTTGTAGGACTTCCCGATACGGCAGTCAGCGAGAGTCGCGAAAGAGTCCGCTCCGCCATTAAAAATAACGGATTTGACTTTCCGCCGTCACGCATTACAATAAATCTCGCACCGGCGGACATAAAAAAAGAGGGGCCGATTTACGACCTGCCCATTCTGATAGCAATACTTAAATCCACGGGGCAGCTGTCCTGCGATACCGACAGCTCGGCTTTTTTGGGAGAGCTGTCATTAAACGGCGAGGTGCGCAGAATTAACGGCGTTTTGCCGATGGTTATTAAAGCACAGCGTTGCGGTGTTAAGGAAATATATATTCCCGCTCCGAACGCTGCCGAGGGTGCTGTTGTGCGCGGCATAACCGTATATCCCGTAAGGAACGTCGGGCAGTTGCTGTCACATCTCACGGGCGGAGAAAAAATAACACCCGTTTCCGAATCCGATTTCAAATCTTACAGCCTGCCCGATAATCTGCCGGATTTCTCCGACGTCAAGGGTCAGCACGAAGCTAAAAGAGCCTTAGAAGTTGCCGCCGCAGGCGGACACAATGTTATGATGATAGGGCCTCCGGGCTCGGGTAAGAGTATGCTCGCGAAACGCATACCGTCAATCTTGCCCGATATGACATTTGAAGAATCGCTTGAAACAACCAACATATACTCGGTAGCGGGAGTTTTGCCCAAGGGAATATCCCTTATAAAAGCGCGTCCTTTCCGCTCGCCGCACCACACCGTCTCCCCTGCCGGACTTTCCGGAGGCGGCACGGTACCGCGCCCGGGTGAAATATCCTTAGCGCATAACGGCGTACTGTTTCTTGACGAGTTGCCCGAATTTTCAAGAACGTCAATGGAAGTTTTACGTCAGCCGATAGAGGACGGTAAAATAACAATAGCGCGCGTTGCCGCAACATTTTCATATCCTTGCAGCGTTATGCTTGTATGCGCCATGAACCCGTGTCCGTGCGGTTACTTCGGACATCCGACAAGAAAATGCACCTGTCCGAAGGGCGCGCCGCAAAAATATCTGTCAAGGGTATCGGGTCCTCTGCTTGACAGGCTTGACATACATATTGAGGTTCCGCCGGTTGATTTTGACGCCCTCTCGCAAAAGGAAGGCTCCGAAGAATGCTCTTCCGAAATTAAGGCAAGAGTCAACAAGGCAAGAGAAATTCAGCGCCGCCGTTTTAAGGGAACAAGCGTCACCTGCAACGCTAAAATGGATTCTGCACTCACAAGAAAATACTGTATTATGACCACGGCAGCGGCCAACATACTGCGGCTCTCCTTTGACAAATTGGGTCTTTCGGCAAGAGCCTATGACAAGGTGCTGAGAGTGGCAAGAACAATAGCTGACCTTGACGGCAGCGACGTGATAGACACCAAGCATATAGCCGAGGCGGTACAATACAGAAGTCTTGACCGAAAATTCTGGAAGGAATAAATAAACGCAATACAAAACGGCTGTAAGAGCAAATCTTACAGCCGTTAATTTTATTGTTCTTTTTTATATTCCGTCGTAATAGCCCTTGTCGATAAGCTCGCCTATCGAAGCTACAACTGCCGGCTTATCCTCCTTATACGTTACGCCGTACCACTTATCCTCGGCGACGAGAACATTAACCTTTTTGGTTCCGCTCTCAATAAGAGAAGATACGACGGACGGGAGATAATACTCGGATTTCGGCACATTCAGCTTTTCCTTAAGAAAAGAAACAAACCCATCCTCTATGTATTTGAATACGTCGGGACGAAATCCCCAAAGGTTCATGGAAACGACCGTATCCGGCGACAACGCATTCCAAGTCTTGCCGTCATCTTCGGTAAATGAGCAATCGCTGCGAATTTTTGTATATTCGGTGACGCTCTCCAAAGCATTATTATCTGTAACACAAACGCCTCTTGAAACGGTACCGTTTTCGGTAAGCGTATTCTTGAGTCTGAAGCCGACCATACAATAATCCTCTGAGGCCGATGACAGCTCGTCGTAAATCTTTTTAAATGCGCTTCTGCCGTAATAATCATCGGCATTTACAACCGCAAACGGCTCTTTTACAACATTTTTGCAGCAGAGAATTGCATGAGCGGTTCCCCACGGCTTTTGACGGTCTGCAGGACAGGTAAAGCCCTCCGGAAGAGCATCTGTCTCCTGAAAAACGTACTCAACCTTAACCTTTTTTTCTATACGTGAGCCGACGATACGTTTAAAATCATCCTCGATTGCGTGTTTTATAACAAAAACAACCTTATTAAAGCCTGCCTTTACCGCATCGTAAACCGAAAAATCAAGAATTACCTCTCCGTTTTTCCCTATCGGCTCAAGCTGCTTTAATCCGCCGAAACGACTGCCCATACCGGCAGCCATAACAACCAAAGTTATGTCCTTACCCATTGTTTTTCTCCTTTAGCCCCATTGGCTTGTTTTATTTATTATTTGCCTCTTTTTCGGTTTGCTCGGCTATTGCCTCGTCCTTTTCAGCCTCTTTTTCGGCCTCCTTCGCCTCTTTTTCGGCTTCCTGTGCCGCCTTTTCGGCTTTATCAGTCTTAATTTCTTCCGCTGCCTTACGAGCCTTTTCGGCTTTTGCCTTTGCCTCTGCCGCTTTGGCTTTTGCTTTTTCGGCTTCTTTACGGGCTTTTTCGGATTCCTTGCGTGCCTTTTCCTCGGCATCGCGTTTTGCTTTTTCCGCCTTGGCAACGGCTTCTATTTTTGCTTTTTCTGCCTCTCGGCGTGCCTTTTCGGCTTTTTCTGCGGCATCTCGCTCGGCCTTTTCAGCATCCTTGCGCGCCTTTTCAGCCTCTTTTTTCACCTTTTCATCGGCTTTTTTAGCTTTTTCCGCCGCTTCACGCTCGGCTTTTTCTGCGTCCTTGCGAGCTTTCTCGGCTTTTTCCGCCGCGTCACGCTCTGCCTTTTCCGCATCCTTACGTGCCTTCTCGGCGTCTCTGCGGGCTTTTTCGGCAGCCTTTTCTGCATCCTTGCGCGCTTTTTCACGTTCCTTGCTCTGCTCGTACTTTGCTTCGCGCTGTTCACGCTCAACCTTTATTTCAGCCATATGCTCCTCGCTGATACCGGTGTTGCGCCAAGTATGGATTATTTCCGGAGCGGCAAATATCTCATCAAGACGTTTGATAAACGGAACAATCTCGCCGAAATCAAGCGCTCTGTGGTCAAAAGCAATACAAAGCGGCATAACCTGACGAATGGCTATTTCCTTTTCGCCCGCTTCATTTACAACGACTACGGGCTTATCCTGAACGGCACCGACCGCTATGGCACAAACCTGCGGCGGAACAATTTCAAGCAAGCAGGTTTCACCGCGTTGCGCACGGTAAACCGAGCCGATATTTGAAACGGTTATCGTACCCTGCTCGATATCGTGCTTTGTAAGCCTGTCGTTTTCGGGAATTTTATAATAATTGCTCTTTTCCTTTCCGCTGAGGGTCTTAACCTTGTGCTTACCGGTCTTTGAGCCGATAAGACGATAAAGGGTTTGTTTGATTTTGCCCTGCTTTAAAGCTGTAAGCGTGTTATCAAGAGAGACATCAAACATAACCTCGTCAAGATTTGTGTTTGCGACACGGCGGTTTACGTCCGCGATATACGCAACCATCTCATCAAGGTTTTTGTTTTCAAAGTTGTGAAGATTTATTGTCATCATCTCGCCGTTCGGCAAGACCATCGGCATAGAAATATCAATATTTTCAAAGGTATGTATTTCTCCTCTGACAAGCTTGCGGTCAAATTCGATATGAGAATTCATAATCGGATCCGCTTTGAGCCCCTCAACTATTATTTTGAGCATAAGAGTATTTAAAGTGACCTTTTTCTCAGGCGGACAATCTTCATTAAGCCTTTTATATTCTATCATAAATTCGGTGACGTCCGGCTCGTAGTTGTATGTAACGTGAGGAACATTTGCCCACGATTCGGTCGTCATATTGGCTACAATCTTGCGCTGAATACCGAAATGTATGGTGTTGGTTTTTTTCATTTTGTTTTTTGCCATGAGTATTCCTCCATACAAACTTTACTTAAATAGTATAATACAAATCATTTTAGAAATAAACTTTTTTTTGCGAAAAAATCACATTTTACATATTATGTCAAGCAGCTTAACAGTTGTCTATAATTGCACGAGCAGTATTTGTGTATTTATGACAAAAAAACGCAGATTGAATTTGTATTTATATTGGAGTATAATAATATAAAATTTATAAAGCGAGGAGATTTTGGATAAAATGAACAAACAGACCGAAATAAAAGAAAGCACCGTCCTTCTTATGCCGGACGGGAACCTTGCAAGACCCGGCTATTGTAAGCGCAACCTTTTCAGATATAATCCCGAAATGATAAAACGTGAAAATACCATGCGCCTTAAGGAATGGGATTATTACCAGATAAGCGACGGAAATATAATGATACAGCTCAATTTCTTTAATATATCGCTTGCCACCTGTGCCACTTTCGGACTTGTTAACCTCAAGACCGGCAGAAAAATAAGCGGTATGGCAACTGAGCTTTTCACGCCGCACAAAAACCGACTCAGCAAAAACGGCGACGTTCCGAACTATACCGAATATAAGCGCGGAGGAACAAAGCTTATATTTGACGTTCGCGAAACGGAGAGACGTCTCTATTTTGAAGGCACGGCTTCAGGCAAAAAGGTTAAATTCGACGTTACTTGCTATAAGCTTCCCGAGCACGAAAGCATAACAATAGCGACTCCGTTTAAGGAACAGGGATGCTTCTTCCTTACTCAAAAGCTCAACTGCCTTGCGACAGAAGGCACCGTTGTTGCCGGGAACGAGAAATACACATTTACAAAGGATAAAACATTTACGGTTCTTGACTGGGGGCGCGGTGTGTGGCCGCACACGAATACATGGTACTGGGGAAACGGCAGCACTTATCTTGACGGCAAGCTCTTCGGCTTCGAGCTTACATGGGGCTTCGGCGACGAGTCAAATGCAACCGAAACAGCTATATTCTATGACGGTAAATGCCATAAAATAGGCGCAGTGCATCTTGAGAAAGACCCTGAAGATGGCGCCGGATGGATGAATGAATGGCATTTTATTTCGGAGGACGGCAGACTTGATTTGACTATGAAGCCGTACTACGACCACTATACAAACATGCTTCCGCTCAACCTGTTCGGTATGAAAACGCATCAGGTTCACGGACTTTGGAGCGGCAAGGTCGTTCTCGACGACGGCACGGAGCTTAATATTAAAGATATGTACGCATTCTGCGAAAAGGTTCACAACAAATTCTGATAAAAACTCCGGCTGCTTACTAAACAAAAAACGCTTATTCCGAAAAATCGGAATAAGCGTTTTATTTTGGGCTTGCTTTACTTTATTCGCCTGCTTTATATTTGCCTGCCATAACGAGGTCAAGCACGGAAGCATCGGAGAGATCGACAACACCGTCTCCGTTAAGGTCCGCCGCAGCAAACTGATCATCGGTAAGAGTTTCAATGCCGAGCGAATGATATACGATAAGGTTGTAATCCGTACTGTCAACCTTGCCGTCGTCGTTCACATCGCCGAACAAACGTATTTTAACCTGTACGTTAAATTCACTCTTATCACTGACAAGACCCGAGCCGCTGACAGCGCGGAATTTGTAATTATATGCTCCGCTGCCGTTTGTGGTGAGAGTGTTGCCCTCAATATTTGTCCACTCGCCTCCGTTAAGCGAATACTGATATTTAACGCCCGACGAAGCCGAAGAGCTGAGAGTAAATGTCACATCCTGCCTTACAAGCGAACCGGAATCCACATTTTCTTCACCGCAAGCCGCCGTCACCGTAACGTCCGTCGGAACACTCTTATCAATCATAACGGCAACACCGTCCGACACATCGCTCTCAACGCCCGCCTTATTAACAGCCTTAAATGTATAAGTCTTATTGCAGTTTTCGGCAATATTGAGAACGCTGCCGTTCATCTCCTTAAAGCCCGATCCGTCGTCATAGTAATATGTAACGCCGGTATTGCTTGTAGCCGAGAGAACTATTGTAACGTCGCCGCTTGTCCACTCGCCTGTTTTACCGTAAGAAGATACGGTAAGCACGGGCTTATCGCCGTCGATATTTGTAACCGTAAATATCTTTGTTGCAACTCTGCCGTTTTTGCCTACTACGGTAAATACGTATGTACCGTTCTGTGACACGGTGTAAGAGTCTTCATTGGTTATATCCTGACCGTTGCAGGTAACCTCGCGAAGTCCCGACTCACCTACCTCGGTGCTTATGTTTATCTTATAAGGATTCGGAGTAACATCGGTAACCTCGGGAGTAAGAGTTATTTCGGGAACCTTTGCATCTATCATTACGTGATAGCTGTCAGAGGGATAACTCTCGGTGCCGGCATTGTTAACGGCTTTAAATCTGTAAACGGCGTTGGTTGTATCGGTTATCTCAATGCTCGTGCCGCTGTCGATAAGAGTCCAGCCGTTTCCGTTGTCATAATAATAGTTAATACCGGAAAGAGAAGCTTCCTCGGTAGAGAAGTTGAATGTAACGCCTTCACCCGTCCATCTGCCGAAGGTACCCTCGAACGAAACACGGATAACAGGTACCTGACGGTCTATCTTAACCGTAAACGCAGTGACGTTGCTCCCAAGAGCCGCATAGCTCTCGGCCTTAAATTCGTATTTATGCTCACCTGTTTCGGTTGCGGTAAAGGTATTGCCCGAAAGCTCCTGCCATTCGCCGCCGTCAACACGGTAATAATATTTATAAATTCCCGAATAAGCCTCGGAGGAAAGAGTTATATTTACATCTGTTGCGCTCCAAGCACCCTCTTGATATTCCTTATCACCGCCGTATACAGCGGAAACGGTAACATCGGTGGGAGCCGTACCGTCTATAACCACGCCGTCCGAACGAAGTATCGCGGAAACATTACCTGCCTTATCGGTAGCTCTTGCCTCTACAAAACCCTTGAAATCGGGGTCTTTAGCCGGTTTGTTTTCGCTGTCGTAGACGCTCCAGTCGGAGTCGGTCGGCTGACCGTTTTCATCCACAAAGCGATATTCAATTTTGTCTATTCCCGATACGCCCTCATCCGACGCATCAACGGTAATTTCAACAGTCTTGTTAAAGAATCTGCATAAAGTGTCCGCCTTGCTGAAGAAGTTTCCGGAAACCTCTCTTGCGACACCGCCTATGCCTTTATGTAAAACGGTTATGCTGTTTACGGTGGGAGCAATTTTATCGATATTGTTTATAACGATGCTTTCTTCTGCCGTAAGGCCGTTACCCGCAGTTACAACTACGTTGTAAGTTCCGTTCTCAGCAACGGTAAACGAATCATGATAAGCGGTTATATCCTCACCGTTTAATGTAACGGAGGCTATTCCCGAAGCGCCTACGTTAAGACTTCCTATTGTAACATCATAGCTCTTATTTGTAAGCTCGGTTACGGCGGGAGTAAGAGTGAACGAAGGCTCTACATCATCACGCATAACGGTGTAGCCCTCGGTGTAATCGCTCTCAATGCCCTTGGAATTTACAGCTTTAAAATAATATGTATCGCTGCTGTTCACATTTACGGTAAGCGTGTTGCCGTCCAATGGTGCTTCTACGCCTGCGGAATCGGTTTTAAAGTAATACTTAACTCCGTCAAGCTCGTGAGTCGATGAAAGAGTAAAGGTTACGTCCTTGCTTGTCCATCCGCCGTTATAATCGCCTTTATCAACGCTGACAACGGGTTTACCGTATACAATTACGGGGAATGTAGCCGAAGCGCTGCGCCCCGCATGTGTGTATGTAACGGTTATATTCTGCTCTACGTCGTAAAGCTCCGGGTCAAATGACGATGTGTCGACCGTATAATCGGTGACGTATTCGGACTCGGCGTTGCTGTAATTTGCCTTAACCTTAAGGCCAGAAAGATCAAGGGTCTTATCGCCCTCGAGATAATCCTTTTTAGGATTTTCAAGCTCAATTGATGTTACCGCCTTAGAGTGAACGGTTATCGGGAATATTGCGTGATATGTTTTGCCGGCTCTTACTACGTTAACTATAATATACTGCTTCGAATCAAGTATAGAAGTGTTGACGGAGCTTACCGTATAATCCGTTACCGGAACGGAAAGCTGATCGTCGGTATAGGCGTTTGCCGCCTCTTCGCCGTAATACTCGGCAATATCCGCACGGTTATATGTAAGCTTAACCTCCATACCGGTGAGATCGAGCTCTGTGCTACCCTCTACATAATCGGTCTTAGTGGGCGCGGTAAACGCAATACTTACCGGCTCAACCTCAACTACCGTTATATTCTTTTGAGTTTCTACGTATGCGCCGTCAACCTTTGTAACGCCGTTCCTGCCGAATGCATGTAGTGTTGTATCGCCTGCCGAAATACCCGTGACAACACCGTTTGAATCGACCGAAGCATATGCATTCTTCTGATTTACGTCGCCGATATTCCAGTCGGAGGTCCAGGGAGCCGAGCCGTCGTCCTTAGTGAGACCCCAGCGCTGCTTATCGACCGAAATTCTCTCGGGAGAGAATTTAGCGGTGTAGGTAACCGGAAAATCCTTGATTACATAATCATTTCCCGTTATGGTAACTCCCGTGAGGTGTCTTATTGAGTTACCGCGTACCGTTACCTCTACGGATTTAGACACGCTTCCGATGGTTGCGGTTATTGTGACCTTTTTGGTGTTCCAAAGGGCCGTTCCGCCCGAATCAAGACCTTTTACAAGTCCGTTTGCATCAATAGTGGCTATTGACGGGTCGGAAGAAGTCCATACGACAGTTCCGAGAAGTGCTTTGTCGTAATCGGACGGTGCTATATTCGCGATTGAAAGCTGCGTGGTCTTACTCTCGTTAACCGTTGTGCTGCCGCCGATGCTGAAATCTGTTATCGCCTTGCCCGCCGTTACGGTAAGAGAGTCCTCAACGGTTTTATCGTTAAGAGTTGCTCTTACGTGTATTTCGCTAATACCGCTCGATTTCGGGGTGAATACACCGTCGGACGAAAGCGTAGCAAGCTTTGTCTCGGCGGGTGCCTCGGCGGTTGCCCATATTATTTCTTTTGTATCGGGATTTGTAAGTCCCCACTCTCGTTTTATCGACGAGTTTGTGTTAAGTCTTGACGGCAACACATTTGCCTTAAAGGTAGTCGGCGTATCATTGGGAACGGCACTGTTACCCTCAATTTTAACAGAGGAAATACTGCCGACAACACCGGCTCTTGACACCTTTATTGTAACATTTTTGGAAACGCCGCCCGCCGTTGCGGTAAGGGTTGTGGATTTACTGTATTCAACGAGTCCGTCGCCGCCGTCAAGGCCGGTGACCGTACCGGAGGCATCAACCACGGCAATCGATTTATCGGCGATATCCCAAGTAATGTCGCCGGTATAAGCTCCTGCGGGAACAACATTTGTAATTGCAAGCTGCGTTGTGGAGCCTTCACTTACGGATACGGATGAATCTGTTACGGTTTTTGTGCCGCTTATAATATCAAAGGATTCAACCGGGAGATCCTTCTGCTCAACTACATTAAAGGTTATGGTATCGACAAAAGCTACATTGCTCGCGTCGTATGCCCTAACCGTTACCGAACCTGCTGCAGTAAATGTGACAAGTCCCGTATCGGAAATCGTTGCACGCTTGCCGGAGCTTGTATCAAATACGCTGCCGCCCATCTCCCATTTTACAGAGTGCTTAAGTCTTACCGGTGTTACCGCCGCGTAAAGCTGAACCGTTTTGCCCACGGCAACGGTAAGAGGAACGCTCTTTTTATTGGTTATATGAGTTCCGGTCGGAAAGATGTTCGCAATAACACTCTTTTGAACCTTTATTTTAATTTTGTCACTTGCAAGCTTTGCTCCGCTTGCGTCATATATAGTAGCCGTTATTTCGACATTCATATTGGCAAGAGCAGACGCAAGGCTGTCCGCAAGAGTATCACCTGCAATGCCTCTGACAATAGAAACTATCAGGTCATCGTTCATACTGTCAAGATTAACGCCCGACTTTTCAAGCTGTTTCATAATCTCGTCAGCCATTTTATCGCCTACAAGAGGAAGCACGCGCACGTTTTCATCAAGCCAAAGCTGAATTATAGCCGTCTTTGACGAATCATATGCCGTAACCTTACCGTTATCGTCTACGTCGGCAAGAAGCGGTAGGTTACTCTCCCACTTTACCGTAGTACCCTCAGGCAATTCGCCTGTCGTGGTATACTTTAGTTGAAGCGTTTTATACTCGGTCAACTGCTGTATTTCGGTAATGTCATTACCGTTTTCGTCCGTAATGTTAAGCGAGACTCCTGCCGCGTAGCTCACAAGAGCAGACGGGACCAAAGTCAACAGCATAATGACAGACAGCAAAACACTCAAAATCCTGGTTGATGTTTTTTGCATACAGATCTACCTTTCCATAAAAAACCGTTTTTACATATAAATAATAACAAATTCTACATATTTTTTCAATGCACACATTTTTACAAATAGTATTATAAGCCGGTCTGTGTTTTAGTGATTATACAAATACGAACAAACAAAAAAGCGCGGAATTACACACTCCGCGCTTTAATAACATATTGATATACCGCCTTACCACACTGATAAAGCGTTTATTCCTCAAGCTTTTTCTGAGACTGCATTTTGAGATACGCATTTATGAAACCGTCAATATCGCCGTCCATAACCGCATTGATGTTACCCATTTCGTAGCCCGTGCGGTTATCCTTGACAAGTGTGTACGGCATAAATACATACGAACGTATCTGATTGCCCCAGCCTATCTCTTTTTGGTCGCCCTTAATATCCGAAATTTTGTCAAGATGCTCGCGCTCCTTGATTTCAAGAAGCTTGGATTTTAACATTCTCATGGCAACCTCTCGGTTCTGATGCTGACTTCTCTCAACCTGGCATGCTACAACAATTCCCGTCGGGATATGAGTAAGTCTTACGGCAGATGAGGTTTTGTTTACCTTTTGACCGCCTGCACCGCTTGAACGGTAAACATCCATTTTAATGTCCTCCGGAGCTATTTCAACCTCGACCGTATCATCGATTTCGGGCATTACCTCAACCGAAGCAAAAGAGGTATGGCGTCTGCCTGCCGCATCAAACGGGGAAACTCTTACAAGGCGGTGTATGCCCGTCTCACTTTTCATAAAGCCGTAGGCATTTTCGCCCTCTATGAGGATACTTGCCGATTTGAGCCCTGCCTCGTCGCCGTCAAGGAAATCAAGCGTAGTAACCTTAAAGCCGTGACGCTCGCCCCAACGGCAGTACATTCTGAAAAGCATCTGCGCCCAATCCTGCGCCTCGGTTCCGCCTGCGCCGGCGTGAAAAGTAAGAATTGCATTTTTGGCATCATATTCACCGCTCAAAAGGGTTGTAAGCGTCATGGTGTCAAGATCACTTTCAAACTTTTCTACGCTCTCGGTGCACTCATCGAGCATACCCTCGTCCTCTTCTTCATTTGAAAGTTCAATCATAACAAGCGCATCGTCATAATCCTGCCTGAGCTTTTCATAAGCTGCCACTTTGCTCTTAAGGTTGCTTGTGCGCTGAACAACCTTTTGAGAATTTGCTATATCATCCCAAAAGCCGTCAACAGTCTGCTCTTTTTCAAGCTGCGCTATCTCTTCTTTCATCTTATCAAGACCCAGAGCCTCGGAGAGGTCATCAAGAGTCTTTTCGTGATTTATAAGTCGCAGTCTCAATTCTTCGTATTGAAGCATAAATATAGTTCCTTTACTTATAATTTTTATATATTTACAAAGCTTAGTGCCTCGCCGACTATTTAATATCGGCTATGTCATAAGGCGTTTTTTGATACACAAAGTAGTTAAGCCAATTTTGGAAAAGCAGGCTTGCCGCACCGCGCCAGGTGTCTACGGGCGTTTTTTTGATGTCGTTATCGGGGAAGTAATTGTGCGGCATCTTTATGTCAAGACCCTTTTTTAAATCGCGGAAGTACTCGCGAGCCAAGGTGTCGCTATCATATTCGCAATGACCCGAACAGTAAAAATTGCGACACGCCATATCCGACACGAGATGGACCCCGGCTTCCTCGGAATAAGACAAAATCTGAAGGTCCTTTACTCTTATTATATCCTCTTTTCGGTTTTCCGTGTGACGTGAATGCGGAACATAAAAGACATCAGAAAATCCGCGCAAAAGCGGATGATACAAATCAAGCGGTTGATGGCGAAATACGCCGAAAACCTTCTCGGGAAGCAGATGCTTCGGAATACCGTAATTATAGTAAAGCGCAGCCTGCGCTCCCCAGCATATATTAAATGTGGAATACACATTTGTTTTTGCCCAATCAAATATTTTGCAGAGCTCGTCCCAATAATCGACCTCTTCGAAGTCCATCATCTCAACTGGCGCTCCGGTAACTATCATACCGTCGAATTTTTCGTCCTTGACATCGTCATAGGTTTTGTAGAATTTGAGCATATGCTCCCTTGACACATTTTTTGAAATATGGCTTTTTACCTGCAGCAAATCTATTTCAAGCTGAAGAGGAGAATTACTGAGAAGCCTTAAAAGCTGAGTTTCGGTCTCGATTTTTGTAGGCATTAAATTCAGTATTATAATTTTAAGCGGACGAATGTCCTGCTTGACGGCTCTGTCCTCCGTCATAACAAATATATTTTCAAGCTCCAGGCTATGATGCGCCGGAAGCTGATTATCTATTTTTATGGGCATACAGCCACCTCTTTCAAGAAGACGAACCTCGGTCTTTTACCCGTTTAAGTTCTGACAAAGTATTATAACATAACACATCACCGTTTGCAATGCCGATACACATAAAAATACCCCGACCGCAGTCGGGGTATTTTAAACTTATTTATTACCGTTTATATCAGCAAACGGGTTTTGTGTTTTCCTCTTCCTCGTCATCCTTACGTTTTTTACGAAGAATTATGAAGAATATAAGTGACAATCCACAAAGGAAAACAGCAGCTGCGGCGAGCGGATTTTCACGGATAAGTTCACCGGTTTTGGATATTACCGGGTTATTAATTATCGGATTGCCGCTGTCGCTCGGTTTGGTTACCGGAACTTCGTTTGTCGGCTCCTCTACGGGTGTGCCGGGAACAATATTAATAGTACCGTCGTCGTTAACGACAAAGTCGAGCCATAAGGTATTGGTGCCCTTCGGAACAACTGCAATCTGCGAGCCGTCATCAAGTTTAATAACGGTTGTTTCTGTTGCCGTATCACTTACGCTTACCGAGAAAGTAGTCTTGCCGGCTACTTCACCGTTCTCGTCGGTGATTGTTACAACATGGAAACCGTCTTTAATAACGTCAACGCTGTATGCACCGTCTTTTCCTGCCTCAGCCTTGATTTCGCCGAGGTCAATGTCGAGCTTAGCGCCCGGGAAAAGGTTTTTACCGCGATACACATTACCATTCATACCCATACGAACACAAGGATCTTCGTGATCTCCGCCGGGATTAGTGGTGCCTGAAGGATTTGTTGTGCCTGAGGGATCTGTAGGAGCTGTCGGCTCTGTGGGTCTTGTCGGATCCGTCGGAGCTGTCGGCTCTGTGGGTCTTGTCGGCTCGGTAGGTTCTGTGGGATTTGTAGTCGGCTCTGTGGGTCCGAAGCATTTTTTAAATGTGAACACAATGTTCATATCGGTGGTAACCGAATCAAATCTCAACATACCGTACTGCAATTTACCGGTATAATCTTTACCGTTTACCGTGACACGCTCAAGGTGGCTGTCAAGCTTTGCAACAGCTCCGAGAGAAAGCGAATCAAAACGGTCAACGGCGAACTTAGCACCGCTTGCAATAAGGTTGCCGTCTTTGAGGACATAACCTCCGTCGTTATACGTTACGGTAATTTCATGGGTATTCGGGACTACAGTTTTAAGCTGTGTTTTACCGATTTCACCTGCCTCGGCGAAAACGCAAAGCTGCATGGTGAATATAAGCAAAACAGACAACAGCACACTGCAAGCCTTTTTCATGAAACCACCTCCTTAAAAATTTTAAAAATCAAAATCTGGCAATAATTATGCAGCAACGTACTCTACGGTATAAGTCATGTGGCCGACATACTCAGCTATGGGAGCGTTGAAGTCAGCGATTGTAACGGTTGTCGAAGACTTAACAGCGGTGTTAAGCTCGGTATATTCAGCAGCATCTCCGCCTGCTACGGTGAAGGTGAGGAATTTATCGGTAGCAGCGTTTGTCATTTTTCCTGCATCGTTAGCAACAGCCGAAACCTTGAGCTTAGCGCCGAGCTTAAGCTGAGAATCAACGGTGTAAGAAGCGTCCTGAGCTGCGGTGTCATTCCAAGCAACTGTAATCTCAGCAGGAATTGTAACGGTGTAGTTTTCGGGATCGTTGTTCTCCTTATCGGTTGTCTTTGTCTTAACCTGAACATCGGCGGTCTTGGGGTCTGATTCCTTGGTTATTGTAGCTGCGAATGAGGGAACTGCTATAGCTGCTATCATCATAACAGCAAGAAGAATTGATACTATCTTTTTCATAATTATAACTCCTTGATGTACTTAATGTTTAATGTTAAATAAATTATTTGTCAACAACTGCTGCTGTGAAGGTAACGGTAGCATCGCTGTAATCGGTGATGGTAGCGTTCCAAGCTGCTGCTGCAACATCAACGTTAATGTTGTACTCCTGATTTACTACCTCGGCAGCAGTCTTAACGGAAGTGTCGCCGCTGAAGGCGTAAGGAATGGTATAGCCGTTATCGGTAGCGGGCTTCATTTTGCCAGCCTCCGAAGCAACCGAAACGGAAAGACATTTGCCGGTCTTGAGAGTTGACGTAACATTGTAGGTGAAGGCTGTGGTTTCAGCGCCCCATTTAACGCTCATTTCAGCAGGATATGTTACTGTGAAATAACCGTCTGCGGGAACGTTTGTTGTATCGGTCTTAACGGTTGCGACACCCTTGCCGTCCGCTGTATCCTTATTGATTTCAGCTGCAAAGGACGGAACTGAAACTGCCGCAAGCATAGCCGCCGCAAGAACTAATGAAAGTAACTTTTTCATAATATAACTCCTTTTAGGATTAAAAAATTAAGCTATCGCTTCAACAGAAGCTGTAAATGTGAGAGTATCTTCATACTCATCAATGGAAACGGATCCCCAGTTTTCCTTAGTAATATTGACATTTACCGAATATGCGCTGTTGGTAACTGTCTCGTGACCGGTTGTTATGTTGGTATCACCGGTTATAGTGTAAGGAAGAAGTCTGCCGCCGCCTGTATGGAGATTTGCGCTGTCCTGAGCTACAGTAACACGAAGGTTATTTCCGCTCACAAGCGTACTCGATACAGTGTAACCGATTTCGGTACTTTCGGTGCCCCAATAAATGGTGGTTTCGGCGGGATAAGAAACGGTAAAGGTACCGCTTATTCCGCTTCGGTCGGTAACTACCGAGGAGTTACCGACGCCACCGGAAGTAGACTGATCTATTGTCGCAGTTGCAGCAAAAGCGGGAACCGATATAGCCAAGAGCATCGCAGCCGCAATGACTATTGAAAGAATTTTTTTCATAATTGGTTCTCCTTGTATTTTGAAAGGGTTTCCGACTCTTAGATTGTAGCGGGAGCTATCGAAACCGTAAGTGTAAGATTGCCCTCGTACTCATCTACCGGAACCTTTGCCCAATCAGCTGAGGCAATGTTTACTGCTGCGTTAACAGCTTCATCTGCAACAACTGCAGAAGCTGAAGTATAAGCTGTGGTGCCTGCTACGCTGAAAGGAAGAGTAGCGGTATTGCCTGATGCGATAGCCTTGAGGTCGGTTGTGCCGTCTTCCTTTGCTACCGTTACATTAAGACGGTCGTTTGATTTGAGTTGGCACTTTACGTTGTATGTAAAGTCTGTGCTTTCTGCGCCCCAGTAAATAGTGGTTTCTGCCGGGAAGGTTACCGTGTAAGAAGTAGCCTCGGGACCGTCGGGACCGGTTTTTGTAGAAGTAATAACCTTAGCCGTATCGGAGGTATGGTCGCTTGTAAGCGTCTTGTCAGCTGCAAATGACGGAACGGAAACCGCTGCGAGCATTGCCGCCGCAAGAACTATTGAAAGTAATTTTTTCATTGTGGTTATCTCCTTTCAAAATCAAAGGCTTACGGTGAAGGTAAGAGTATCGCTGTACTCGCCGACGATGGCGTTGTTCCAATCGTCTGCGGCAACCTTAACCTTGAGGGTAAGTGCCTTTGCGGGATTGATAACGGGGCCGTCAGCTATAAATTCGAGGTTAGAGTCAGCCGAGAAATCGTAAGCCAATGTCTCGTTTGCATCCTCTGAAAGCTTCATAAGTCTTGAGCCCTCAACGCCGATTTTAAGCTTCTGGCCGTATTTAAGGTGAGACTCAACAGAAAATCCGTCAAGAGCTGTTTCCTCTGCGCCCCAGTAAATTGTGGTATCGGCCGGAATTGTAACGGTGTATTTAGCAGCGTTGTCATCGGGAGCATCGGGGCCTGTTTTTGTGGAGGTCTTAACAATAGCTGTACCGGTATTGTCAGTCTCCTTGGTTATGGGGTTAGCTGCGAAAGCGGGAACCGAAGCTGCTGCAAGCATAACCGCTGCAAGTGCGATTGAAATAAGCTTTTTCATTAAAGTAGTCTCCTTTCAATAATTAAACCTCAGCGGTAAAGGTAAGGGTGTCGCTGTAACCATCAACAACAGCTCTGTTCCAGTCCTCGCTGCTTATTGTAACCTTGAGGTTTTTGTCAACGGCCGGAGTTTCCTTGTTGCCGTAAACTACGGGGCTGTCTGCCGTGAAAGCGGTGTCACCTGAAAGAGTATAGGGAAGAGTGTAAACCTCGCCTGCTGCGGCATCGGTCTTCATAGAGCCTGTGCCTGCTACGGTAACCTTGAGAGCCTGGCCTCTCTTGAGGTGAGACTCAACAGAGTAAACAAGATCTGTCTCCTCGGTGCCCCAGTAAATTTCTGTATCTGCCGGAATAGAAACGGTGTATCTGACAGCAACATCCTCAGGCGAATCGGGGCCTGTTTTTGTGGATGTCTTAATTATGGTTGTGCCGGTCTGCTCTGTTTCCTTGGTTATGGGATTAGCTGCAAAAGCGGGAACAGAAACAGCTGCGAGCATGGCCGCTGCGAGTGCGATAGAAATAAGCTTTTTCATAATTTATCTCCTTATATTTATTACGCGTTAGTATATTCTGCCGTAAAGGTAAGAACATCTGTATGCTCACCCGAAGCGGCTTTTTGCCATTCCGCCTCTGCGATGTTCACGGAGAGGTCATAAGACTTCATATAATCGCCAGGTAAAAACGCCATTTGCTCTGCGCCTGTAAGCGTGTAGGCGATAGTCTTTGAGCTGTCCAAAGTGTTGACAAGCTTTGAGCCGTTGAGCGACGTAACAGCCACCTTAACGGTCTTGCCGGGAGACAGCCACATTTTAGTTGCCGTAACCTTACCTATTGCGTAAGAAGTAGCTTCCCACGGTATTTCGGTATCGGCAGGAATTGTAAGCTCATACTCATCCTGTTTGCCCTCGCCGGTAAAAATCTTTACGGAGCCTACGGGGTTCTCTTTGTTCAGCGTAGCCGGAGCCGCGAAAGACGGAACAGTCACGAGCGACAATAAAAGCACTGAGAGCAAAACTGATAATGTTTTCTTCATAGAACCACCTCCTTATGGTCTTGATAAAGCATTTAATTTGTTAATTAACCTTTAGTGTAATCTACGGTATAAGTAAGTGTAGTCGAATACTCGGCTATCGGAGCGTCCGTCCAACCGGAAATTGTCAATGACGGTTTTTGAGCGGGAAGCGCTCCCTCATTTTTACCTGTAAATTCTGTGGAAGTAAAGTTCTGTGAAGTATACGGAAGAGCGTATGTCGATGTTGCTGCATTGGTAAGAGTGTCATTTGCGACAGAAGCGCTGCGTGCTACGGAAACACCAATCTTGCTGCCCGTATCAAGCGAAGACGTAACCTTATAGGAAACATCAACGGCTTCCGTCTCGCCCCAAGGAACATCTATTTCCGCAGGAATTGTAACCTCAAAGAAGTCGTCTGCGGCAAAATGAATATTGATTGTTTTTCTGACAGGCTCGTTTGTTGTCTTGTCAACAGCAACCTCACCGGTAGCATTATCGATAAGCTCTATTGTAATAACATCTTCACTCGTTACGGTAACGCCCGTGACGGTAAACGTAAAGTTTATTGCCTTGGGAGCTGCCGCCGAAGCGGTGTTATTTGCGACATCCGCGGTTTCGGGAGAAGTGTTAAGAGCTTTTGCCGTTACGGTCTTTTCAATCGCACCCGTCATTGCTACGTTGTAATCGTGGGTGGTGCCCGTAGTGTCCTTAAGGCCTCCGTTTTTAGAGGTTACACGAAGTGTGTAGCTTCCGTCCGGATAGTTAACGGCATTTGAAAGAGTAAAGACTGCGGTTCCCGTTGTTGCATCCTTATTGAGAGCGACGCTGTCTTTGTCTACCTCCGAAGCAAAGTTCGGGAAAATACGGAGGGTATCTATAATACCGTGGAGAGCTTCGCCGTCCGAGGAATTAACGGTGTTACCGTCGTTAACCTCTTGAACCTGCCTTATATAGCCCTTAAACGAATTGTACTCTTCAACCGCTTCCGTTATTGCGGTAAGGTCCTGAATACCGTTATTGTCCATTTGACCCTTAACGGTATTGTAAAGAGCCGTGTACTTTTCTTCAAGTCGAACAACACCGCCCTTAACCGTCTTGCCGGTGATGTCGTCGGTGTAAGTTTTGATGTTGGCAAGCACCTTGTTAACCGCCTCGGCCGCCTTAGCATAATTCTTATACTGAGGAGCACTTGCAAATTTGTCGGCCTTATCAGTTAAGATGTACTTAGCGTAATAATCAAGGTCGTTATACTTTTCGAGGTAGTTTTCAAGCGCCGCGGTCTGACCGGTAGGCATAAGCTTGCAGTCGGTCGTAAGGTCGGTCGCTTTACCGGTCTCGCCGTACATTGAAGCAACAAGAGCGTTAAGGTCTTTAATACCGGTTATAGCGGTACCGGAGACACTCGTGTAGCCGTCACGGTAATTTTCGAGAAGTCTCAAACGTTTTGCAACCTTATAAAGGTTTTCCATTTTTGTGACGTTCTCCGCACCGAGCGCCGCAATCGCCTCGTCGGTATAGCGCTCATAAGACTGCTCATACCAATTGATTATGTTCTGTACGTCAGCCGCGGTGAGAGAATATGCGCCGTAATCTATAAGCGGCTTCTCTGTTCCGCTCTCATCGGTGCCGATAACAAAACCGGGATAAGGTAAGGCGTTGCTGCCTGTTACGGAACCGCCGGTTGCTGCAGCCGGCATAGCCTCAATCAAAGGTTTCAAATCGGCAACCGCAATTTGCGGCTGATCGAGCAAAGTGATGCCGTCGTCGATGCTCTTGTACTTCTGAAGTACGCTGTATGCTCTTGCAACGGAAGGTATTGACTTTTGATAATCCGAAAGCTGTGCATAAAGAGCAAGTGCCGTGTTTATCTTTTCGGTACGAGTGTTCGCTTTATAAATATCAACATCCGCTACCGCGTTTTCAAACTGCATTGAAGTAAGAGACTTAACCTGTGCATAATCGTCGAACGAAACGTCGCCGGTTCTGTTTTGTACGCCTGCGCCGTATGCCGAGGTACCCTGTCTGTATGTAAAGCCGACAGAGCCTATTGTAAAGCTCTTACCGTTCATTTCGGCTGCGCTCGTTGCGTTTACGGTCGAATCGTCGTAATTCGACAAGGGCGCTATACCTATGGTAACACGGAAAATGTTGTTAAGGGACTCGGCTTTTTCATCTATACGATAGTTAGAGGTTGCCGAAATACCCTGAACGCCTCTCGAGAACTGGAAGAGCGGAACCATAACATAGCCCTTGTAGTGAGAAAGGGTCAGGTAATCGCCGTCTCCCGTATCTATGCCGTACTCCGAGGTGTAAGCGTAAATTCTTCTCTTGCTTTCATCCTTGGGAGTACATTTAGCCCATTCACCCGTCTTGGGGTTAATGAGATAGAAGTAAGAAGCCGCGTTGTTGCTGCCGAAGTCGAGGGTGTAGTCCTCGGCGGCACCGTCATAGTATGAGCTGATATTAAACGCCATTGAGAATGTGTCAAGCTGAGAGAAGTCTGCGTAGAATACAAGTGCCAGACGGTCGGTTTCGCCTATGTCGTTTTTGGTATACGACTTAGCAAAATCGCCGAGTTTCTCAGACGACATATTGTTCTCTCTCAGTTTGGAGTAATCGCCGCTGCTGCTCGGGTCTTCGTCAACAAGCCCCTTTGTAATGCTTATGCAGTTATACCAGCCTTTTCTGTCTTCGGCATACTGGTTATTTATGGTAACCGTTGCGGCGTTTTTGCCCTCAAGGCCGTTTGATGTAATGATTGCCGAAGTACCGTTTTGACGATAGCTTGTAATACCGTTTCTCTGCGGGTCACTACCGAGAGCGCCGGTCGGTATAAGTGTAGGCGTTGCGGTATCCTGAGAGTGCGCCGAAAGTGAAGCAAAGGGAACCTGATATGTCAAATATCCCTTAGAATAGTAGTAATCCTGACCTACCTTGCCGGCATATTTTGAGTTTTCAAATTGCCAGCTTCTGGTGCCTTTTTTCAAGGAATCGAAGTCGCCGAACGGTATAACCTTGTTGTTTGTAAGCGCCTGGCCTATTACAACAGAGTTGTCGGCAAGCTCTTCTTCTATGAAGCTGAAGTACTTTAAGAGCTTCTCCTCTTCCGCTCTGCCGAGCATAGCGAGCTGGCTTAAGTTGAGGCGGATATAAACCTCATAAAGGCTCTTAACAACGGCTTTATCCTCATCGCTTACCGCGAGAGTATTTTCGTCGAAATCGGGAAGCTGCTCAAGCTTAGTTGCAATCATCGGAACAAAGTCGTCGGCACCCGAGTTAGCAGAGCCGTAGGTTTTACCGTCTATACAAGCCTGCTTGGCGGTCTTGTACTTTTCCCAAGCCTCGGTCATACCGAGTGCTGCCGCCTTGGTATCGAGCGCAGACTCCTCAAGGAATGAAGCGTCGATTATACCGGATTTTCCGGCTTCTTCGGTTTTGTTATATTCCTCAATTGATTTTTTATAACCGGCTATCAAGTCCTCGATATACTTAACGGCGCGGTAATCGTAGGAGTTCGGATCTTCAATGTACTTTTGGCAGGCATTGAAAATAGCGCGCGGAATTTCTGTTTCCTGGTCATAATATGTCTTAACGGGCGTACCTGTGTTTGTTTCTCCGTTAAGGGTATTTTCGCTGTATTTCTGACCGTCTGTACGGTAGAACAATACATTATCAAGGAAAATCTTTTTACCTACGCTGCCGTTGTTGGTTTCAAGGCTCGTAGAAGCCGGGTCATACGAGCAGCCTGTAAACTTAAAGCCGGCGGACATAATATCCTCGATAGCTTTAAAAGCATTTGTACGATTAACTACCGGATCTTCACCCGTACCGATTTTGGTCTTATCGATATATGCTCTTTTGGGCGAATTGGCTGTTGTCTTGCCACCGTCTTCCGTAGTCATGCACGGAGCGAGCATTGTGCCGCCGTCGATATAGTATTCGCCACTAAGAGTCGCCGTCTTGTTAATTCTGAAGGAATAGCGTCTAATAAGCAGAGCATCGGATATCGAAGTACCGGCAGGGTCAACAACTACCGGCTGCGAAAGCTTAATTTTCTCGTTATAATACTTGTTGGCATTTGCTTTAGTTTTATCCGAGCTGTTCCACACATACATATCGGGCATAGGCTTTTCTACACCGAAATCCTCGTTGGACTCCGTGACAACGGAGTCGGTTTCGGAGCACATAAACTGAAGCGGTATGCGGACATATCCCTTGAAGTGGTCAAGGTCAACGGTACCGTCGTTTAACATAACCTTTTTCCAGCTGCCGTCCGTTTGCTGCAGGAATAAATATGGGGCCTCACCCATATAGCCTGCTTTTGTGGTGCCGACAGTCGAGTAAATTATATCGCCGTATCTGTTAAAAGCATTACTGCTTTCACTGTAGCTGTTGTCAAAATCCTGTACAAAATACTTTTCGTTTGAACGAAGGCGGAATGAAAGCCCCGTTACGCTGACCTCGGAGAAGTCGAGATAGTACCAAATCTCGGAAGCACCCGTCGGGTCCCAAGTTTGACGGCTCCATGACGTATCAAAGGACTGAGGGCTGTCGGTGGTTGCGGCGGACTCGATACGCATTGCGTAGCCGTAGCTGTTGCCCGTGTCTTTAACGCCTACACCATCGGTTCTGCCTTCGAATGAAAGGTGATTACCCTCCTGCATATAGTCAAGTGAGCCTGACGTACTGCGTACATTGTTGACTTCGGCGGTTCTCTCGTTGATTCCGGTATCCGAAAACGAACCGTGGTCATCTGCGGTACCTTTTTTATCAAAGGTAAGGACTTCACGCACGGCAAGAACGTTGTTTGTAACGGGGGCATAAGCGGACGCATCGTATACATAAGTCGGAACATCCGAAACGTATGCGTTAACAGCCTCCGAGAACCAGCCGTCGCTGTCGTACGCCGTTATCGTAATATTGTAACGGTGGTCGTCAGACAGACCCGCAGGCACCTTTGTTTTGATTTCGTCTGCCGTAATCTCAGCCGTGTACGGTGCGGTACCGGTGGGACTAACCATCTTGCGCAGCAAAACCGTGCTTGTGTGAACTTCGGTATATGTTCCGAGATCAACAAGCTCTAACATATACCCGTCAATTGTTTTTGTGCCGGTTTTGCGCTCGCTAACCTTAGCCGCGGGGAAGCTGACCGTAATTCCGCCGTCGTCATTAAGTGTTGCAGCCGCTTCCCTTTTATCCGATTCGGTAAAGGTCGGTATCGGGTCAAATTCGCCCTCGCCGGCCGCGAGAACCATGGGAATCGACGTTACCAAAAGCACTACGCAAAGCAGCACAGCAGTTATGCTTTTTCCGATTTTAATCTTTGAAATTTTTTGCATAAACTGCAACTCCTTTCCTCAAAATCTGTATTTTGAATATAGTTTCTTATGAAACCACGATGGTCGTTTTTAAATCCATATTGTTAAGTTTACGCTGCTCTTTATCAAAGCTGTATGTCTTAACATGGATTGTTGCAGGATAAGTTCCTGCCGCAAGCTCACGATTCAGCGTGAACTTTGATATTGAATAGCCAGGCGGCAAGAGATTTGAGGTATATATAACCTCGCCTGTATTTGAAAGCTCTATTTCTATAACAAAGAAGCACGGGTTTTCCTCGGGGTTTGAGAATACAAAGCTTTGCTCCTTGGTATTTGCCGCCAAGGGAAGCTCGGGAATACCGTTGACCTTTATCTGCCTGCCCTTTGTTTTTGTTTTATCGGGAATCGAGATTTCGCCCTCGCCCAATACGGCATTTTGGTCGATTACGCCTGCGGGGGGCGTTGTGGTTCCGCCATCGCCGCCTGTCGGTATAACGGCCTTTAAAAGGAATATAAGACCTATTATAAGTGCCGCTATCAAAAGCGCAAACAAAAGCCAAAGCAAAAGCCTGTCTTAGATCGGAAGAGCACACG
>ERZ506953.125-NODE-125-length-41455-cov-6.05408_pt1 | contig 41455 bp, 34 predicted proteins | sample MGYA00512895_ERZ506953 | MGnify/ENA metagenome assembly ERZ506953 | reverse complement strand
ATGAAAACATTCTATGTCTCGCTCATTCTTTCCATCCTTCTTCTCGTAGGTGGATTTCTGAGCCCTCCATTAGGAATAATCGACAGCAGTGTCCTTTCCGCCGTAGGACTCCTCTTCGCATTCGCCACTCTTGCCCAGCTTCCCCAAATGCTTGCAGCCATTGCCCAGGGTCGCACTTTCCGCCTCACCAAGGGCGACTTGACAGCAGAGGTGACAAGCAACTCTGGCGAAACGTGACAGGAAAATCTAATACAATCAGGCTCGCTCCATAGGGGGTGAGCCTGATTATTTTGTATTGTGGTCATTTTTGTCAAAGTCATTTTTGTCATTTTCGATTTTTGATGATCTTCGCAAGATTTAGTCATTAGTCATTTTTGTCAAAGTCATTTTCGACTTTTAAAGTGGTCTCATAACTCAACTTTCGCAAGTTTTGCCCCACACGCCCTTGTTGATTGTCATAATGACCAGGGCAATGCCCTGGGCTAAGAGCTTTTGGGCCTTCAGCCCGTACTTGAACCACTTTGCGAAGCTTCAGTTACAACTTATTTCCTTTGATTTTCTTTTCTTAGAACTTCTTTCCGAAAGCGATATTGCAGAAAGTCTTTAGCAATATTTTGGCGTCAAACCACCAAGAACGATGCTCCAGATAGTAAAGGTCGAGTTCCAGACGTCGCAGCATCTTCTCCATCGTATCCGTATAGCCATTATACAGTGTGGCATAGGAAGTGACGCCTGGACGAATCTGATACAGGAACTGGTATCTTGAATCGTGCTCCATGATCTGGTCGATATAGAACTTCCTCTCCGGTCTCGGACCGATGAACGACATATCCCCTTTGAACACATTCCACAGCTGAGGAAGCTCGTCGAGGTGATGATCGCGGAGGAAATGACCTATTTTGGTCATTCTATTGTCTTTCTTATGACCAAAGAGTTGTGGTCCATTTTTCTCAGCATCCACTCTCATAGACCGGAATTTGTAAATATAAAAAGGTCTACCAAACCTGCCAATACGTTCTTGTTTAAAGATTGCAGGGCCACCATCTTCTCTTTTTACTAAGAAATAGCAAATAACAAAGAGAGGCGAAAAGGCTACGAGGCTAATTCCAGAGAGGAGAAAATCGCCAACTCGCTTTACATTTCGCTCAAACTCGTTCATTCCATCAGCAATAAAACGAGGGTTATCTACATCCTTATTCATCTTGATATAAGATGGTATTTCTGGTAAGTCTTCAGAGTTTTTAATTATGTTAATAGCGTTTGAAAACATAGTTTCTGTTTCTTTATTATTTATTATCAAAACGGCATAGTTTTCTTTTTATTGTATCTTTCTTAAAGTTTTTGGCTCCTTTTATGTTTTGCAGTACTGGGATAAAAATAAATCCACAGATTGTGCTCATCGCAAAGGCACCTATGACAGGGAGGATATAGTGTATCATTGTTGTTCTATTTCTTTGTTATTCCGTTTTGGATTGTGTGTATTTACTTTTTTTTATATATATAACCCCTAACTTTAACAATTATTGCATAGTAATCAAAAAAATGATTTTTTTGTTGTAAGTATGTATAAAATGTTTCCTCTTTGTTGGTCCAATGAGCATGGTTCATCATACTTTAGTTCTGCCATGGTGCGAAAAGATGCGCATAAGCGAACGATTAATTTCTGATGTTTTCATTAAAAATATTAGGATGGTATTGAAAAAATGTGTATTTTTGTGCTAAAATATTAGTAATATGAACAATCCAAAGCGCATCCCATACGGCATGATGAATTTTGTGGCGTTGAGAGAAGAAAACTGTTATTATGTGGACAAGACGAGGTTTGTTGAAGAAATAGAGCATGCCAACATGTATTTCTTCTACATACGTCCTCGTCGTTTTGGGAAGAGTCTTACCCTTTCAATGTTGCGTCATTATTATGATGTGAATGAGGCTGATAAATTTGAAACATGGTTCAAAGGATTGTATATAGGTGAGCATCCTACACCTTTGCATAACAGCTATTTAGTACTGTATTTTAATTTCTCTGTTGTCAATGGAGAAATTAGTTCCTATAGAGAGTCAATGGATTCGTATTGCAATACGGTCTTTACTTCTTTTTGTGAGAAGTATTCACGGCTTTTGCCGGAAGATGCCTTGATAAAACTGAAGGAGAAAAAGGGAGCAGTAGAACAACTTTATTGTGTGTGCGACCTTTGTGACAAAGCAGGTCAAAGTCTCTATCTCTTCATCGATGAGTATGATCATTTCACTAATACAATACTTTCAGAGGTTGCGCGTCAAGATGACTATGCTTCGGAGACACATGGTACAGGATATCTTCGCTCCTTCTACAACGCAGTTAAGTCAGGTACAGATTCAAGTATCAAGCGAGTATTCCTGACAGGAGTGAGTCCTGTGACGATGGATGATCTTACAACCGGTTTTAATATAGGAACCAATTATTCACTCGATTCTCGTTTTAACGAGATGACAGGATTTACAGAGGTAGAAGTACGTGCCATGCTGCAAGAGTACTCAGAATATTATGATTACAATCATTCTATTGATGAATTGATTCAGGTAATGAAGCCTTGGTACGACAACTATTGCTTCGCCAAAGAGTCTTACGGAAAAACTACAATGTATAATTCCAATATGGTTTTGTACTTTATGGATAAATATCTCAATAATGGTTGTGTGATTCCTGAGGACATGTTAGAGGAGAACATCCGTATTGATTACAATAAGCTTCGTATGCTTATTCGTAAAGACAAAAATTTTACCCATGATGCATCTGTCATTCAAGACTTGGTAACTTGTGGCTTTGTCGTAGGTGAGTTGAAGGCAGGTTTTCCTGCAGAGAGAATCTGTGAGCCCGGCAATTTTATTAGTCTTTTGTACTATTTCGGTCTTGTTACAATAGCAGGAACTTATCGTGGAAAGACCAGGTTTGTGATACCTAATGAAGTAGTGCGTGAGCAGGTTTTCAAGTACCTGTTGGATACTTATGATGAGAACGGATTGTCCGTAGATGTCCGTAAGCACGACGGATTAGAAGAAGGATTGGCTTATGATGGTAATTGGAAATCCTATTTTCAGAACATATCAGACACCATTTATCTTTTTTCCTCACAACGTGACAAACAGAAAGGCGAGTCGTTTGTACATGGTTTTACCTTGGCAATGACTTGCCAAAATCAGTTCTATAGACCAGTATCAGAATACCCTAATCAGGAAGGGTATGCCGATATTTTCCTCTTGCCATTGCTTGACATTTATAAAGATATCCAGCATTCCTACGTGGTAGAATTGAAATACGTGAAGTCAAATGCTTCAGAAGCAGAGATAGAAGTAAAAACTCATGATGCGGAGAAACAAGTATGTAAGTATGCAGAAACCGAAATGGTAAGGTTGGGTGCGAGGAGCACTCATCTCCATCGTATTGTGATAGTATATCGTGGAGTCGAAATGGTTGTATGTAAAGAATTATAAAAAATGGATGATAATGGCGGTATTTGTGCTCACCGCACGGGCAACAGGTGCCCAACGCTTGGTCTATTGGTGCCCAACGCTTGGTCTGTTGATGTCCAACGCTTGGTCCCTGAGTGCCCATTTGATGGGCAAGACAGACCACTTGATGGTCTATGACAGAACGGCTTATGTAATTTTATTCCTAAAGAAGTATTTGAACTCGTGATTCTGCATATTAATCAATGGAGTGAACGCAAAAAGTATTTATTCTATAACGAATATTTCTTGTGATAAATTTTGTTGTGTCAAAGAAAAAGTGTATTTTTGCGAAAAAATGTGAGCAATATGAAATATCCTATAGGAATTCAGACCTTTGATAAAATAATAGAGGGTGGTTACTCGTATGTTGATAAGACTGCCCTTGTGTATAAAATGGCGCATTATGCGCAAAATTTGTTTCTGAGTCGTCCTCGACGATTTGGAAAATCGCTTCTTGTATCTACTCTTCAGGCTTATTTTGAGGGACGCAAGGATTTGTTCAAAGGACTTGCTATCGAAAAAATGGAACAGGAATGGGAGGTCTATCCTGTGATTCATATAGATATGAGTAGAGGTAAGTATTATCAGTTGAAGAATTTGCATGCTATCCTTAATGGAATCTTGTCTAATTATGAGGATTTGTATCATGTGGGGACTCTCTCAGAAAATTCTGATGTCTATAGCGAAAGATTAGCTAACATTATAGCGGCTGCTTGTCAGCAGACTGGCAAGCAGGTCGTTGTTCTCATTGATGAGTATGACGCACCGATGCATGACTCTATGAATGATGAAAAATTACAAAATCAAATCAGGAATGTCCTGCGTGATTTCTTCAGTCCATTAAAGCAGCAAGATGCCAACCTACGTTTCGTATTCATTACGGGTATTTCAAAGTTTAGTCAGTTAAGTATTTTCAGCGAACTTAACAACTTGAAAATCTTAACCATGAAGAATGAATATACCACAGTCTGTGGATTTACGGAAGAGGAAATTCTTAAAAAATATACGGAAGACATCGAAGCCTTTGCCGAGGAAAATGAGATGACTTATGATGAAGCCGTGGCTGCTTTGCGCTACCATTATGACGGATATCATTTCTCAGAGAAGTCACCTGGCATATACAATCCTTTTAGTGTTATCAACGCTTTGGATGATAAGAAATTGAACAGTTATTGGTTCTCCTCGGGCACTCCTACATTCCTTGTTGAACTTTTGCAGAAAAAGGGCTTGGACATGCTCCAGTTAGATGACCTTTGGGCTTCGGAGAAACGTTTTGATGTGCCAACCGAGAAAATCTCAGACCCAATACCAGTCTTGTACCAAAGTGGCTATCTTACTATCAAAGAGTATGATAAGCAAAGTAGGCAGTATCGTTTGGGCTTTCCTAACGAGGAGGTGCGTCAGGGATTCTCGACAAGCCTCTTCCAATATTATTCTCCTGATGGCATGGGCAAATATGATGCTTTGTGCCGTGCATATAGTGCCTGTGTGGTGCGAGATGGTGACATGAGAGCGTTCTTGTCTCACTTGAAGACATTCTACGACAAATTTCCTTATACATTGGTCAATAACAATGAACGTCATTATCAAGCGGTGATGTACACGATATTCGCCATGTTGGGAGCTGATATTACCCCCGAACAGCCAACTTCTGATGGCAGAATCGATATGGTGTTGAAGACAGATGACTGTATCTACATCTTTGAGTTGAAGTATGGCAAGGATGCTGAAACTGCCATTGCTCAGATAGAGAATAAAAAGTATGCAGCTGCCTTTGCTGATGATAAGCGTGGGAAGGTGTTGGTTGGTATCAACTTCTCTGAGGATAGCCGCACGATTGATGATTGGGTAGTGAAGCGATTGGAGTGACATTGGACGCAAATACAAAAGCCTCAAATCCGCAACCTATAAGGTTTAGTGGTATTTTGTTTGCAAAATTACAAAATTCATTTCAATTGACATGTGGTTATCACCTGATACTTTCAAAGATGTCCAGAACTTCTTTGCAAATGAAGAGAATAAGCATTATGAGGATATTTGTAAGAAAACAGTAAGTTTCCTCTCAGGTTATTATTCCAATTATCTTTTGGAGTTATTGTCAACTGTTGACTTTATCTTGCATAATAATGAAGATCTTAAAGAGTGGCTGATAATGAAATCTCAAGAAGTATTTGAACAGGTGATTCTGCATATTAATCAATGGAGTGAACGCCAAACGTATTTATTCAATAACGGATATTTCTTGTGATAAATTTTGTTGTGTCAAAGAAAAAGTGTATTTTTGCGGAAAAATGTGAGCAATATGAAATATCCTATAGGAATCCAGACTTTCGACAAAATAATCGACGGTGGTTATGTCTATGTTGATAAGACTGATTTGATATACCAATTAGTACAGGGAAACATATATTTTCTGGGTCGCCCTCGGCGATTCGGAAAAAGTCTTTTAGTGTCAACCTTAGAACAATATTTCCGTGGACACAAGGAGCTATTCAAGGGTCTTGCTATTGACAAGCTGGAGACAGAATGGAAGCAATATCCTGTGTTTCACATCGATTTCAGTACGGGCAATTATCTGAATGATGGAGTTTTAGAAGATGTGTTGTCTGGTAATCTCACCGAATGGGAAGCTCAATATGAAGTAGTCAGGACCAGTAATGACTTGGGGTTGCGCTTTCAAAAAGTGCTTCGAGCTGCTCATGAGAAAACGGGTCTTGGTGCCGTCGTGCTCATTGATGAATATGACAAGCCGATCTTGGACGTAATAGAACTAGACTATCAGGTCGAACATCTTGGTAAGATGATTAGTTTGGAGGAAAAACATCGCAACATCATGAAGTCTTTCTATGCCACTTTTAAAGGGGCTGACGCAGACCTTCGCTTTGTGTTCCTCACAGGTGTTACGAAATTCTCGCAAATCAGCATGTTCAGTGGATTTAACCAACCTGCTGACATCAGCTTAAGCAGAAATTATGAAGCTCTCTGTGGAATTACCAAGGATGAGCTGGTGAAATATTTTGCTGGCCCTATAGCGGAAATTGCCCAGATATATCATTGCACGGAAGAGGAGATGCTGCAAAAGTTGAAAATGAAATATGACGGCTATCACTTCAGTGAGAAAATGGTGGATGTTTTCAATCCTTTCAGCTTGCTAAATGCTTTTTACAACATGAAGTTAGGTGGGTATTGGTTTAAAAGCGGCACGCCTACTTACCTTGTGCGTCTGTTGAGTCATTTTGATGAGAATCTTGATGAATTGGTTGGAAAATATTATGGGGTACCACAGTTTGATGACTATAAAGCTGATATAGAGAAGCCTTTGCCGATGATTTATCAAAGCGGCTATCTCACCATCAAGGATTATGACCAGGACACGGAGTCGTTCTTGCTCGATATCCCGAACAATGAAGTGAGAGAAGGACTTCTTACAATCTTGGCAAATGCTTATCTCAAGACTAAGGAGGATTCTGCAAGTTGGCTCATTACTTCTGTACATCAGTTGAAGCACGGCAAGCTGCAGGAATTCATGGATTCGCTCACAGCTTTCCTCGCCAGTATTCCGTACAATGTGCGTCGCAGGAACGATGAGCGAGAGTATGAGCGATACTTCGATTATACTTTCTATTTGCTCCTCCGTATGCTGAGTTGCTATATGCTCTTTCGTGAGAAGGAGACGAGCAAGGGTAGGGCGGATTGTGTCTATGAAACCCCTAACGATGTCTATATCTTCGAGTTCAAACTGGATGGATCAGCGGAAGGTGCCTTGCTGCAGATAGTGGACAAGGGTTATGCTAAAGAATATGCCACCGACTCACGCCATATCCATCAGATAGGTGTCAACTTCTCGTCGAAGACTGGTACGATAGAGGAGTGGATGGAAAAGTAAATCAGAAACTATAGTAAAGAGAGTCATACATTTGATTTCTGAAGGTGAGTTTGCGTCTGAATTTGCTGCAGAAAAGCTGGCATATTTCCTCTCGGGTTATTATTTCAATTATCTTTTGGAGTTATTGTCAGCCGTTGATTTTATATTGCATAATAATGAAGATCTTAAAGAGTGGCTGATAATATTTGATAATCTGCGACTGGTTGGTCATCTATCATGACCCGTTCCGGTCTTCTATAATGCTTGTTTTGAGGCTCAAATCTTTTTTTGATGAAGGGTGAAATAGCACCCATCACCCTCTGAAACCCCGATAAACACAGGGGTTCTGGGCGATAAGATGAAGGGTGAAAGGTATTTGGTATATTCTATTTCCAAATAAACATGTCGAAAACTGAAGTCTTTTAAACATCTATCAACTCTTGTTAAGTTATCCTATGTGAAACATTTAGTGTTTGCATATATTGTATAGAGTCTATTTTTCTCTTTAGAACTTTGCATCCGTAGCTGGGTAGAAATAGTAGAAAAAAGTAGAGATATGATTTTATTCTGCTGAATTTCAGAATGGTTTCGTATACAGTTACATTATAGTGGATAAGTTGCATCTTTTTTCTTGATACAGAGTTTTTTCTTACACAGTAATAGGCTAAGGGCTTTTCTGTATAGGCGTAGCAAACCTTGCATTGTTGAAGAATCTGAATAAACATAGCCCAATCCTGTCTTTTGCGGATAGTTGGCATATAGTATTTCTTCCCCAAAGCTTTTGTATCATAGATAGCTGTGAGACATCCGATTTTATTGTCACGTTTTATCATTTTATACGTGATGCGGCGTGGCGGAATATTGATACCTATGGTCTCATAGTTAGAATTGCATATAAGATAAGTTGCACAGCAGAGAGCGCACTTCTTTTCTGACATGTAATTGATTTGGATTTCCAATTTCTCGGGAATCCATCTGTCGTCACAATCACAGAATGCTATGTATCTTCCTTCAGCTCTTTTGATACATGCGTTTCGAGCATATCCCGCTCCGTGGTTTTCTGAGAGTAGTTCTATCTTTACTCTTTTGTCTGCCTGGGCAAATTCCTTCAGAATCTTGATGGTGTCTCCATCAGTAGATGCATCATCGGTAATTATAAGCTCTAGATTTTCGTATGTTTGCCTCAGTATACATTTAATGCTGTCGGCAAGAAATTTGCCGGCATTATACGTTGGCATGATGACAGATACTAAGTCTTCTTTATTCATATTATTCTATATGTTTATTTATTTAATAACGTTGTTTGTTGATTTTTATTGTAGTTTATTAGAGTTTATATTGATAAATTATAGTTGGTAGATATTCTTGTTAAGAAATCTAATAAAATCCTTGGTGCTTTCATTGAAAAATTGTATTTTTACAGAACAAAGATAGATGTAATGGTTAGAAGGGTAGTAGAATCAGAAGATTTTAGCTTCTCTATACCATGATAAAAATAAGTATTGATATGACTAAGAAATCAAGAATAATCATTGGTTCGCTATTGATGCTGACCACTCTGTCGTTTGCAGAATATACTCCGAAAAAGAATAAATCTTTTGCGGATGATAAGTATGTGCTTGTTTTTAGCGACGAGTTCAATCTTCCTAATGGCTCTCAACCTGATTCCACCAAGTGGAGCAGATGTAAGCGTTATGATAGTATGTGGAATCGTTGGATTAGTACGTCTAAGGATGTGGTTTTCATCAGGAACCGAAAACTTGTGTGTCGAGCTATCCCTAATACTAAGGAAATAGGAGATACTGCGAAAATGCTTACGGGGGCAATAGAGTCCATAAGGAAATTTTCGTTTCAATATGGGCGTGTTGATGTCAAGTTAAAGACGAATTTGTTGAGAGGTAATTTCCCTGCAGTATGGATGAAGCCAGAAGTTATTGATCCCAACAAGTATGGAGAAATTGATATTTTTGAAGGAAATGGAGATTTAAAAATAGCGCAGCAGACAGTTCACAATCATCTTTCTACAATATTGAAGAAGAATATTGAACAAAAAGAATTCAAGACAGAAATGCTGGTTAATAAATGGCATGTGTATTCTTTGGTGTGGACTCCAACTAAATTGGTCTTTTTGATAGATTATAAAGTGACGGGAACATTCTATAAATCTTATAATAAAGGACTTTTGGAGCAAGGACAGTGGACTTTTGATCGTCCGTTTTATCTTATTTTAAATCAAAGTGTTGGAGATGGTAGGTTTAAATGCCTCACGGTTGACACTAATAAAATCTATGAAACTCAGATTGACTGGGTTAGAGTTTATAAAAAGAAATAAATATTATGGCAATAAACATTTATAATATTAAAAAATGGCATAAAATGCTCACAGGAAAGAGTGTGTTGCATGTAAACCAGGATTTGGGTAAATATTTTGAAGCAAAGGAATTAAAAGGGTACTATAACAATATGATGGAGAAGGTTAGCTATGTTCCACATCTTGTTGATTCTGAAGAGTTACCCGTACTTCATACAGAGAGTGGGGGGACTTTTGTCTTTCCTGTAGCAGTATTTCAGTTCGCTTTCGGATTGCTTGATTATTATTATGAGAGCAAGGAGGAGAAATATCTGGCAAAGTTCCGTCAATGTGCTGATTGGGCCATTAGTATGCAACATGCTGATGGTGCGTGGAATAATTTTTCGTATATTTATCCAGAACATCCGTACGGTTCCATGGCTCAAGGTGAAGGAGTTAGTTTGTTGGTAAGAGCATATAAACTATTTGATGACAAGAAGTACTTGGAGGCAGCAGGAAAGGCCATTAATTTCATGTTAAAGCCTCTAAACGAAGGAGGTTGCACACTATTTGATGGGAACCACGTTGTGTTACAAGAATATCAGCATTTACCTGTAGTATTGAATGGGTGGATATTTTCTTGGTGGGGCTTATATGACTATGTTCTTGTGACGCAAGATTCTGAAGTAAAGAAGATTATGGATAAAAGCTTGCAGACATTAGTTGAATTTTTACCTAGATTTTCTTGTTCATATTGGAGTATGTACGATTTAGGAGGAAAAATAACAAGTCCTTTTTATCATAATCTTCATATTGCCCAAATGGAAGCAATGTACAGATTAACAGGATGCGAGGTGTTTTGTAAGTATGCAAGTAAATGGCGTAAGCAACAAGGAAATAAATTATATAAAACAATAGCTTTTGTAAGAAAGTGTATTCAAAAAATTATAGAGCGATGAAAAAGATTTTGTTAGTATCAAATCAGAGACCCAATAAGGATGGAGTAGGTAATCCCATTATGCTGCGTATGAAGCGTTCTATGGAGGGAAATCCTAGAGTTGAGCAAGTGGAGTTCCTTCCATTTGCAAATAGCATTCGTTCGTTGTTAGAAATACGTAGCAAAGCACGAAAGTTTGATATTGTGCATGTTCATTTTGGTGGTTTGTATGCTCTTGTTATTTGGTTCTTTCTCTTAGGGTTAGGAAAGCGAAAGTTCATTACTTTCCATGGAACTGATATTCATGCAAAGTCTCTTAAGTCTGCAAAGACTACAAAACTCAGACTTAAAATCAAATTGAATCAACAGGCATCGTTTTTATGTGTGAGATTATATGATAAATGTGGAATGGTTGCAAAGGAAATGATGCAGTATGTTCCAAATACCCTAAAAGTCAGATATGAAAAAAAGTTTTTTCTCCAACAGTTGGGGGTTGATTATGAGACCTTTGTACCTTCTACCACTTCTGAAGCTCAGAAGCAACTGGGGCTTGAACAAGGTCATTATGTTTTATTTTCGGATGTAGCGAATACTCCGATAAAACGCCGTGATATAGCAGAGGCAATTGTAAATAATATGGGTGAAAAATATAAGCTCTTAATTATGTGTGGTGTTAAGCCTAATGTTGTTCCTTTGTATATAAATGCTGCAGATTTTGTCTTATTGACATCAGACGAGGAGGGATCTCCAAATATTATCAGAGAGGCTTTGGCGTTAAATAAACGTGTGTATAGTGTTGATGTAGGCGATGCTGCAAAACAATTGAAGGGGTTGAAAAACTCGCTCATTGTTAGTAGAAATGCTTTAGATGCATCAAAAGCAATTCTTCTGAATTTAGAATCAGCATATATCGATAATACAAGAACCAAACAGCAAAAAGTTCTTGATTTTAAGTGCATAAATGAAAACGTTATAGGTTTATATGAAAATAGTTAATATAATTGGTGGATTGGGCAATCAGATGTTCCAGTATGCATTTGCTGTTGCTCTGAAAAAAGAAAACCCTGATGAAGCGGTTTATGTTGATACTCATCATTTCAATTATTTGTTCGTTAAGAAATATAAAACGTCCAATTTGCATAATGGTTATGAGTTGGAGAAGCTATTCTCAAATATAGATATCGAAAAAGCTCCAATATCTATGTTGATGAAGGTAACAAATTATATTCCGAATTTCTTTCTCTCGCGAGTAGCTCGAAAGGTATTGCCAAAGCGTCATACTGAATATGTTGCTAAGTTGTCTGAAAGTCAAACCTATATACCAGGAATTCTTTCATTGGCTGGGAATGTTTACTATGAAGGATACTGGCAGGTTGCCCAGTACTATATCAATTGCAGAGAAGAACTTCATCGTGCTTTTGTGCATCCAAAGCCCAACGAGTACAATGCACGATTAATAAAAGAGATTACTAATTCTAATTCTGTTGGAATTCATGTCCGTAGGGGAAACTATCTTTTGTCGCCAACTTATTCTGGTATATGTAACTTAGAATATTATAAAAAAGCTATAGCAAGAATAATGGGTGATGGAAAGCAACATCGTTTCTATATATTTAGTAATGATATTAATTGGTGTCAACAGAATATCGTTCCTCTTTTGGGTGGGGCTGAGGTCCGGTTTGTTACTGAAAATACTGGTGCCAATAGTTGCTGGGATATGTTTTTGATGTCATATTGTCGCGATTTGATTATAGCTAACAGTTCGTTTAGTTGGTGGGGAGCTTTCCTGAATAACAATGTGGACAGGGTGATTGCTCCACATCCTTGGATGAATGGTAGAGATACATCGGGAATATATGTTCCTGAATGGATAAAGGTTGATTGTTGATAGAAAAGGCTTGTACATTATATCTTTAAAAATGTACAAGCCTTTTGTTTCGTATTTATTCTGTTATTTCTTTAATGCATTTTTTATTGCATTAAGCCAACCATGTCCAAATTGCTGGTCTGGTTCTACATAATTACCCTCTCCCCATTCATTCCAAGCCTTTAGGAAGATAATCTGATGTTCAGGCTGTTTGTTCTTAATATGTGCCAAAGCATCATCAATTGTCTTTTCAAATGCCTCTGGATTGCTATTGATGAGATATTCTGTTTTTTGTCCAGCACGTGGTGTACGGTCCCATTGTGGCATAATGGTAGGATAAACATTCTCATTAGCATCCTCTGGAGCATAGAAGTGCTTCATCACCTTAGAATAGTCGAGGTGTACATTTGAAGGGACTCTAGATTGGTACGTAAATATATACCATGCTAAACGCAGACGACCTAAGAGTTTTGACATACCACGAACTAAACCATTTGAAATGACTGCGTCAAAGCCTAAGTCTGTGACAGAGTCATAATAGTCTTGTGCAAGTTTTGTACTGTAGAAATTCTTCTTTTGTCCAGCTAAACCTTTACTGCAATTTGCAGTATAGCCCACAAAGTGAATTCCTGGCAAACCATTTTCTTTCGCTAATTCTTGCCATTTGTCAATAAACGCTTTACACTCAGGAATATCACGAGGAGCCCATACTGCAAATAAAGGCTTCCCGTCAACTTTTATATAGCGATGGTCTTTAAATGCTGGCAGCACATGGTAGAAATGATTGATGTGGTCTTCCATGCTATAGCGCATCTCCATAATCATGTTACCTGTTGCCATGGTTTTACTCTTTTTCCATGACTTGTTAGTCCAGTTGTGGTTTGCCCAGCAAAGACAAAAAGGAAAATCAGGCTTTCCGCTTTCTAAAACTTCGTCAAATGGGCGTTCCAACAGTTGTCGTCCCTCACCAAACCAATAATGATAATAGCAGAAACCCTCGATACCTGCTTCACGTGCGAGCTGTGCCTGCTTCTCTCTAATTTCCGGATCACGTAAGTCATAGTATCCCAAATCTGCAGGAATACGAGGCTGTACATGTCCTTTGCAAAGTGGAACAGCCTTCTTGACATTGTTCCATTCAGTAAAACCTTTACCCCACCATTTGTCATTTTCTGGAATAGGGTGAAACTGTGGTAAATATAATGCAATTACTCTTGCTTTCATTTTAAAATTTCATTTATAAGATTTATCAAATTTTGTTCTTGTTTTGTTGTTATTTCTTTTGCTCTTTCGTGTAACTCGTAGTCTTTAATTGACGGATTGTCAAGCACAAGTTTCATTGCCCGATATAAATCGGCTGGATAGAAAGGCGAAAAGTATATACCAGCATTGCCAAGAACTTCAGGGATGCTTGTTACATTTGATGCAATGGCAGGAGTTCCATTTACGATGGCCTCAATGGGTGGGTAACCGAAGCCTTCGAAGAAGGATGGAAACAGCAATGCCAGGGCATGTTTATATGCATAATCCATATCAGCATCTGAGAGATAGTTAATGTCGATGTGTGAATTGTTGATGCTTTTACCATATTTCAAGGTTACTAATTTTACATCATACTCTTCGCTTATTCTTTTGAATGCTTTCATTACAATACCAGGGTTCTTGTATATTCTGTTTGCTGCAATCATAAAGAAATATTTCTTTCCACTATTAACCAGTTCTTTGAGTACCTCATTTTCAATGTTACCAGTAATTCCTGCTTTTCTAAGAGGTGAGTAACATACTTTTATCTCTTTCTTGATTTCTGGGAAATAGTATTTTAAAGCATTCGCAGAATAATTAGATACAGTATATGATATTGTATTGTCTGAAGCATACAATTTCATGATGTCACAATATCTATTCTGTGCTTGTTTAGCATATCTGCCAGATGCAAGATTAACTATTCGTTTGAATCTTTGCCAAAGTGTTAAGTTGCATGAATCCGTGATAGAATAGTCTATCTTGTTGTCGCAACGTTCTATATCGAAAATATCGTGTATGAACATGATAACTTTCGTCTTGATGCCAGTAAGGTCAATACCCTCGTAGAATTGACCAAAGGCAATATAGAAACAATCAATAGATTCTTCGGATAAGAACTCTCTAAGTGGTTTCTTTGAAACGTCAAAGAGTTCTATATCGTGAGAATTTGCATATTCAAACAAGTTGTATTGTTGAGCTAGCCCACGATTTGAATCATACAAGCCATATACCACGATTTCATCTGTTTTATGTTTAAACAGACAATCATATACAGCTTTCGTAAAACTCAATGCGCCACCAAATCCTCCAGAGTGTTGAAATGGCAACATGTCAATTAAAATACTTTTAGCCATTTTTTTTCTCCATATTTAAAATGTTGTTCGTTTTTCTCATTGCTACTATATATAGAGGTATGAATCTTCCAAACCACAATACAAATGCATCTACTCCAAATACTAGAGTCATTACAATAATTGCTGCAAGCATACACCTGTAGTCGTCAAATTTAGCAAAAGACAAGATGTAGAATACATACAACAAGATGACTCCTATGATGCCATAATCATAAAAAAAAACTTTATATCCAGAGTCTCCAAAATTTGAATAATCATAATCTCGGCCAAAGATGATATCTGAGGTTTGCAGAAAGGATTCATACTCTGTGTCAAAATCCTTTGAAACTCGATTGTTTCCTACCATTTCTCCATCGTCAATTTCCAAGCGTAATATAATGAGATTATGGAGCATGTTGTCTCCATCGTTATATATAAACGAACCTCCGACAATTGCACTTATTAGGATGATAATTGATAGGAATTTTGCTATTATCTTCTTCCGTTCCATCCACATATTCAGAAAAATGATGGCGATGAAGTAGGCATATCCTGCAAGAGAGAAGGAGATGAGTAGTCCCGCCATAAGTGAAATATTGTACCATCGCTTCCATTTTCCACGTTGAGTCATTAATAACAATGCCGTAGTTGAGCCAAGATAAGTTGGCTCTAGAAATATAGATTGAAAGCGGGGAACTATAGTAAATAGTGAACGGTCATCTATCAAAAACAGAAAGTAATTGGAAAATGAATAGAAGCCATCATTGAAAACCATATTGACATTTGGCAATGGAAAGCCTATAATGTACAATAGAAAAACGGGGTAGGACACCAATAGAAGTCCTCCCAACGTTTTGGATAATAATGTGGCTATTCGATCAAGAAGCTTCCTGTCGTAGCGAAAGATGAAGAATAGCATCAGGGCACTGAAGGTGGCACTGATATACGCATTGAAGTTGAGGGCATTCACCGTGCACTGATAAAATTCAAGCAGGGTAAAGGCCGTTGTTGGTAGTAAAAAGTAGGATTCCGTAAATATTGGACGGCATGATGTCCGAGATATCAGATAACTTGCTAGTGCCAAAAGGAAAGCTAAAATGGGAAAGTAGGTGTGAAGTGGCACCATGAACCATACGTTCATGGAGCCAAAGAATGCTACGAAAACAGAAGCGACAAATAGGTTGTTGGCTATCTGTCGTCTTTCGTATTTATATAATTTCCCAATATTAATCTTCATTTATTTTCTCTTTATAAGTTTAACGAAATAGTTCCTTTCCGACTTAGTAAAAGTGAAAAACCATATTCCAACACAGCTAGCCATTAATGATACCAATCCTGTGAGGAGGAATCTGAATGGAATTTGCAGTATGCTTGTCATCAAATGACATACGATGCACTCAATGACGCATAGGGGGACAAGCGGCATAATCACTCTGGAAATGTAGTTTCCTACATTTAGCTTTGCTGAATAATGCATATATGGAAGGCGGAATATTGCTACTAACAATTCTATTGCTATATAGCATGCCATTGCTACATCTACAGAGCCTCCTAGTTTAAGGGCAAACCACATGATTGGAATAAGCATAATTTTAGGCAATGTTGTGGCTAAGGTATAGACCTTAATCTTGCCCATTGCTTGGTTGGCTGCATGAAGTCCCAAAGTCGTTTGGTCACAGATGAATGCTATCATAAGTGCACGGCAGAAAATTTCTGTGTTGGGTGGTACTGTCTTTAGCCAAAACGCCAATATATTTGGCATCTCGTACATTAGAGGTATTGATATGAGAATCATCAAAGCCGTAGAGAATTTGCTTTCTTTACCTGCTAATGATAACATCTCTTGTCTTTCACCTTGTCCTTCTGCCTTCATAATTTGCGGATTCATTGCATTGAGGATAGAGGTTGAAACAAATCGAATTGCTCCGTTCACTTGTGAGGCTATGCCGAATGAAGCATTCATGATGGTGCCAAATACTTTATTGAGAATAATGGCTGTTCCTTGTGTTTGTGATAATCCCGCTAACATACCAAAGGTTGTCCATCCTGCAAAGCCTATTATCTGTCCCATACATTGCTTGTCGATAATGTTGCGTTTGAAGGCAATTCGGCTTTCTTCATATTTGATTTTGCAATAACCGAAATATGCCAAGAAGTTGAGCGACAAGATAACTAACATCATAAGGGAATAGAATATCAGTTTATCCACGTCTAAGTACATTAATACGATAGCAAGTACCAATTTCAAAACGCCGTCTATCACTTCTACAACTGATATGTAAACGATGTTTTCATGTGCAATAAGCAGTGCCTTGAAAGGGGTAGAACCAATGGTCATGACAAGCATCAGTATTGTGACATAATATACAGCCAATGCTGCATTGACTCTGTCTGCCGCTATATTCAGAAAAGAACCTACCATATAATTTCCTATAGGAATAAGAATGGCACAGAAAATAGCGCAGATAATAATATGTACTAATACACTATTGGCAAATACCTTCTTGACATATTCCTTGTCGCCAGCACCATAATAATAGGATATGTATCGTTGTGTCGTAACAACGAGAGAATTGGCCAGATAGCCAAACATTCCTACCACACCTGCCACAACAGAATAAACTCCATAATCACTGATGTTTAACGCCTCAAGAATGAGGCGAGTGGAATACAGTGATAGACATATGTTGATAATGGATTTAGTATATTGAGCTATCGTATTGGTGATAATTCTTTTTTTCGAATCCATATATGTGCTTATTTTGTATTTACTTTTCCTAACAGGTCATCCTTTATGATATATAATGTTGACAGAATGAATGCTAATATCATCATTCCAAGCACAAATATCATGCGCTTAGGACCTGTTGGCTTTATTGGCACAGCTGCTCCCTTGACAATTGTAAAAGCTGGCGTACGTTCTTGTACTTTAGCCTTAGCTGCCTGATATTGAGTCGTCATGGCAGTATAAGCATTGTATTTCAGTTGCATGTCGTTTTCCAAGTCTTCTTGTTTGGCTCTCATACTGGTAAGAATCACATCAGTATTGGCATCTGCATAGGAGCCATAGAGCTGACGTGACTTCTCGTAATCGCTTTTTGCCTCAGAAGCAAGAGTCTTGTAATACTGTTCATCTACACGTGCTTTGCTTGTGCGGTAATTTGTAATGAATATCTGAAGACGTTCCTTTACAGAATCCGCAAGGGTTTTGCAAATCAGCGGATCTTGCGCTTCTGTAGAGATGGTGATTACTGCCGTTTTCTTGTCAATACTGATAGAAATGCTTTTTCGAATGGCAGAAGCTACACCGTCCTGTTTTTTAGAAAGCATGTAAGGGTTCATCTGTGTGCCACCGTTTGCTTTTACCTCTTCTTCTTTTGCAAAGAGGTTTTTTATGCTGTTGATTCCCTTAGTCCAAAATGGATGTTCCTGATGCTTGGTGAGATAATCGTAATAGCTGCATTTTACACTTCCGTCTTCTGTTGCTACCTTAATATTGAATAAGCCAACAACAAAGCCATTATCTTCCATCAGGTCAGGGTATAGCATAGGATTGATAGCATCAGAAGTTTCCATATTCCCTATGTCTATACCAAATGAAGAGGCCAAAGAGCCAATAGTACCACCAAGGTTTGAGTTATTACTTAACTCTGGGGCAAGGCTAAGGTTGGATGAGTATGTACGTGGTATGCAAAGGATATAAGCGCATGATAATATAAACACTATAGGTAAAACGATATAGTAAATTTTCCTTTTTGCCCATATTTTGCTAAAAATGACCCTGAGGTCAATTATTTCCATTTCTTTTTTTTCCATCTTATGTTTTTTTTGTGTCAAAAACAATATTATAATGTCTATTAATATAATGTTTTTTATTACTAACTTATCCTATTTTCTAACCATAGACGTAAGCTATTATATTATATAATTTACAGTCTCATTTACAGTCTCTTTCCTTTTTTACGGTACATTGCTGATAAGTCGTTGAGATCCAAGCTATGCAATGTCTGAAACTGTTCTATCAAGAAGTCGTAATACATCTTGCGGATTGTGTTGTTGGGATTTGCTGTGATTAGAATCTTGGCTTCCCTTTTCTGAAGATCTCTACATTTATGCGATAGCCATATCCGGAAGGCTCGTCGCGTTCGGTGTTGGCTAATGATTTTTGGAGATATTCAATTGCTTGTTCTATTACGTCTCTTCTTGTAGCACCGTGAAGACCGCAAGAAGCAACTGGTTGGTCGTTTCCCATCAGCTCCATCTGTGCTTGCATTAATGTATGTAAATCCATAATCTTGTCTTTATTTTGTAATTGGTATACATATGCTGTTATTTTGTGAAATGTTTGCTATCTTCTCTTTCAAGACGTTCCTTTCCCTTCTCTGTAAGCAAGTATTTCTGCTTAGGATGATGAGGTGAGTTTGGATAGAGAGGGGTAATATATCCTTTCTTGATGGCAGGAATAAGATAATTTACCATAAAGTTCTCTCTGTCTTTAAGCTTAAGAAATGCCATAATTTCTTTAATAGAAAAGGTATGGATTCCTATAGCGTGTAAGAGTTCTTTGCTTTCCTCTGAGCTTGTCGGGTACTTGTCGGGTACTTGTCGGGTACTTGTCGGATACTTGTCGGATACTTGTCGGGTGGCGGTATCATTTACAGTCTCATTTACAGTCTCATTTACAGTCTCATTTGTCTTTTGGCATCCTCTTGGCAAGACAACAAGCACACCGCCCATAGTAGCCTCTAATTTAGGTGCAGGTAGCCCTGCATTCTTGAAGCCTGCTTGAATGATACCTATGCCTCGTCCCCACGATTCGATGAAACCAGCTTTGTAAAAAGCATTGGCAATGTTGAGATTACGGGGCTTCGAGGTATGCTTGTGGAGTAATGTCTCAACTGTATAGTTCTCTGGTAGGTTGCCATCGTTCCAAAGCCAAATGTGATCGTTGAAGACTTTCATCTGTATCTGTACGCCTGTATAGTCTTTATGGATGATGGCATTATATAGAGCTTCGCGCAGGGCTTTCTCTGGAATTTCCAAAGGCTCTATACGCTGCATGCCTTCATAATGGATGGGGGAGATGAGGTACTTTGATTTTAGAGTTTCCATTACTCGGTCTGCCATCTGTATGATATTTCCTTCCACGATGTCTTGAAATATTAAATCGGTATCATCTTGGATAAAGCGACCTAAGCGAAAATCGGCACATGTGAAGAATCTTGCTGGTTCTTTGCCGAAAAGCAAAATGGCGGCATTTTTCAATTTGCCATCTTCTATTAAGTGGAGATTGTCCAAAACTTCCTCTGGAGTATCGTTTAGTGATTCCACAGGCATACGTTCGGCATCTACAGCCTTTCGTAAGAAGTATTTTATTGCTTTTGGATCTATATCGTCAAGGGTGGCACGCTCGTTGATGAGGTCATCCCATGAACGTCCCATTTTCTTGAGAATGAAGTGCTGGAGTGCGGCACCTTTGAGTTCTTGCTTGGTGGAACCTGATCGGTAGTGGTATATGCCTTTGTAGGAGATCGGTATATTGCTTGATTCTACACAGATCTCAATATAGTCAAGGCAGCCTTGGTGGTGAAGGTTGACATCGGACACAATCCCCAATGTCGTGACAATCTTGTTGGGAATGTCTTCCATAAGTTGTTTGCTGTTCTTGATGCCGACAACTTCCTTTTCGTCATTGATTCCAATGAAGATTCTTCCGCCATGTGCATTGGCAAAGCCGCATATCCATTTGAGGTATTCGTCTTTCCAGCTTTCTTTGTATTCTATGTCTTGACTTTCTTCTTGAAACATGTTGATTTTTAAGTATTTCCTGCAATTTTATGGTTTTCTTTTGGTATAGTAATCAAAAACCATAATGCTTTGTTCAAACAGCATAAGAATGACTCCTTCGTTTGAGGTGTCATGCTCTTACTTCGTCATATTGGCGATGGTAGCTATCATGGCGGCGATGCTCGACATACTGGAACCAAGGCTCATAGTTTCGGCAACACTCATCTTGCGCTTCAACTTGGATGGTACAACGATTTCGCAACCTGGCTGGATGCGGGCTCCTTGACTTACCTTTGCCACCTTGCCATTCATATAGATGACGTATGCCTTGCTCTTGACTGCATCTGAGGCGAAACCACCGGCCTCGTCTATGTAATAGCTTGCTCGCTTGCCCTTGACGTATGCCACGGTGTTGGCGAACATGACGGCACCATTAATCTTCACGGTACCGTCGTACTGTGGTACGATGAGGCGGTCGCCCTCACGCAATACCAAGTCTTCGTCAGAGCCAGGATTCTTGAGCGCTTCTGCCAAGTCGATTCCTACTGGGTACTCGTCTGGAATATTGAACTTCTCGAGTTCTGCATTCTTGGCACTTTCGGCTGACTGCTGTATGGCGGAGCCATTATTGCTACTGGCAGCCAACTGAAGGAGGTTCTTCTGCTGGTTTTCGCGTTCCTTTTTATAGATAGCGTACATCAGGTCGCGTTCTGTTTGGTTGGTGCGACGAAGAAGACGGGCTCCCTTGATGTAGGCATGTTCGGTAGCACCGCCTGCCATGTGATATAAGTCGCTCAGACGTGAAGGGCGCTTGGTCATGGTGTAGGCACCTTGGAACACAACCTCTCCTTCGATACTTACATTTTGCTGTTCTGTATAACTTGGATTTTTGCGGATATAAACCTCATCGAATGGCATCAGGGTAAAGCCTGGTGTGCCGTCGATAACGAAACCGTCCTTCAAGGTGAGTTCGAAACTCTTGGCAATGATGCTGTCAGGACGCAATGCCTTCGGATTGTTGACTCGACGGCTTACGTTGACTTTCACTACAGATGCCTTGTCGGTGAGTCCGCCTGCCTGAAGAACGAAGTCCTCGAGGGCCTCATTGTCGGCATACTTGTATGTGCCAGGATAGTTTACTTCTCCACGGATGGTGATGGTGCGTTCTATCATCTTGTCCTGACGGGTAGGGATGAAGAGCACATCATTCTCCTTCAATGGGATGTCGGCCACCTTACCGCTCATGATGCCTGCAATATCGACGCTGATTACCTCCAAAGAGCGGTCGGTCTTCATGCGATGCATTACGGCACGGGTTGTAAATGCTTCTTCAGTGAGTCCCTCTGCATGTTCTACGAGAGTGCGAACGCTGTTGATCTGTTCGCCCAAGTTGTACATGCCGGGACGGAACACAGCTCCCTTGATTTCTACGGTATTGGCATAACGTGGCAGGATAGAGTCTACGCTAACAGAGTCGCCATCAGCTATACGGAAGTTGGCGTAATCGAATTCTTCTACGTTGAATACTGAATACTCTCTGCCTGTCTTACGATTCACGCGAACGGCCTTGGTATAGGCATCTCCTGTAAAACCACCGGCATACTTGAGTACGGAGTTAAGGCTCTCGTTCTTCTTCATCTCGTAGAACATAGGGCGCTTTACCTTTCCGCTGATGTTGACCAAGCAGTCGTATGGGCCTACCACGATGACATCATTATCGGCCAAGCGAACGTTGCCTGTCAGTTTGCCGTTGAGAATATAGTCGTAGATATCTACTACGGTTACAAGTCGGTTGTGACGATAAACCTTGATGTTGCGCAGGGTTCCGAGGTTGTTGGTGCCTCCTGCCATATACAGGGCATGGAACACGGTGGCAAAGGCTGATAGGGTATAGGTACCCGGTGCCTTTACTTCGCCCATCACATTGACCATGATGGTCTTGGTCTGGCCTACTGTCAGTTTCACACGGCTGCTGCGATAACGGCTTCCGAGTGTGTTACGTAAGCGGGCATTGGCTTGTGCTACAGTCAGTCCACTGACATTGACAGGGCCATAACCCTCGATGGTTACTTCGCCATCGGGAGAAACTGTGCTCTGAATGGTGCGCTGAGATGCTCCGTAAATATCAATGATAACTGCATCGCCTGGCCCCAGACGATAGTTCTGTGGGGTAGCGATGTTCATGTTAGGCTCGAAGCTTAACTCCTTGTTATTGAAGATGTCACGGCCGAAAACGCGATGTTTATCTTTAGCCTGCTGAGCCAACAACTGTTTGAGCATCTGTGTGGAATCGGGCACAATGCCGTTTAGCTCGTTTTGCATGTCGCCATATTCCTCGTCATTGCTGTCGTAAGTGTGTCTGTAAGAATAGTCGCGCTGGGCTTGCACACGATAGTTGGAGTAGTTGGCAGCCTCTTTGTCGGACTGTTTTCCATAGTCGGAACGTGTCTTGCCATTATTGCTGCGCAGACGATTTGTATTTCCTGTGCGGTCGGTAGCACTGGCCAAAGAACCTTGCTTCTGCATCTTCTCATACTTCTCACGAACTCGGCGAATCTGAGAAATGTCGACACCACGCTGCATCAGCTTGGTGACAATCTGCGAATTAGAGGTGCCTGCACTATGCTCCTTGGCTACAAAACTCATCACTTGATCATCCGTCATGCCTGACTGGGCCATTACTGAACCTGCAGACAAGAGCATGAGCGCAAAAATGATATATTTCTTCATTGTTTATCGTATGCTATTTTTTGATAATTATGCTATTAATATTCTATTCTTATTATATAATAACTCTAAATCGTGTAATTTGTTGTAAAGGAGCATGGCTTTTTTTCTCAATACTGGCGGAGTGCAGCCAAAAGGTCGATATTTTCGCTCTTTTTGCCGACTGTGATACGCAGGCAGTTGCCACAAAGTTGCACATTGTTGCGATTGCGCACAATGATGCCCTGATTGACCAAATAGTTATAGATGGCTGTAGCATCTGTCATCTTTGCGAGGAAGAAGTTGGCCTCTGTGGGGTACACCTTCTGGCAGATAGGCAGGTCGGTGAAGGCAGCCATCACCTTGCCACGTTCCTGCAGAATGGTCTTCACCCAGTCGTCTACCTGATAGGGATCTTTCAGAACCTCGAGTGCCTGCTGCTGGGTGAGGAGGTTGATGTTGTAAGGGTATTTCACCTTATTGAATATATCTACTATCTGCTTGCTGGCAAATGCCATGCCCAGACGGATGGCAGCACAACCCCATGCCTTACTCATAGTGTTGAGCACGATGAGGTTGGGATATTTTGCCAACTGCAGGCGGTAGGGGCGGGTCTTGGCAAAGTCGCCATAGGCTTCATCGACTACTACGATGCCGTCGAAGCGTGACAATACACCATCAATGGTGTCGGGTGAGATGAGATTGCCGGTTGGATTGTTAGGACTGCAGAACCAGATAACCTTGGTATTCTCGTCGCAGGCTGCTAAGAGATGGTCGGCTGTGGTCTGGAACTGCTCGTTGAGCAATACTGGGCGGTATTCCACGTCATTGATGTCGGCACATACTTCATACATACCATAAGTGGGAGCTATGGCCACTACATTGTCCTTGCCTGGTCGACAGAAAACTCTGTAAACCAAATCGATGGCCTCATCTGAACCATTGCCCAAGAAGATCTTGTCTTCTGCCACGCCCTTCACCTTACTGAGCTGTTTCTTCAATTCGAGCTGCAAGGGGTCTGGATAGCGGTTGTATGGGTCGTTGTATGGATTCTCATTAGCGTCGAGGAAGACGCGGGCTGTGCGACCACTAAACTCATTGCGGGCGCAACTATAGGGTGCCAAGTTCCATATGTTCTCTCGGCAAAGTTGTTTCAGTTCTTTCATTATGATTTTATCAGAAAATTGAAGGTAAAAAAGCATATGAAACGCTTCTTTACCTTTTTACTTTTTACTTTTTACTTTTTTACCTTTCACCAAGGCTTTCCACTCTCAGTCGCATGGCGTTGGCGTGGGCTTCGAGCTGTTCATTCTCTGCCATTGTGACTACAGCCTTGCCGATGCTTCGGATGCCTTCCTTGCTGAGATGCTGGAATGTGATCTTGCGATTGTAGCTGTCGAGATTTACACCATTATATGCCAAGGCATAGCCATGAGTCGGCAAGGTGTGATTTGTACCGCTTGCATAATCGCCGGCACTCTCACAGGCATAGTTGCCTAAGAATACACTTCCTGCATTCACCACCTTCTCTGCCAACTGATCGTAGTCGCTTGTGGCTATGATGAGATGCTCGGGAGCATAGGCATTGCTCAGGTCAATGGCCTCCTGCTTGTCTTTGACGAGGATGAACTTCGAGTTGTCTAACGACGTGAGTGCCATCTCCTTACGTGGTAAACGCTCCAACTGTTGTTCAACCTCTTTTACCACCTTAGAAATCATCTCTTCGGAGGTGGTAATGAAGAACACCTGAGAGTCGAAACCATGTTCCGCCTGCGACAACAGGTCGGCAGCGACAAAGACTGGGTTGCTGCTTTCATCGGCAATGACACAAACCTCAGATGGACCTGCTGGCATGTCTATCGCCACATCGTGTAGTGAGACATGCTGCTTGGCTGCCATCACGAACTGGTTGCCAGGACCAAAGATTTTATACACCTTTGGCACACTCTCTGTACCATAGGCCATGGCACCGATAGCCTGAACACCACCTGCCTTGAAAATCTTGCTGACTCCGGCTATCTTGGCAGCCATGAGGATGGCTGGGTTTACTTTACCTTCTGCGTTAGGAGGGGTACAGAGAACTATTTCCTCGCAACCTGCTATCTTGGCTGGTGTGGCAAGCATCAGTACGGTAGAGAAAAGAGGAGCTGTTCCTCCAGGTATATAAAGACCCACCTTCTGTATGGCGACGCTTTTCTGCCAGCACTCCACACCAGGGCAGGTTTCCACCTTGCTTCCTTCAAACTTCTGACTTTCATGGAATCGGGCAATGTTATGATGGGCGAGCTCCAGTGCATGTTTAAGCTCAGCCGACACCATGTGTTCTGCTTCGTCCATCTCAGCCTCGGATACAGACAAACTGTCGAGATGGGCATGGTCGAATTTCTCTTCATAGCGCTTCACGGCTTCATCGCCATGATTTCTTACGTCTTCCAAAACTCCCTCAACTGTCGTATTGAGCTGCGATACATCGAGGTGCGGACGCTTAACGAGTTCCTTCCATTCTTCCTTTGCAGGATACTTTATTACCTTCATTCCAATTTAAGTTTTATATATTCAAGTTTCGCAAGTAAGCCCCACACGCCCTGAAAGGGCAGAAACTCTTAGCCCAGGGCATCGCCCTGGGTTGTTTGGGGCGGTAACCTGTCGCCCTGTAAGGGCAAAAGCTTTAAAACTCCAGGCAATATATAAAGCTGTTGCCCTTACAGGGCGCATTGCTGATTGCCATTATACCCAGGGCGATGCCCTGGGCTAGGAGCTTTTGGGCCTTCAGCCCGTACTTGAACCACATGCGAAACTTCGGTTTACTATTTATGCAAAGATATTTGCAAGTGGTTGTTACAAAATCATTTTCTCGATAGGAGTTACCAGGATGCCCTGTGCTCCCAATTCCTTCAGCTTACCGATAATTTCCCAGAAACGCTTCTCGTCGAGAACGGTATGGATAGAGCACCAATTCTCGTCGGCAAGAGGGATGATGGTAGGACTCTTGATACCTGGCAACACCTCAGTGATGGCATCAATTTTATCCTTAGGGGCATTCATCATCACGTATTTCTTGTCCTGGGCTGAACGTACTGCCTCAAAGCGGAACAGCATCTCGTTGAGAATCTGATGTTTCTGCTCGTCCATGTTCCAGTTGCCGATGAGGAGAGCCTCGCTCTTCATCACGACCTCTACCTCAGCCAGATTGTTGCTGATAAGGGTAGAGCCTGAGCTGACAATATCGAAGATACCATCTGCCAAACCGATACCGGGGCTGATTTCTACAGAACCTGTGATGACATGAATGTCGGCGTTGATGCCGTTCTTCTTCATGAAGTTGCGAAGGATGTTGGGGTAGGAGGTGGCTATCTTCTTGCCGTCGAACCATTTCAGACCGGTATAGTCGATCTTCTTAGGAATGGCAAGGCTCAGGCGACACTTGCTGAAACCCAGACGGTCGATAATCTGAGCGTTCTCACCACGTTCTACAAATTCGTTCTCGCCAACGATACCGATATCGGCTACTCCTGATGCCACGCTCTGAGGGATATCATCATCGCGAAGGTAGAGCACCTCGATAGGGAAATTGGTTGACTGTACCAAGAGCGTACGCTTCGAGGCACTTACTTTAATGTCTGCTTCCGAGAGAAGATTCATGGTGTCATCGAAGAGACGACCCTTTGACTGCACTGCTATTCGTAACATATTTCTTCATTTTTATTAAAAATCAATGCAAAAGTACAGATTTTTGCCCGAATATGCAAGAATATTTGTACTTTTGTAGCATTAAACATGAAGAAAGAATATTTATTTGTATTTGTTGCAGGTTTTATGCTCTTGGGATGCTCCTCAAAAAAGGAACAACCAGAGCTTACTCCATGGGGTACGCCCGTGGGGGAAGTAGAGGTTTCGGATGAGCCTGCTCCTCAGTCTCAAGGCAAGGGTTTGTCGCTCGATGATATCGTGTCGGGTGGTGAACTCATCATGCTGACCATGAATGGACCTACCACCTATTATGATTATCATGGGCATGGAATGGGATTGCAATATCTGTTGTGCGAGAAGTTCGCGCAACAGATTGGTGTGTCGTTACGTGTGGAGGAATGTAAGGACACGGCTGAAATGGTGAGTAAGTTGCAGAAAGGCGAAGGCGACCTGATAGCCGTACCTTTGGCTCGTGTGAAGGCGAAGGGCGGATTGCTCTTCTGTGGTGTGAAAACGGATGATGAACAATGGTCGGTAGCTGCTGGCAACAAGAGTCTTGCCGATACCCTCAACAGTTGGTTCAAGCCTAAGATGATAGCAGAGGTGAAACAGGAGGAGAGTTTCTTGCTTTCTTCACGCAGCATCAGCCGTCATGTTTACTCTCCTTTCCTCAATCGTTCTAAAGGTGTGATATCTAAATACGACAGATTATTCCAGATGTATGCCGGAGCTGCCCGTATGGACTGGCGACTGATGGCTGCCCAGTGTTATCAGGAGAGTTGCTTCGACCCGAATGCAAAGTCGTGGGCTGGCGCCTGCGGACTGATGCAGATTATGCCTTCTACAGCCGCTCACTTAGGTTTGCCCATGAGTCAGGTGCATGAACCTGAGGCTAATGTGGCTGCTGCTGCAAGATACATGGCTGAACTGCAGGGGCATTTCGCTGATGTCGGAGACCCATCGCAGCGTATACTTTTCGCCTTAGCTGCCTATAATGGTGGATTCCATCATGTGCGTGATGCCATGTCTTTGGCACGTAAACATGGCAGGAATGCATACAACTGGGGTGATGTACGCGAGTTTGTATTGCGATTGTCTCAGCCTGCTTATTACAGCGACCCGGTAGTGAAATATGGATATATGCGTGGTTCGGAAACTGCCGACTATGTAGACCGTATCCGTGCGCGGTGGGCTGACTATTGTGGCGTGGCTGGCGGCAGCCGAGGCTTTAGTGGCGGAAGTATCGGTGGTGGTTTTCATGGTGCACCAGTAAAAGCCAAGCGCAAGTATTCCAACAAATATCATTTGTAATTATTGGAATACTTGCGCACGGGTGTTTTATGAAACTTCTTTATTTCTTTCCTCTTTTGTTTCGGTTGTTGCTGTCGAAGTTGGGATTGAAGCTTTTCTTCTTTTTGTTTTTAAAGAAGCCGGCACCCTTGGCTTTGGTTTCGTGCAATTCGGCCCTGGCAGCTGCCACAACATCACGGATGTTGGCAGACTTTCCGTTCAGCGGTTTGCCATCATTAAGATATTTCTCTTCGTCGTAACAACCCACGTTGCCATAACCCTTTGGAGCATATTCGTTTTTTCCTCTCTGTACATTCTGACGATAGCCGCCTCGTTGTGAGTCTTGTCTGTAGGCTCCACGCTGATTCTCCTGTCGGTTGCTGCCACGCTTGCCTCTGGCTCCACGTCCTACTCCTGGATTGTCGTAAGTAGAGCCAATGGCCTTGTCGTCGTAACGAGCTTGAGGCATTCTGCCTTTTCCACCTCTCAATGGTTTGTCGTAGAGCTTGGCTATCAGGTCGGAACGGCCAATGCGCTTCAATTCTGACTCAATAGCTCGACGCTCCTCCGGCTTGTACCAGAAGAAGAACATGCGCTGGGCAAGTTTTTCCTTTGGAGTCTTAGCGCTGAATACCGGTTCGAGCGTGTAGGGATCATAGCCGGTATACCAAGTCTCGGTAGAGATGGTCATGGGTGTAGGAGTGAAGTCCTGCACCTGCTCCAGATGGAAATCGAGTCCTTTGGTGATGACAGCCAACTCAGCCATATCCTCCTCATGACAGCCGGGATGCGAACTGATGAAGTAAGGGATGATCTGCTGGTTGAGTCCTTCCTCCTTATTGATGCGATCGAAGATGCGCTTGAACTCATAGAACAGGTCGAATGACGGCTTGCGCATGAACTTCAGTACTTCAGGGCTGGTGTGCTCTGGTGCCACTTTGAGTCGACCACTCACATGCTTGGTAATGAGTTCGCGGGTGTACTGACGGGCTGCGGCATTGATCTTCTCGTCCTTGCTCTTGTGCAACAACAGGTCGTAGCGCACACCACTGCCGATAAAACTCTTCTTGATACCGGGCAGAGCATCCACGGCATGATAGATGTCGAGCAGTTTGCTGTGATCGGTGTTGAGGTTGGGACAAATCTGTGGATTCACACAGGATGGTCGTTTGCACTTCTCACATGCCTTGAGGTTATTGCCATACATTCCATACATGTTGGCTGATGGTCCGCCGAGGTCGCTCAGATAACCCTTGAAGTCGGGCATCTGGATGATCTTTTTCACCTCCTTGAGGATGCTTTCCTTGCTGCGGCAAACTACAAACTTGCCCTGATGTGCAGAGATGGTGCAGAAGGAACAGCCACCGAAACAGCCACGGTGAAGGTTGACCGAGAACTTGATCATCTCGTAGGCAGGTATGGTCTTACCTTTGTATTTAGGGTGAGGCAATCGGGTATAGGGAAGGTCGAAGGAGGCGTCGAGTTCCTCCGTTGTCATGGTAGGGAAAGGAGGATTGACCACCACCACCTTGCCATCCACGGGCTGGATCATGCGCTGGGCATGAACCTTGTTCGATTCTTCTTCCAGATGACGTACATTCTCTGCTTGTCCTTTCTTGTTCTGCAGGCATTCCTCATGGCTGTGCAGCATGATGTCATCTTCCTTGATACCGCCGGGGATCTCGTCCTCGCGACAGAGAAAGACTGTCTGCGGAATGTCTCTTATCTCCTTGATTGTGCGACCGCTGTCGAGTGCTTCGGCCAAGGCGATGATAGACTTCTCACCCATACCATAGAGGATGATGTCGGCACCCGAATCACAAAGAATACATTTCTTCAGCTTATCCTGCCAGTAGTCATAATGACTGATGCGGCGCATGCTGGCTTCAATGCCGCCCAATGATACAGGAACATCGGGATAGAGTTTCTTGAGGATCTGTGTGTAGACGATAGAAGGATAGTCGGGGCGCATGTCGTGACGTGAGTCTGGACTGAAAGCATCCTCGCTGCGCATACGCCGATTGGCTGTGTAGCGGTTTACCATCGAGTCCATTGCGCCTGGCGAAACTCCAAAGAAGAGACGGGGACGTCCCAGTTTCTTGAAATCTCTAAAGTCACCATGCCAGTCGGGTTGAGGTACGATGGCTACTTTGTATCCATGAGCTTCGAGCGTGCGTGCTATGACGGCAGGCCCGAAGGATGGATGATCCACGTAGGCATCACCCGAGAAGAGGATGACATCGAGCTGATCCCATCCTCGCAGTTCGCATTCCTTCTTTGTGGTAGGCAGAAAATCTGTCAGTCTGTATTCCATTCTTACGTTTTAGTCTGTTATTGCGTTTGTGTCTTCTGCCTCGTTGGCGGCACGTTTGTCGAGCCAGTCCACATAGAGCAGGACGAGGTTGTGAAGGCCGAGTGCCTTCATGTTACTGTTGTAGATGACGTCGAGACACAAGTCGAGCAATGCCTTGTCCTGGCAGTTGTCCGCTTCGAGCAGGGCACGTACGTTGAGCTTGAGTTTCTCCAATACTCCCTCGTCGATGATGCCGTTGCTGTCTACGAGGTTGCGGAGCAACTGGTATTTGTCGATGGTCTCAAGGTGCAGGTCGCTCACTTCTATAGAGCGTGTGCCTGACTGGTTTGCTTGAATTTTGTACATAGTCTTTCTGTTTTTATGTTGTTGTTTTTATCTTTATTGAACTTTTATCTTTAGCTTACACAAGCGCAAACTTAGCGCCTCTGTTTCTACTCTGTCAGAAAACGGAGTATTCCCAAGAGGATGCTTGTGCGAGTCTTTTCTTCGTTGATACATTCGAGGGGGAACCCCATGGTGAATGAGCGATAGTCATTTCCCCTGTATGCTACTGCAGCACTACTGCCTGATGTGTAAACCATGGCGCTGAAGGGAGCGGTAACAACTGTCGTTGTCGGCAAGAGTACATCGGGATGTGTGGCAGCATAATGCCTGTCATTGAGCGTGTGGTAATAAGCGAAACGTAGACCTAAGCCCGATACGCTGTCGGTAGTCTGTGTGATGCTGTCATTGGTTGGATAACTTACTTTCAGCACATCGCTCAGGAAGTGCCTCTCATCGGGTGTGGTCATGTCGCTGCCTATATAGGAACCGCTTACCAGCAAGGCTCCGCCTCCCTGCGTATAAGCCTTGAGCCGTTGCTGCAGGGTAGGGGTGAACGATTTGTAATAGGTGGGTGTGTAACCGTCGTAGCGTTCCAAACCATTGATGAGGTCGACTACAGGGTAGGCATTCATCTTCACCTTTCCTGCTGCGACACATTCACTCGAACAGCTTGCCACATTGTATTTCTGGCTGGCAGCTATACTGCGGGCATGTTCTTCCACATAACTGAAATCGTTGCCGGCAATGAAGTTTCCTGCCAGTTCGTTGCCAGAATAGCCCAAGCCGGAACTGCTCTCGTTGCCCATTCTCTGTCGGTCGAAGACAAGTTGCTTACCACTCCATCCTGCCGTCAATCCATAGCTTACGCCAGGGTCTTGTTCCATGTCGAATCCTTGCAGGGAGTCGTTGTCGATCACCTGAGGCGCTGCCAGTCGATGGAAGTTGTTGACGATCAAGACCGTCTTGGTGGCTGCTGGCTCGTATCGCGCACAAAGTTTCTCGGTTGGGAAACTCTCCCCACCGCTGTTGAGAGCCGCCACCTTGAAAGTATAGAGTTCGCCCGGCTTCAAGTTCATGCTGCAAGAGGCTCCCTTAATGATCTGTCCGTTGTCAAAGCCTCCTTTACCCATAGCTGTATACAGAATATACGATGTAGGCTGTGCAGTAGGCTCGCTGCGGTCGGTCTGTGGACTCCATGACAGGTGGGCTGTTCCTTGGGCATCAATCTCTACCGAGAAATTGTTGGGTGCAAGGGGTTGAACTACATAGGGCAGACCGTGGTTGGTGCATACATATCTCAAGATGGTCTTATAGAGCGAGCGTGCTATGGTGAATTTGCCCATCGGGTCCTGACCAATCTTCATGTCGGGGAAACTCTGGTGCGACAGGGTCTCGATGATGGCGGCAGGAACTTCGGGCAAACGGGTTTCGGAGTAGTTGCGGTCCCAGAGATAACGCTCTGAGAATTCGCCATACTGCTGTCTAAGGTCGCTGACCAGATTCTTGAGCAAAGCCTTGGCCAAGTCCTTGGATGTCATGCGCGAGATGCCGCTGTTCAGCATGCCGTCGTTGAAGTTGGTGGTGCAGATGGCCAGGGAGCCCCAGGTTGTCTTTCCGTCCTTGTTGTAACCCGCGTCGCTGTGTACGGCAAGTGAGAGTTCTATAGGAACCTTCTTGCCCTGAAGCGCAGGCATATAGGGACTTCCGCCTCCCAACCAGTTGGTCATCAGCGAGCGTGTGTTGATGTCGTCGGCGTAGTCATTGGTTCCTTTTCTTCCTCCGTATACATGATAGGGAGCACCTGCCCACTGTGCATAATATCGTGCTCCTTCGAGGCAGCGGGGCATACCGCTCGAGTTGTTGCCCCTCAGGATGTTGCCCATGCCGCCACCAAAACGTACGGCATCACTGGTCACCACTCCTCGTTTGGAAGCTTGATTGGTTACAACCACACGGTTGAGTGTATTGCAGCCCTTGTTAAACTCGAATGTGCCCAAGTAGACCCATGTTCCTCCGCCCATGCGCTGGTTGACGGAAAACTCGGTTGCTTCTCCCTTGTGGTAGACGATGTATTTCGCGTCGGTCACACTCTTGGGCAGACTTTGGTAGCTTACGTAGACAGCATACTTGCCTGCTTCGGGCAGGTCGGGCTGATAGCTTATCTCGCTATGGTTTTTCTTCTTGGTGGCTTTTGCCTTCCTTACAGTTCCGTCGGTAAAGGGATTCTGATTGTCTTCATAATATCTTCTTCTGGCTGCGAAACCTATGGAATCACAGTCTTTCCATTTTTTACCGTTGACGGTCTCAACATAATACGGGCGTTTGAAGGCATCATCGTTGTCGACGATCACTTCATGCTTCTGCCAGTCACGCTCACGTGGAGTGAAGACAATGGCTCCGGCATTCTGCAGCATGGGTATGAGGTAGGGTACCACGATGGTTTGCGTGAAGAGGTCCTCGGTAGTGCCGAAGAGGTTGGGGCGTTGCCATTTCCATCTTCTCTGGTCTCCATCATAATATCTTCCGTGCGACGCCCATACCGAGAGGTGTCTGTTCTGCAGTCCACGCGTTACAAAGTAGGGGCGAGACATGTTGAAGACCCATGGGTCTCCCTCGTAGTTGATATCTTCCCATGCTCTTGTGTTGCCGTCAAGGTATACCTTGCCCGTCACAGACTGAGCTGCGACGGGCAAGGAAAGGAATGAGCATGCAGCTAAACAGCAAGCCAACAGTCGTATCATGTAGAGTTTTTCTTTCATCAGAGTTTTTATATGTTGCCTATCGTAAACTTCTCGGGCTTCTTTCCCTTGAAGTCTTTGAAGTACAACTTGATTTCTCGCATGTCGGCATCCAGGTCGCCAGATGGTATAATCTGCTTGGTGCATGTAATGAGCCGTTTCTGATAGTCTGCGCCATAGAGCAGGATAGGAATTCCTGCCTTGAGGGCAATGAAGTAGAATCCCTTCTTCCAGTCGGGGTTGAGCGAACGGGTTCCCTCGGGTGTGATGCAGAGACAGAAGTGGTCTCGCTTGCGGGCTTCCTCAGCCAGATTGTCGGTCATGCTGGTGTGCTTGCTTCGCCATACCGGTATTCCTCCCATCTTGCGGAAGATGGGTCCCAATGGCCAGAAGAACCATTCCTTCTTCATCAGGAAGTTGCTCTTGATTCCTTCGGCATGAGCGTAGAGCTGTCCGATGAGGAGGTCCCAGTTGCTGGTATGTGGAGCAAGACAGATAATATACTTCTCGGGATGGGCTATGGTAATCTCCTTGGTCCATCCCAAGCGCTTATAGAGTATCCATTTGGATAATTGTTGAATCATTACAGTGTGTTTCGAAGTTTTTGGTTAGAAAACTTGTATTATATATAATAATGTAAGAACCAGGATTCCTTCCAATAATTAATCCAGATTGTTGATTTGGTCAATAATCTCGCAGGCCTGCTTGTTGAAGTCTTCAATGAGCTTCTTATAGTACTTTTTCTGCTCCATGCCTGGCTCTGGATGTGACACGCGGCAGATAAAGTCTGTGCGAATCATGACAATAGCAGTCAGAATGCCGTCGACGTCTTCGTCTGCTGGTTTGCTGCTATACAATGAAGCTGCTACACACTCGGCGAACATATCGCTGGTGATGTAATTGATTGTACGTTTTAAATCTCTTTTATTAGCCATAGTTTTTATCTTTAAATGAATGACAATATGATTTCAATGCTCAAAGATAGTAAATTTATTCGTAATTCGTGCACAAGAATGAAAAAAAAGTTCTCTTTAACTCATTTTTAGCTTTATTTGTTTCTTTATGTGGAAAAAATAAATTACTTTTGCAGATGTTTTGAAGTTTCAGTAAATAAAAAATTATAAATTCTAAAAGACATGGAAAAAAGTGAATTGCAATTAGCACGAGCAGCCTACCTTCCTAAACTCCCTAAAGGATTACAGGGCAATGTAAAAGTGAAAGAAGGTGCTCCTACTCAGAGTGTAGACAATCAGGAAGAAATCAAGAAGCTCTTCCCTAACACTTATGGTATGCCTCTCGTAGAGTTCGTACCTGGTGACGAGGCTCACGACACCAAGATGAACGTGGGTGTTATCCTCAGTGGCGGTCAGGCTCCTGGCGGTCACAATGTCATTTGTGGTCTTTTTGATGCATTGAAGAAGTTGAACCCAGCCAACCGCCTTTATGGTTTCCTCATGGGTCCTGGTGGCTTGGTTGACCATAACTATATGGAGATTACAGCCGACTTCATCAACGACTACCGCAATACTGGTGGTTTCGATATGATTGGTTCTGGCCGTACCAAGTTGGAGAAGACCGACCAGTTTGACAAGGGTTTGGAGATTATCCGCGAGTTGGACATCCAGGCTGTTGTTATCATCGGTGGTGACGACTCTAATACCAATGCCTGCGTATTGGCTGAGTACTATGCTGCCAAGAAGTGTGGTGTACAGGTAATCGGTTGTCCTAAGACTATCGACGGTGACTTGAAGAACGATCAGATTGAGACTTCTTTTGGTTTCGATACAGCCTGCAAGACTTATTCTGAGTTGATTGGTAACATTGAGCGCGATTGCAATTCTGCACGTAAATACTGGCACTTCGTCAAGTTGATGGGTCGTTCGGCTTCTCACATTGCTTTGGAGTGCGCGCTTCAGACACAGCCTAACATCTGCCTTGTTTCAGAGGAGGTAGAGGCCAAGGATATGACATTGAATCAGATTGTAGAGAATATCGCTCAGGTAGTAGCCGACCGTGCTGCTGACGGTAACAACTTCGGTGTTGTGCTGATTCCTGAAGGATTGATAGAATTTATCCCTGCTATCGGTCGTCTTATTGAGGAACTGAACGACCTCTTGGCTGCTCATGGTGCTGACTATAAGGATTTGGACAAGGATGCTCAGCGTGAGTACATTCTGGCTCACCTCTCTAAGGAGAATGCCGAGACATTCGCTACTCTTCCTGAGGGTGTTGCCCGTCAGCTCTCTCTCGACCGCGACCCACACGGAAACGTTCAGGTTTCTCTCATCGAGACAGAGAAATTGCTCTCTGAGATGGTTGCTGCCAAGTTGGACGAATGGAAGAAGGAAGGCAAGTACGTTGGTAAGTTTGCCGCTCAGCATCACTTCTTCGGTTACGAAGGTCGTTGCGCTGCTCCATCCAACTTTGACGCAGACTACTGCTACGCACTTGGAACCAGCGCTGCACAGCTTATCGCCAACGGCAAGACTGGTTACATGGCCATCGTAAAGAACACAACAGCCAATACCGACGAATGGAAGGCAGGAGGTGTGCCAATCACCATGATGATGAACATGGAGAAGCGTAATGGCGAGATGAAGCCTGTTATCCGCAAGGCTCTCGTCGAGCTTGATGGTGCTCCATTCAAGGCTTTCGCTGCCAAGCGTGATGTTTGGGCAAGAGAAACTTCTTACGTTTATCCTGGTCCTATCCAGTACTGGGGTCCTGCTGAGGTTTGTGATCAGACCACAAAGACTCTGAAGCTGGAACAGGAAGGTAAATAAAGTTACCCTATAAAATAAGGAGAGTGAAGAGTGAAGAATTCAAATGCTTTTATTTTAAATCCATGCGGTTCTTTGCTTTTCACTCTTTGCTTTTCTTCATAAAAGCACATAAAACCAAATGGTACAAACCCAACGTAAACCACAAAAACGCAAAACAAGTCGACAGCCCGTCAGGCGCCGTCGCACTTCTCGTACCCGCCATGGCTTCTTTGGCCGATACCCTCGCTGGGCATGGTGGATAGGAGGTATTGCTGTTGTGCTTCTCTACGTGGGTGCGTTCTATTATTTCTTTGTGGGACCTACGGGGTTCCGCTGGCGTGCGCTTTATGGCGATGCCGAGTATCCTGACGGATACGAAATACGAGGCATCGACATCTCGCATTATCAAGGCACTATTGACTGGGAACAACTCAAGGACGCCATGATCAAAGGTTGTCCCCTGCGCTTTATCATTATCAAGAGTACTGAGGGTTCCTCACGTCTTGACGAGAATTTCAGAGAAAACTTTAATCAGGCACGCGATTATGGCTTTATTAGAGGCGTTTACCACTTCTGGAGCAACAAGTCGTCGGCACGCGAACAGGCTTATTTCTTCCTCGATAAGGTGCATCTTACAGAAGGCGACCTTCCTCCTGTTCTCGACATAGAACACAAGCCTGCCGATAAGAGTGTGGAGGAATTCCAGCGCGATGTGCTGACTTGGCTTCACATCGTGGAAGACCGTTATCATGTCAAGCCCATCATTTACACCTATTATAAATTTAAGGAGCAGTACCTTGGTGCTCCTGTTTTCGACGACTATCCTTATTGGATAGCCCACTACTATGTAGACAAGGTACAATACAAGGGTAAATGGAAGTTCTGGCAACATACCGATGCCGGTAAGTTGCCAGGTATTAAGGGTTATGTCGACTTCAATATCTACAATGGCAGCTATTATGATTTGCGCCAGCTGTGCATCGGAGCCAACAACAACGAGCGCAAGTTTATGGAGTGGTCAGAATAAGGCACGCCCAGCCTTCGTCGTCTCTTCTGCTTACCTCTCTCAGTCCCAGTTCCTCTGCTTTCTCTATCAGCACGGGGATGTCTTCGTTATAGAATCCGCTCAATATCAGATAGCCGCCTTCGTTGAGCACGCTTCTGAACGACTTCATGTCAGCCAACAAGATGTTGCGGTTGATGTTTGCCATCACCAGATCGAACATTCCGCTGATGTGGTTGATGACCGAAGCATTGCCGAAGAGTACCTCCATATTGTCAACGCCGTTCAGTTGGGCATTATGCTGCGCATTGTTCACACTCCATTCATCTATATCATAACCCACAATCTCGCTTGCACCCATCTTGGCGCAGGCAATACCGAGAATACCCGTACCGCAACCACAGTCGAGAACGCGCTTCTTCGCTAAGTTCATACCAAGAAGGGTAGAGACGATCATACGGGTGGTCTCATGATTGCCCGTGCCAAAGGCAAGCTTCGCCTCTATACCTATTTCTATATGGTCGGGCGAGGTAGTAGGGTGCAGGTCGGGATGTTTGGCGTCGTAGATGAGAATCTGGTCGTCGATGCAAATGGGTTCAAACCCCTGTTCCTCCCATTCCTGGTTCCAGTCTTTGTCCTCAGCCTCCTTCACTTCATAAGTGATGCGGGCACTCTCTATGGGAAAATCGGCAATACTGTTGTCGAGGGCCTCCTTGTCGAAGAAATCTTTCTGCACATAGGCCTCCAGTCCTTGCTCCGTTTCCTCGAAAGACTCGAATCCCGCTTCAGCCGAGCTGTCTGCCAAGAGGTCTCTGCACACCTGCATCAGGTCGGCTTCAACCTCGATTTTGAATGTCGCTACTAAGTATTTCATTGAATTTCGTTTTAAATTTTACTGCAAAAATATAAAAAATAGGGAAAAACCTACCATTATTTAGGGTTTTTCTGTATTTTTGCATGTAAATAAGCAATATTTTTGCACTTGATTCATTGTATCTATAGACATAGATAACAGATATAAGAATAACAACAATAATAAATAGGAGAAAAAGAACATGAAAAAATGGTTAGTCCTTTCAGTCTTTATGGCTGCCCTGCCATTGACAATGATGGCACAAGATGATGACCTCTACTTCAACCCGAAGCAAGAAGCCAAGAAGGCAGCCGAGGAACGTGTGCAGAAGGCAAAGCTGTTGGCTGCCCAGCGTGCACGTCAAGACAGCATATATGCCCTCTACTGGTCGGGAAGCGACCGAAATGTGGATGAATACAACCGTGGCGGTAAACTGTTGAGCCATTATCAGAACATCGGAGCCGACTCTTTGGGCAACGACATCATATCGTTCAGAGTGGGCAAGGGTGTGGCTCCCGATTCCATCTACGATGACGAGGCTTTTGCCGAGAAGTATATGCGTGGCATGGGTGATGATTTCGACTGCACCCGAGACCTGAGCCGTTGGGACGGATTTTACGATCCTTGGTTCTATAGTTATTACGGCTGCGGACCATACTACTGGCGCAGTTCTTACTGGCGCTGGCACAATCCATGGCGTTATGGCTATTATGCAGGATGGTACGATCCCTGGTTTGATCCCTGGTTCGACCCCTGGTATTATGGCTATGCAGGCTGGTATGGTGGTCCCTGGTATGGATGGGGTGGCTATTATCCTTGGTATTGGGGAGGTCCGGCTGTGGCTTACGTGCGCCCAAGCAACGGCTATCGTAGCTTTAGCCATTCAGCATCAGGCTCTAACGTAAATAGCTCTTACAGGAATAATTATCCTGGGCAATACAATCGCTTTGGCCGTCGCGAGAGCACAAATACCAACAGCAACCGAAACTACAATTATAACAACAACCGCAGCTTCAACTACAGCAACTTCGGTAACCAGAGTCATGGCGGAAGCTTTGGAGGCAGCCGTGGCGGAGGCTTCAGCGGAGGCGGAGGCGGTTCGCGCAGTTATGGTAGTGGAAGAAGATAGAAACTTTTTAATATTTCAAGAATATGAAACGTGTAAAGATCATTTTGCCGGCTTTGTTGGGACTCATGACAATTCCGGCTATGGCACAGGAAACTTATCAGGATGCCAAACTGGCTGAGACTGCTCTCACGGGTACTGCCCGTTATGTGGGCATGGGTGGAGCCATGGAGGCTTTAGGTGCTGACCTTTCTACTATCAGCACCAACCCTGCAGGTATAGGTATGTTCCGCAAGAGTCAGGCAGCTCTTTCTGCCGGTGTGCTGGCGCAGTCGTCGGCCGACAAGAACTTCACTTTTGATGGCACCAATGCCTACATCGATGGAAAGAACTCGAAGGTGAGCTTCGACCAGATTGGTTTTGTATGGTCTATGGCCCACCGCAGTCAGACTTACGTCAACCTGGCATTCAACTTCCATAAGAGTACCGACTTCATGCAGATTCTCACGGCAACCAGTATGCTCAACGGTGCCTCACAGTCTAAGTTGGCAGCCAACAAGACTGACTACAGCAACTATATCGACACACGATATGATGACTACATCCGCAATGCGGGTGACCTGATCTGGAACGGTGTGGACGAGAATTATCATAAGTTGATGGGCAAGGACGAGAACAACTTGCAGAATTTCTATGATGGTCGTTCCTTCCTTTTCGGACAGTATCAGCATGGCTACATCGGTGTCTACGACTTCAACATCAGCGGAAGCATCAAAAACCGCGTATGGTGGGGTGTCACCTTGGGATTGCATGATGTCAATTACCACAGCGACTCTTACTATACTGAGAATTTTGTAGCCGAAAAGGAAGCCTATGGCGAGTCGCGCGAGAGTCTGAAGATTGACGGAACTGGATTTGATGTAAAGGCGGGTGTCATCTTCCGTCCTGTGGAGAGTTCTCCTTTCCGCATCGGTGTCTATGTCAACTCGCCTGTATTCTATGACCTGACTATGAAGGGTACTGCCGATCTGGATCTTACCGACAAGAATATTGTCAACGATCAGGGGCAGTATGCTGCCGGACATAACTCGTCATACGTGGGTTACGACTATCGTCTCAATACTCCCTGGAAAGCAGGTCTGAGCTTGGGTCACACCATCGGCAACTACTTCGCTCTCGGTGCCACCTACGAATATGCCTGGTACAATCACTTCGACAACCGCATCAAAGACGGTGGTTATTATGACGGATGGGACTACTACGAGTCGAGCAGCAGCGACAAGCCTATGAACGACCACACCAAGGCAACCCTGAATGGTGTGAGCACCCTGAAGTTGGGTATGGAGTACAAGCCAATTCCGATGCTGGCTGTACGCGTGGGCTACAACTATGTGTCGGCTTTGTATAAGGAAGACGGTGTGCGCGACCAGACTTTGATGTGCTCTTATGATGCTGATGGTAATACAGGTGTCAACATGGCAACTTCTACCGATTACACTAACTGGAAGGCGATCAACCGCTTCACTTTGGGTCTTGGCTTCAACTACAAGAAGATGTTCCTCGACCTGGCTTACCAGTACAGCGCTCAGGACGGTGACTTCTATCCCTTTATGAGCAGCAAGAACTTTGGCACTAAAGAGGGTTTCACTCCAGCCATCAGCAATGAGGTCTCAGCAACCAAGGTTTCCAACAACCGTCATCAGTTGCTTATGACCTTGGGATATAAGTTCTAAGACACGTAAGTAATAGCGATCAGGCGAAGCTATCGCTTCCTCTGGTCGCACGGAATTTTAGAGTAAAATAAAGAAGTTAAGGGAAGTTAGATGGGTTAAGAGTCAAATGCTTTATTGTTTGAAAACTAAACAATAAGCAATGAACCTCTTACCAGTCTAACTTCCCTTATTTTTTTAGCCATATAGGAAATAAAAATCTTGAATTAAAAGATTTTTTGCTGAAATAGCATTAAAAATTTGCATTAAGCCCTTTTAAATTGTATCTTTGCACTTGCAGGGTAAACGCATCAAACTTTTCACCTTTTAACATATAGATATTAATGTTGTATCTTATTGAATATTAACTATTTATATTTGCTTATACCAAAAATATTTTGTATC
>ERZ506953.81-NODE-81-length-52444-cov-5.10281_pt1 | contig 52444 bp, 45 predicted proteins | sample MGYA00512895_ERZ506953 | MGnify/ENA metagenome assembly ERZ506953 | reverse complement strand
CTCTTCCGATCTTAGAACAGGAAGCCAAGGAACGTGAGGCCCAGCTGGTTCGGCAAAAGCTTGGACAGCGGGAGCAGCAGCTGAAAGAAATCAGCCGGTGCAGTCAGCGTGAAATTCAGCAGTTGGAAAATCAAAAGCGCCAGTCTACTCTGGTCATCAAGCAGCGGGTTCTCAGAGAGCTTTTTGAGGAGGCCTATGCTCAGATGGCGGCTTGGTCACCAGCTGAAGAGGAGCATTTTCTGAAGAGTGTCCTGGCTAAATACCCAGAGGAAGAATTGACACTGACTTTCGGTGCTCTATCAGCTGAGAAATTTAACTCCATCAAGTTAGAAGACTTGAAAAAGGTCTTTCCGCAAGTGCATTTTTCAGACCAGTTTATAGCCGATCAAGCAGGCTTTGTGCTGAGCCAAGGACGGGTGGATGATAGTTATCTCTATCGCGACTTGCTGAACTCTGTCTGGCAGGAGGAAAGCTACCGATTGGCTCAGGATATTTTCAAAGACCAGGCAGAATAGGAGGCGGACCATGAGTGAAACAAGCTTCTCTCAAGTCAATACAGCCATTAGCGTGCAGGAGGCTTCCTTTTTGACGCCCCAGCAATATGATCAGTTGCTACAGACTGACGATGCTGCCAGCCGTTCGGCTCTTCTGCAGGGAACGGTCTATGCCATGGATGCTGAAGCTATCAAGGATCTCAATTCCATTGAGCAAGTACTGATGAAGCATTTGTATTCCGTTTATAATTGGGCGCTTGAGATCAGTCCAAGTAAGGAGCTAGTGGAGATTTTCACGCTCCGCTATACCTACCACAATCTCAAGGTTTTTCTCAAGGGTCGGGCGACAGGTCAGTCCCTGGAGCATTTGCTGATGCCGGTGGGGACCTATTCGCTGGAGGTTTTAGAGCACCTAGTTATGGCCTTTTCGGCTGAGTATTGTCCAGATTTCATGCTAGACGAGGTGCTTGCGACCTGGCAGGAATACCAGGATTATCAGGATGTGCGCGTGCTGGAGATTGGCATGGACATGGCTTATTTCCAGCATCTCAAGCGCCTGACACAGGAATTGGAAGATGACCGTCTGTTGCAGCTGGTGAATCTGACTATTGATTTTTACAATGCCATCACTGTCAAGCGGGCTGTTGGCTTGGAGAAACCGCGCAGCTTTATGAGGCAGCTCCTGTCTGATGAAGGAAGCCTTTCTGCTGCCAACTGGATTGCCATGGCAGAGCAGGGGGATTTCTTGACCTGGTTTAGTCAGGTCAATCCCTGTGCTTACGATCTTGATCTGCGCTCCTATGAGGAAAAAATGCGGAACCAGACCTTGACGACAGTAGAGTTAGAATATCTAGCGGACCTCTTGCAGGCTAAGTTGCTGGCGGCTGGTCAGTTTGAGACAGATGGACCGCTTCCTCTCGCTCGCTATTTGCTAGGCAAGGAGCTGGAAGTCAAGAATCTGCGGCTGATTTTGACCGGTATGGACAATCAGCTGCCGGTAGAGCTTATCAGAGAAAGGATGCGACCGATTTATGGACAAGACTAGCTACAAGATTGCTGTCGTGGGGAATCGCGACACCATTCTCCCATTTAAGCTGATTGGTTTTCAGACCTTTCCAGTGAAGGAAGCTCAGGAGACGATTAATACTTTGCGTCGGCTAGCCCGTGAAGATTTCGGCATTATCTATCTGACGGAGGATATGGCAGCGGATATTCCAGAAACCCTGGCCTACTATGACCAGTTGGAGATTCCAGCTCTTGTGCTCATTCCTACTCATAAGGGGAGCACGGGACTGGCCCTTTCGCGGATTCATGAAAATGTCGAAAAGGCTGTCGGACAGGATATATTGTGAGGTTTTTATGCGAATGAATGAACTAGGCCAACCCATTGGGGATGCTCTGCCGGATTTTCAGCCGGGAGAATTACCCAATCTGGAGCGAATTGAAGGCCAGTATGTTATTATCGAGCGTTTGTCCAAGGACAAGCATGGAGCGGATTTGTATGAAGTGTATGGTCCGGATTCTCCTGCGGATATGTGGACCTATCTCTTTCAAAATCCTGCCCAAAGTCAGGTAGAATGGTCACAGAAGCTAGATCAGATGCTGGTAGCACAGGATCGTTTCCACTATGCGATTGTGGACAGGGAGAGCGGTAGGGTTCTTGGAACTTTTGCCTTGATGAGGATTGACCGAAATAACCGCGTTATCGAAGTGGGAGCTGTGACCTATTCGCCCAAGCTGAAACGCACTAGGCTGGCTACAGAAGCCCAGTACTTACTAGCACGCTATGTCTTTGAAGGGCTGGAGTATCGCCGCTACGAATGGAAATGCGATGCCCTCAATCAGCCTTCAAGACGGGCAGCTGAGCGGCTTGGTTTCATCTATGAAGGCAGGTTTCGTCAGGCGGTAGTCTATAAGGGGCGTAACCGAGACACGGACTGGCTGTCTATGATTGACAGGGATTGGCCGGCCGTTAAGAGTCGTCTAGAAAAATGGCTAAGCCCAGACAATTTCGACGAAAAGGGCCAACAAATAAAAGCTTTATCTGATTTTTAAAATAAAAAGAAACAATAATACTCTTTGAAAATGAAATTCAAACGGTTGCTTAGTTTGAGCTTAGATTTTCATTGAGAAACAAGAAAAATCTCCCAAGAATGGAGGAAGATTGTGAGTCAAGGAAAGATTATCAAAGTTTCTGGTCCTCTGGTGCTGGCATCAGGGATGCAGGAAGCGAATATTCAGGATATCTGCCGGGTTGGCGATTTGGGGCTGATCGGTGAAATTATCGAAATGCGGCGGGACCAAGCCTCTATTCAGGTTTATGAGGAAACTTCTGGCTTGGGTCCGGGAGAGCCGGTCATCACGACTGGAAGTCCTCTGTCTGTTGAGTTGGGACCAGGTCTGATTTCTCAGATGTTTGACGGGATTCAGCGGCCTTTGGAGCGTTTCCAAACCATCACGGAGAGCGACTTCCTCGTCCGCGGTGTTCAACTGCCAAATCTAGACCGGGAGGCTAAGTGGGATTTTGTTCCAAGTCTATCTGTCGGTGATAGTGTTGAAGCTGGAGATATCCTGGGAACGGTGCAGGAGACCAATCTGGTGGAGCACCGTATCATGGTGCCAGTCGGTGTCAGTGGACGTTTGGCCAATATCTCAGCTGGCAGTTTCACTGTTGAAGAGACTATTTACGAGATTGAGCAGGCGGATGGGTCTACTTTTAAAGGGAATCTCATGCAAAAATGGCCAGTCCGTCGCGGGCGTCCTTTTGCTCAGAAGCTGATTCCAGTTGAGCCTTTGGTGACAGGTCAGCGGGTCATTGATACCTTCTTCCCAGTAACCAAGGGGGGAGCAGCAGCCGTACCAGGACCTTTCGGGGCTGGTAAGACTGTCGTTCAGCATCAGGTGGCCAAGTTTGCCAATGTTGACATCGTTATCTATGTCGGCTGCGGTGAGCGTGGCAATGAGATGACCGATGTACTCAATGAATTTCCAGAACTGATTGACCCATCAACTGGCCAGTCCATCATGCAGCGGACGGTGCTGATTGCCAACACCTCCAATATGCCGGTAGCGGCTCGGGAAGCATCGATTTACACAGGGATTACGATCGCAGAATACTTCCGTGATATGGGCTACTCCGTGGCCATCATGGCGGACTCCACTTCTCGCTGGGCAGAAGCCCTGCGGGAAATGTCCGGCCGTCTGGAAGAAATGCCAGGTGACGAAGGCTATCCAGCCTATCTTGGTAGCCGGATTGCTGAGTATTACGAGCGGGCTGGTCGGGTCAAGACACTCGGTTCGACTGCGCGTGAAGGCTCTATTACTGCTATCGGGGCCGTATCACCTCCGGGTGGAGATATTTCTGAGCCGGTGACGCAAAATACCCTGCGGATTGTCAAGGTCTTCTGGGGCTTGGATGCCCAGCTGGCTCAACGCCGGCATTTCCCAGCTATCAACTGGCTGAGCTCTTACTCGCTCTACCTAGACGAAGTGGGAGCATATATCGACCAGCATGAGAAGATAACTTGGGCAGAAAAGGTGACCAAGGCCATGAATATCCTGCAAAAGGAAAGCGAACTGCAGGAAATCGTGCGTTTGGTTGGCTTGGATTCCTTGTCTGAAAAGGACCGGCTGACCATGAATGCAGCCAAGATGATTCGTGAGGACTACCTGCAGCAGAATGCCTTTGATGATGTTGACACCTATACTTCTTTCAAAAAACAGGTGGCTTTATTGAGCAATATCCTGACCTTCGATGCGGAGGCCAATCGTGCCTTGGAGCTGGGAGCTTATTTCCGGGAAATCATGGAAGGAACAGTGGAGCTGCGTGATCGAATTGCCCGCAGCAAGTTTATCCATGAAGACCAGCTGGAAAAAATTCAGGCTCTCAGTCAGACTATCGAGGAAACCCTGCACCAGATTCTTGCCCAAGGAGGACTAGACAATGAGCGTCATTAAAGAATACCGCACCGTCAGTGAAGTTGTCGGCCCTCTGATGATTGTCGACCAAGTTGCTGGCGTGCATTTCAATGAATTGGTAGAAATCCAGCTGCATGACGGCAGCAAGCGTCAGGGCCAGGTCCTGGAAGTCCAGGAAGACAAGGCTATGGTCCAGCTTTTTGAGGGATCTAGCGGTATCAATCTGGAAAAAGCCAAGGTCCGCTTTACCGGCCGTCCGCTAGAGCTGCCGGTGTCAGAAGACATGGTGGGTCGGATTTTCAATGGAATGGGTAAGCCAATTGATGGCGGCCCAGTTATCTTGCCAGAGAAATATCTTGATATTGACGGTCAAGCCATCAATCCAGTAGCTCGCGATTATCCGGATGAGTTTATACAGACCGGTATTTCAGCCATCGACCACCTTAATACCTTGGTTCGGGGGCAAAAACTGCCAGTATTCTCTGGCTCTGGTCTGCCCCACAAGGAATTGGCCGCTCAAATCGCCCGTCAGGCGACCGTGCTTAACTCTGATGAAAACTTCGCCGTGGTCTTTGCGGCCATGGGGATTACCTTTGAAGAAGCCGAATTCTTCATGAATGACCTCCGGGAGACAGGAGCCATTGACCGCTCGGTGCTCTTTATCAATCTGGCTAATGACCCAGCTATCGAGCGGATTGCGACGCCACGGATTGCCCTGACAGCAGCCGAGTACCTGGCTTATGAAAAGGACATGCACGTTCTGGTTATCATGACTGACATGACCAACTACTGTGAAGCCCTGCGGGAAGTTTCCGCAGCTCGTCGTGAAGTGCCGGGCCGTCGTGGGTATCCGGGTTACCTCTATACTAACCTGTCCACCCTCTATGAGCGGGCTGGACGTCTGGTCGGCAAGAAAGGCTCTGTGACGCAGATTCCGATCCTGTCCATGCCAGAGGATGACATTACCCATCCGATTCCAGACTTGACGGGTTATATTACGGAAGGTCAGATTATCCTTTCACGCGACCTTTACAACAGCGGCTATCGTCCGCCCATCAATGTCCTGCCATCTCTGTCTCGTCTCAAGGACAAGGGTTCAGGTGAGGGTAAGACCAGGGGAGACCATGCTGCAACTATGAACCAGCTATTTGCTGCCTATGCGCAAGGCAAGCAGGCTAAGGAGTTGGCTGTCGTTCTGGGGGAATCCGCCCTGTCCGAAACGGACAAGCTCTATGTGCGCTTTACCGATCGCTTCGAGCAGGAATACATCAATCAAGGTTTCCAGACCAACCGAACCATCGAGGAAAGCTTGGATCTGGGCTGGGAACTCCTATCCATCTTGCCTAGAACGGAGCTTAAGCGGATCAAGGACGATATGATTGACCAATACCTGCCGCAGACCAAGGAGGAAGAAAGATGACACGACTCAATGTCAAGCCGACTCGGATGGAGCTGAATAACTTAAAAGCCCGTCTCAAAACGGCTGTCCGTGGGCATAAACTGCTCAAGGATAAGCGGGATGAGCTGATGCGGCGCTTCATTGAGTCTGTCCGTGAGAACAATCAGCTTCGCCAAAAGGTCGAATCCGCTCTGGTCGGTCATCTGCAGGACTTTGTCATGGCAAAGGCGCTGGAGAGCGATCTCATGGTCGAGGAGATTTTCGCTGTGCCCATGCGGGAAGTCAATCTACATGTGGAGACTGAGAATATCATGAGTGTGCGCGTGCCCAAGATGCACGCCCATATTGACAATCCCTATGGTGATGACGAAGGAGACGTGGTTTATAGCTATGTGGCGTCTAACAGCCAGATGGATGAAACCATTGAAAGTATGAGCGATCTGCTTCCTGACCTGCTGCGATTGGCTGAGATTGAGAAAAGCTGCCAGCTCATGGCGGATGAAATCGAGAAAACCCGCCGTCGAGTTAACGGACTAGAGTATGCTACCATCCCTGACCTCAAAGAAACCATCTACTACATCGAGATGAAGCTAGAAGAAGCCGAACGGGCTAGCCTCGTCCGAATGATGAAGGTGAAGTAAGATACCAAGACCGTTAAGAGCTCACAGCAAAAATAGGAAAATAGACGGAGAAGCGATAGCTTCTAGGAGATTTTATCTTTTTTGCCAAGAGCTTAGGTCGGGGTCAGTTTCGCAGGATACAAAAAAATAAAGAAAACTGAATAAAAAAATAGGAACTGGACGATGGATTCGATGAATTCAAGCCCAGTTCTCTTTTTTCCGAGTTTTTAGGCTTATTTTAGCCTTTCTTTGACTATGTGAAAATCTGAAATAAAAAGCTATTAATCATTTTTAATGCTTTGATATACCAATGTATAATCGCCTTTTATTAAGAAGTAAAGCTGTCCTATTTTTTGTATATTTATTACTAACTATTGAGGATATGTTACAAGTGCGTCTCTATATTACAAAGGTCAGACAGTTCGATTAAATCGGATGAAAAAGGGTTTATTCTTGGGGAAATTATGTTAAGATGAGATTTGTAGTATGAATGAAGAAAGGTGTACTTTACATATGAAAATCAATAAAAAAATGCTATTCGCTTCAACAGTAGCTTTGTCGGTGTTCCCATTGATAACAGCCAATGCTGAAGAGGAATCACAAAATTGGACAGCTAGGACAGTTGATCAAATCAAAGCTGACATTACTAGTAGTGAAAATCAACAGACTTATACAGTCCAATATGGCGATACTCTTGGAACAATTGCGGAAGCATTTGACTTGGATGTAAATGTTTTGGCTCATATTAACGCGATTGCTAATATCGATCTAATCTATCCAAATACAGTTTTAAATATTACGACAAATGATAAAAACGAAATAACTGGTGTAGAAATTACAAGTCCACAAGCAACAAGAGCTGTAACAGGACCGGTTTCTGAGCCAGCTCCAGCAACTCCAGTTCAGCCTGAGGTAGCTACGTCAGAAACTACGGCTCCTTCAACTGAAGCAAATGCTGAAGCTCCAGCAGCCCCAGTGACTGAATCTCCAGTGGCTCCAGCCCCTGTGGAAGAACAAGTGTCATCTGAGGCTCCAGCAGTTCCTGCAGAAGCTCAATCAGCTCCAGAAGCGGCTTCAAGTCAAGTGGCACCTGCTGCGGAAGTGAGTGAACCACAGTCTGCTGAGCCTATCACTGAACCAGCTACACCGGCAACCCCAGCTCAGCCTGAGGCAACTCAAGCAGAAGCTGTAACGCAAGTGGCCCCTCAATTGGACCAAGAGCAGGTTAACCAAGATGTTACTAATATTGAATCTCCAACCTACACTGCTCCAGCTGTAGCAACTCAAACAAGCAATAACGCTGCTAATGAAGGTTTGAGACCGCAAACTGCTGCTTTGAAAGAAGAAATCGCAGCTAAATATGGAATTACAGAATTCAGCCTCTATCGCCCAGGTGATAGCGGAGATCATGGTAAGGGCTTGGCCGCTGACTTTATCGTTGGCAACAATACTGAGTTAGGAAATCAGGTTGCAGCTGATGTTACTTCTAACATGACCGGAAGAGGCATCTCTTATGTTATCTGGCAACAGAAATTCTATGCACCATTTGATAGCATTTACGGTCCAGCCAATACTTGGAACCAAATGCCAGACCGTGGTAGTGTGACTGAAAACCATTACGACCACGTGCACGTATCTATGAATGAATAAATAAGACAATTAAAAGCCCAGAAATGGGCTTTTTCTTATATTCTTTGTGAAAAAGCGAGAATTTTCTGATAAATTTTGGTATAATAAAACGAATTACAGATAAAGGAAAAGAAAGAATGACTTTAGTTTATCAATCAACACGTGACGAAAAGAATAGAGTAACAGCTAGCCAGGCGATTCTGCAAGGTTTGGCAACAGACGGAGGCCTTTTTACACCTATTACTTATCCGCAGGTCGATTTGGACTTTGCCAAGCTCAAAGACGCTTCTTATCAGGAAGTAGCCAAGTTGGTTTTATCTGCTTTTTTAGATGATTTTTCTGAAGCGGAGCTGGACCACTGTATCAACCATGCCTACGACAGCAAGTTTGATGATGCAGCGATTGCTCCCTTGGTCAAGCTGGATGGTCAGTATAATCTAGAGCTTTTCCATGGAGCGACCATTGCCTTCAAGGACATGGCTTTGTCTATCCTGCCTCACCTGATGACAACCGCAGCTAAAAAGCACGGCTTGGAAAACAAAATTGTCATTTTGACGGCGACTTCTGGCGACACAGGCAAGGCGGCTATGGCAGGCTTTGCGGACGTTCCTGGGACTGAGATCATTGTCTTTTATCCGAAAGATGGTGTCAGCAAGGTCCAAGAGTTGCAAATGACGACCCAGACAGGTGCCAATACGCATGTGGTGGCCATTGACGGTAACTTTGACGATGCCCAGACCAATGTCAAGCATATGTTCAATGACACAGACCTACGAGCTCGTCTCTTGGAGCACAAACTCCAGTTTTCATCAGCTAACTCTATGAATATCGGCCGTTTGGTGCCACAGATTGTCTACTATGTCTATGCTTATGCTCAGCTAGTGAAGACGGGAGAAATTACAGTAGGAGACAAGGTCAACTTTACAGTTCCGACAGGGAACTTTGGTAATATCTTGGCGGCCTACTATGCCAAGCAAATCGGTCTGCCAGTTGGCAAGCTGATCTGCGCATCGAATGAAAACAATGTCCTGACAGACTTCTTCAAGACTCAGGTTTATGACAAGAAGCGGAGCTTTAAGGTGACGTCTAGTCCGTCCATGGATATTCTGGTTTCCTCTAACTTGGAGCGCTTGATTTTCCATCTGTCTGGTAATAGCGCTGAGAAAACAGCTGCCCTAATGGAGGCTCTGAATGAGCATGGACAGTATGAACTGACAGACTTTGACGCTGAGATTTTAGAGCTCTTTGCGGCTGATTATGCGACAGAGCAAGAAACAGCTGCTGAAATCAAGCGGGTCTATCAAGCATCTGACTACATCGAAGACCCTCATACTGCCGTTGCGTCTGCTGTCTATCAAAAATACTTGGCAGAGACAGGTGATCAGCGCAAGACTGTTATCGCGTCTACCGCTAGTCCTTACAAGTTCCCAGTTGTGGCTGTTGAGGCTGTGACTGGCCAAACAGGACTTAGTGACTTCGAGGCTTTGGACCAACTGCACGAACTTTCTGGCGTAGCACTTCCACCAGCTGTGGATGGCTTAGAAACAGCACCGGTTCGCCACAAAACGACGGTTGCTGCAGACCAAATGCAGGCAGCGGTTGAGGATTACTTAGGATTATAAAGTTTGCTTAGAAAGCCTAAAATCAGCTAGATATCTGGCTGATTTTTTCTTGAGATGCCCTATGGAAAGGTGAAGTAGCTTATGCTTAAAAGGAAGAATTTTCTTTATGACGACTTATAAAAAAATCATGAATATCGCCCTGCCAGCAATGGCGGAGAACTTTTTGCAAATGCTCATGGGGATGGTAGACAACTATCTGGTAGCTAGCCTTGGACTGATTGCGATATCTGGTGTCTCGGTGGCTGGCAACATCATTACTATTTATCAGGCGATTTTTATCGCGCTGGGGGCTGCCATTTCTAGTCTCATTTCCAAGACTCTGGCTCAGGGAGACAAGGAAAATCTAGCTTATCATACAACCGAGGCTATCAAGCTGACCTTGCTTTTGAGCCTTCTGTTGGGGCTGATTTCTCTACTCTTTGGCAGGCAGATGCTGGATCTTCTGGGGACAGAAAAGGCAGTGGCTGAAGCTGGGGGTCTTTATCTGGCTCTGGTTGGTGGGACTATTGTCCTACTGGGCTTGATGACTAGCTTTGGAGCTCTGGTACGGGTCACGCGCAATCCTAGATTTCCCATGTATGTCAGTCTTCTGACAAATGTACTCAATGCTCTCTTGTCCGGTCTAGGGATCTACGTCTTTCAGCTTGGTATTGTCGGTGTAGCACTGGGAACCGTGCTGGCTCGATTGGTCGGTGTAGTCATTCTTTGGCGAGAGTTGGATTTTTTCAAGATTCGCTGGAGCTGGGGCTTAGATGGAGAGCTCTTGCGCCTGTCTCTGCCAGCTGCTGGAGAGCGGCTTATGATGCGGGCGGGTGATGTAGTGATTATCGCCATTGTGGTTGCCTTTGGTACGGAAGCTGTAGCTGGGAATGCTATCGGTGAAGTTCTGACTCAGTTTAACTATATGCCAATCTTTGGGGTCTCAACAGCAACAGTCATGTTGGTAGCCCATGCGGTTGGTGAGGGAGATATGCGAGCGGTCGGTCTGATTCGCAAGCGGACCTTCTGGCTATCTTTTGCTTGTATGCTACCCGTGGCTCTAGGAATTTTTGCTTTTGGTCGGCCACTGACCTTGCTCTATACGGACAATAGCGGAGCTATCACAGCTAGTCTTTTAGTTATCCTCTTCTCTCTATTGGGAACTCCCATGGCAGTGGGAACCGTGATTTACACAGCAGTCTGGCAGGGGCTAGGCAATGCCAGACTGCCTTTTTATGCCACGACTATTGGTATGTGGCTGATTCGCATCGTTGCCGGTTACTTGCTGGGTGTGACATTTGGCTTGGGCCTTCCGGGTGTCTGGGCTGGGACGCTCTTGGACAATGGCTTCCGCTGGCTGTTTTTAAAGGTTTTATTTGACAGAAAAATGAGGGAAATCACATGACAACAGCTTTTATTTGGGATTTGGACGGCACCTTGTTAGACTCTTATGATGCTATTTTAGCGGGGATTGAGGAAACCTATGCTCACTATGGTCTGGACTTTGACAGAGAAGGCATCCACAGCTATATCCTCAAGCACTCTGTCCAGAAGCTCTTGGAAAAAGTAGCGTCTGAGAAGGGGCTGGACGCTGCCGAGATGAATGTCTTCCGTGGAGCAAGTCTAAAGGAGAAGAATGCTCAGGTTCATTTGATGGAAGGAGCGGCAGAGATTCTGGCCTGGGCTGAAGAGCAGGGCATTGCCCAGTTTGTCTATACCCACAAGGGACTCAATGCCCATCAAATTTTACAAGACTTGGGTATTCATGACTATTTTACAGAAATCATCACAACAGCCAACGGTTTTGAACGCAAGCCCCACCCAGAAGGTGTCGATTATCTGCTCGCGAAATATGGCCTGGATAAGCAGAAAACCTACTATATCGGCGATCGGACACTGGATGTGGATGTCGCAGTCAACAGTGGCATCCAGAGCATTAACTTCTGTGACTACCGACCAGAAATCAATCAAAAAATCGAGAAGTTGGTGGATATCAAGCAATTATTTACAAGATAAAAAGCAGACTAAAACTGATCTACTGTCAGTCTAGTCTGCTTTTTTTAGAAAAGATGAGTGATTTTTTAAAGATAGGAAAGTTGGAGATTTTCCCCAACAAAACTTTCTTTATGTGAACAAAATATGTGTAGTAAGTATTGGATAAAAAAGGTAATTGATAAGTTTATTGTTAGGTCAAGAGATGATATAATCTAATTAATTATAAAAAATTTAAAAGAGGGAAGACCATGACCTTAGTTAATAAATTTGAAAATGCTATAAAAGAGTTAGAAGGAGGAAGATTTCAAAAACTAGGTGATGCGTACCTAAGAAGAAAATACGATTTTAAAATTGTTTCATTAGGTTCACAAGAAGGAACAGATAAAACAACTAAAGGGACTCCAGATTCTTACGCTGAGGAAGATGGTAAATATATTTATATTATGTATGGCACCCATAAGTCTGTAATATCTAAATTAGAAGGAGACATTCAGTCAGTTAAGGAAAAAATTTTAGAAGAAAATATTGCTGAAGATAAAGTTGGGAGACTCATTTGTTGTCATACTTCTTCAAATATAACAATTAAACAAAAAGAAGATCTAGAAAAAATGGCTGAGCCTTATCAGTTAGAATTGATTGGAATTAATGAAATTGCTAATGATCTTACAAAGATAGATTTTCAATATTTAGCAAAAGAGTATCTATCAATCAGTGAATCTACAGAGCAAGTTTGGTCTATCAATGACTTCATAAGAATTCATGATGAGAGTAAAACTAATGCTCCTATATCAAATGACTATATTGGAGATGTAAGTGAAATTATAAATAACATTAAATCAAGTGAGAAACGAATCTTCTTAATATCTGCTAAGCCTGGAACAGGGAAAACTAGATTAGCAATTGAAATTTGCTCTTTGCTCGACCGAAATAAATATAACATTATTTGTGTTAAGAGCAACAATCAAGACATTTATCAAGATGTAAAACGCAATCTAAATTTACACAAAGAAAATATTGTTTTTATTGATGATGTTAATACTACACAAAATTATATTTCTACACTTGGGCTACTGAACACGACTAGTAATATTCGGTTTATTCTTACGGTACGTGATTATGCTAAAAAAGATGTAATCAATAATATTAAAGTTTATGGGTACAATAATATTGAGCCAGAACTTATAAAAGATGATAATTTTAAGGAATTACTCAATCAATTCTCTCGAAACGATTTTACCAATAAAGAAATAGAACATATAAAAACGATATCTAAAAGCAATCCACGTATTGCAGTCATTGCAGCGAAGTTATCTAGCTCTCGGGATTTGACTAATTTTAATGACGAGATTGATATTTTAAAAGATTACTATGAAGAAATTTTAAATAAAAACAACATTATTTATGCAGAACAAAAGACTTTATTTATTTTATCTTACTTAAAAAAGATTAGACTGGAAAGTTTAGAAGAGAACCAAGAATTCAATAAATTACTAAAAATAACTGATATAACAAATACTGACTTTAAGAGTGCAGTGGAGAAGCTTCATGAGCGAGAGTTGTGTAATATTTATAACGACAAAATTGTAAAGATAGCAGATCAATCATTAGATGATTATATAGTTATCAAGTTTTTAATTAATAAGAAAATATTGATTTTAGAAATTTTACATGAGTTATATCCAGTAAACGATCAAAGAGTTGTTCAAATACTAAATCAATGTTCCAATTTTATTAGGAAAGAGAGTGATTTAGAAGGCGTTTCTGATGCAGTTAAATCATATTACAATGAAAGTAATTTTGAAAGTGATGAACTTAAAGAAAAATTTTTAATACAATTTGGAGTATTACTTCCTTTAGAAGCAATTTCACACGTTAAAAATAAAATTGATACTATAGAGTCTCAGGCTTATACAAAGACTAATTTTATTAATCAGAAGAATAAAAAGGAATCTATTGAGGATTCAGTGTTAAATATTATATTTGTAATTACACGAACAAAATATCGTAGTCAAATTCTCCAATTATTGTTAAAGTGCTTTGATAAAAATCCTAATAAGATTTCTGAGGTTTATAGTATTCTTGAAGCAAACTACGGTTTGGTTACAGAAAGAGAATATATTGATTATACCTTAGCTGAAAATACCATTTCTGAACTTGCTAATCTTGATTTGACAAAAAGTTATAACCAAGAATTAATCGTGACAATTTTGAAGCAGTATCTTAAAATTGAAATCGAAAGAATAGAAGCTCATGAAGAGACATTTACATTTGGGCGCGATGAAGTCCCAGATAGTGAAAAATTAAAACAGTATCATAGAAGTATACTAAAACTTTTAGCGAATTTGTATAATATAGGGAGTTATGAAACTCGATTTTATATTGAGAAAATGCTATATGATTACAGAAGAAAAATTTTGACCTATTCAGAAAGTCATAGTGATACTATCCTTGGAGATTTGAGAAATATTAGGAAATTATTTTTTAATGACATTAAAAACTTATCTATGATTGGAGAAAAAATAGTCTATGCTTTGCATAAAGCTGAAGTGAAAGAAAACTTACCGATTGTTTTTGATGATTATATAATTTCTGACAGACAAAAAATATATAATAATTTAACAAATCCTAACCATGCTTGGTTTTATGAGGATGATGCTGAAATTAAACTACAACAAATTGCAAATAGCTATTCAAACAATTGGCAAAATATTTTCAATTTTGCAAATCAATTTAAACATAGCTTATTTATGAATGACAATAACATTGAGCTAGTACTATTCAATATGTTTTTGTTATTAGAAAATGATAAAAAAATTGAATTTTTAAATTTAATGTTTAAATCAAACTATCATTTTGTAAATAGGAACCCGATTAGTTTTTTAGAAAATATTGAGAAAAGTTCAATGCAGTCTGTTATTGCTTCCTCTCAAAAATCAGAAAAATATGAATGGCAACTTGCTTATTTAACACAACTTGAAAACGTTAAAAATGAAGATCTACAAGCATTAAAGAATATTCTAGAAGCTAATTCTTTACCATGCTATTTTACGATTTTAAATTTTGAGAGATTGATTTTGAAAGATCCTAGTTTAAAAGAGTTGTTAATACAAAAAGCTGGGAATACAAATTTTGTTATTTTTGATTTTATAAGAGAAGAAGAGGTGCCAAAATTAATAAATCTAATTGGAGAAAACGATTTAAAGTCTCAGTATTTAATCAATTTAGGGAGCAGTAAGGATCACACCTATAAGCTTTTTCAAAAATTAGGAGAAAATGATATTAATTTTGCGGTAGAAGTATTGATGAAAATTGATGAGCTAAAAATGGGAAGCTCTAATTTAGGATACATGGTATTACATACTATAAATGGATTTAGAGATAAGAAAGAAATTTATAAAAAGTTTATCCGCTTTGCAATAAATAGGCCATATTACTACTATAACAATATGCTTGATGATATTCTAAAAAATGACAGTCAGATCATATTAGAAATGCTGGAGGAAACAAACAATGAGCAATTTGCAATTAGATTAGTCAATCTAGGTGTAGAAGTTATAGAAGATAGTAAGCAAAGATTACTATTATTTAAACTGCTCAAATCGAAAGCATTTGGTAAGAAGTCTTTTCAAGAAATACATTTTAGTCCCTATTCACATTTTTATACTGGTAGTCACGTTCCGGTCTTGGAACTAGAAAAAGAACTCGTAGAAAAGATCAAAGAAATATTTGAAGCTGATATAGACTACATTAACTTGCTAATATACTTGGATAAACTAATAGATGGCAAGCGTAAAGCTATTGAAAGAGAATTGGAAAAAGAGTTTTAAGTAAATTATTTTCCACACCGCCTTTTCTGTCTTTGTCCGCCTTTCGTGTTATAATAAACCTATGGAAAAAAAGAATAAGTTATTATTAATTGACGGTTCGTCCGTTGCTTTTCGTGCTTTTTTTGCGCTTTATAATCAAATCGACCGTTTCAAGAGTCCGTCTGGCCTGCATACTAATGCTATTTACGGCTTTCACCTCATGCTCAATCATCTCTTGGAGCGCGTGCAGCCGACCCATGTCCTGGTAGCTTTTGATGCTGGTAAGACGACCTTCCGGACTGAGATGTACGCTGACTATAAGGCAGGTCGGGCCAAGACACCGGATGAATTTCGTGAGCAGTTGCCCTTTATCCGAGAAATGCTGCAGCACCTAGGAATTCACTACTACGATTTGGCTCAGTACGAGGCGGATGACATCATCGGAACCTTGGACAAGATGGCTGAAAAGACAGCTGTGCCTTACGATGTGACCATTGTCAGCGGCGATAAAGATTTGATTCAGCTGACAGATGATAATACTGTGGTGGAAATTTCCAAGAAAGGCGTGGCCGAGTTTGAGGAATTTACCCCAGCCTACCTCATGGAAAAGATGGGCATCACGCCAGAGCAGTTCATTGACCTCAAGGCGCTGATGGGCGATCAGTCGGATAATATCCCCGGCGTGACCAAGATTGGTGAGAAGACTGGTCTCAAGCTCCTCTTGGAGTATGGTTCTTTGGAAAATCTCTATGAAAACATTGACCAGCTCAAGGCTTCCAAGATGAAGGAAAATCTGATTAATGACAAGGACAAGGCCTTCTTATCTAAGACCCTCGCAACCATCAATACTCAGGCTCCGATCGAAATCGGACTGGATGATTTGGTTTATAAGGGTCCTCAGATAGAGACCCTGAGCAAGTTCTACGACGAGATGGGCTTCAAGCAGCTCAAGGCTCAGCTAGGAACTGGTCAAGAGCCGGTAGAAGTCAAACCAATTGAATTTACCAAAGTGACCGAGGTGACAGCGGATATGCTGGCACCAGAGCAATTCTTCTATTTTGAAATCTTGGGTGACAACTACCACAAGGAAGAGATTGTCGGTCTTGCCTGGGGTGATAGCCGTCAGATTTATGTTGGTACAAGCGATTTACTGCAACAGCCTCTCTTTCAGGAATTTTTGGCAAAAACAGCTCTGAAAACCTACGACCTCAAGCGGACCAAGGTACTGCTCAGTCATTACGGCATCGAGCTACCAGCAGCATCCTTTGATGCGCGTCTAGCCAAGTATCTGCTTTCGACGGTCGAGGATAATGAGCTGGCGACTATTGCTCGCCTCTACGGCCAAACAATTCTGCCGACTGATGACGAGGTGTATGGCAAGGGAGCCAAGCGAGCTTTGCCGGAGCAAGAGCAGCTCTTTGAGCATCTAGCTCGTAAGGTTCAAGTGTTGTTGGAAACAGAAGAGCCAATGAAAGACCAGCTCCGTTCCCACGATCAGCTGGATTTGTTGCTTGAAATGGAGCAACCGCTCGCCTTTGTCCTAGCCAAGATGGAGATTGCGGGGATCAAGGTTGAGCGGGAAACCCTACAGGGCATGCAGGCAGAAAATGAAAAGACGCTGGAAAGCCTGACCCAGGAGATTTATAATCTGGCTGGTCAGGAGTTTAATATTAACTCGCCAAAACAGCTGGGAACCATTCTCTTTGAGGATATGGGGCTGCCGCTGGAGTACACCAAAAAGACTAAGACGGGCTACTCGACAGCGGTTGATGTGCTGGAGCGTTTAGCTCCCATTGCACCGATTGTGTCTAAGATTCTGGAATACCGTCAAATCAGCAAACTTCAGTCCACTTATATCATCGGACTGCAGGAGGCGATAGCGGCTGACGGCAAGATTCACACTCGCTATGTTCAGAATTTGACTCAGACGGGCCGCCTATCCTCGGTTGAACCGAACCTGCAGAATATCCCTGTTCGTTTGGAGCAGGGGCGCCTTATTCGCAAGGCTTTTGTGCCAGAGTGGGCAGATAGTGTGCTACTCAGCTCGGATTATTCTCAGATTGAGCTGCGGGTGCTGGCTCACATTTCTCAGGACGAGCACCTGATTGCTGCCTTTCAGCATGGAGAAGACATTCACACGGCTACCGCCATGCGGGTCTTTGGTATTGAAAAGGCAGAGGATGTGACGCCTAATGATCGCCGCAATGCCAAGGCTGTCAACTTCGGAGTCGTCTATGGCATTTCCGACTTCGGACTGGCTAATAATTTGGGAATTTCCCGCAAGGCTGCTAAGGACTACATTGAGACCTATTTTGAGCGTTTCCCAGGAATCAAAAATTATATGGAAACCATCGTCCGTGAAGCGCGTGATAAGGGCTATGTAGAGACCATTTACCATCGCCGTCGCTCCTTGCCGGACATCAATTCCCGCAACTTTAATATCCGAAATTATGCAGAGCGCACTGCCATTAACAGCCCAATCCAAGGCTCCGCCGCAGACATTCTCAAAGTCGCTATGATTAATCTGGACCGAGCTCTGGCAGAGAAGAATTTCAAGTCTCGCATGCTCTTGCAGGTTCACGATGAAATCGTGCTGGAAGTGCCAAATGACGAGCTAACAGCTGTCCGCCAGCTAGTCAAAGAAACCATGGAAGCAGCGATTGAGCTGGCCGTTCCACTAGTAGCTGATGAAAATGCCGGCCAAACTTGGTACGAGGCAAAATAAGATATCAAGGGCGTAAAACACAAAGTGAAAATAGAAAGCTGACATAGCATTCGATGAATGCGAGGAAGCTTGTCTTTTTCACACAGTGTTTAGCCCGGATTCAATTAAGCATACAAAATTAACAGAACAACTAAATGGCAACGGTATCAGGAGAATATATCTATTTTCCAAGGTTTTAGCTCGTGTTCAGTTTAAGATATCAAGGGCGTAAAACACAAAGTGAAAATAGAAAGCTGACACAACATTCGATGAATGTAAGGAAGCTTGTCTTTTTCACACAGTGTTTAGCCTAGATTCTGTTAAAACATGAATACTACAAAAATATCCAACTTTATTATGAATGAGGAGGAATCCTATGACTTATCATTTTCAAAATCCCAGTGATGCCATTGTCAAGCATTATCTGGAAAACAGCAAGGTGATTGCTGTTGTTGGCCTGTCTGACCGTGAAGAAACGACCAGTAACCGTGTGTCCAAGGAGATGCAGGAGCGAGGCTATCGCATTATCCCAGTCAATCCGCGGGCAGCGGGCCGTCAGATTTTTGGTGAAACTGTTTATGCTAGTCTCAAAGACATTCCTTTCCCAGTTGATATTGTCGATGTATACCGCCGCAGTGAGTTTTTGCCAGATGTAGCGCGTGATTTTCTGGAAGCAGATGCCAAGATTTTCTGGGCTCAGTTGGGCTTGGAGAGTGAGGAAGCTGAGCAGATTTTGCGAGCTGCTGGTCGAGACGATATTGTCATGGACCGCTGTATTAAACGCGAGCATACCCGCTTGATTCTGGGCGAATAAGATGGCTAAGTTAGTCATCATTCGTGGCAATTCGGGCTCTGGCAAGTCTAGCCTGACCAAGAAACTACAGGCTCACTATGGTCGAGGGACTCTCTTGATTGCGCAGGATACGATTAGACGGGATATGCTCAAGGAAAAGGTTGAGCCGGGAAATTTGTCTATTGACCTGACGGAGACACTGGCTCGCTTCGGTTATGAACATGATCTGCTGGTTCTGGTAGAAGGGTTTTATGAGACAGACATATACGGACAGATGCTAGAGCTACTGCGGAATTTATTTGGTTCTCAGACTCTAGCGTATTACTATGATTTGACTTTTGAAGAAACGGTCCGCCGTCATCAGACCAGAGCTAAACAAGAAGAATTTACCCCAGCCGACATGAAGCGCTGGTGGAAAGAACGGGATTTCTTAGGCTGGGAAGAGGAAGTCTTTTTCACAGATGAGGATTCGCTTGAGACAGCTTTTCAGCGAATTTGTCAAGATTTAGACGGATTTTAATCTTTACCCAATTTTAAAAGTGACATTTCAGTTTAAGTGTCACTTTTTTTGTAGCCTCCTATTTAAATTTAAAATATAATCAAAAAACTATTGACATAAATATTACAAAAGATCACAATTAAATTACAAAACATTTCTTTTGTTACAAAAAGGAGAATAAGTGATGAAAACTATTACATTGCTTTTTTATTATTTAGACATCGAAAATCTTCACATACATATTAAAAAAAATATGTTAAAATAGGATGAATAAAGCGATCAGGTAATGATAAATGATAGATCTAAAAAAAGAAATTGGTAAAAAAATAAAAGTGGCCCGATTAAATAGTGGACAGACACAAGCGGATATTTGCGATGATGAATCAGAGTTAACTATTCGTCAACTTGCTCGCATAGAAAATGGGCAAGCAATGCCGACTGTCCCAAAATTGATGATTTTATCAAAAAAATTGGGAATTTCTATTCAAAGCATTGTAGATCTTGAAAAAATAGAAATTCCTAAAAGCTATTTAAAACTAAAAAGGGAACTCATTGATGTTCCTACCTATGCGGATAAAGATAGAATAAAACGGAAAGAAGAACTTTTAGAAAAAATTGGGGAAGAGTTCTATGATGATCTTCCGGAAGAAGAGCAATTATTAGTAGATGTTATTCAAGCACGTTTTGATATATATGCTAGCTCAGATGCGAGTTATGGTATAGCACTTTTAGAAGAGTACTTTCAACAAATATTAAAGAAAACAAGTTTTAGTATTAACGATTTACTTATTATTGAGTTGTATTTCTTTTGTTGTGCAGTGAACTTAGAGGACAAAAAATATTTTGATGAATTAGCAGATAAGACGTTTCGTTATACTGATTATGAAGACAAAGACTGCTTGGCGCAATTGGAAAAAATATTGTTAGTTCTTCTGGCTCAATTAGAAGAAAAGAATACATTAAAATATATCAAATGCTTCGAAGAAATCATACAGGTAACAAGACATTTCTTTTATAAAGCTATAATTTACATGTTTAAAGCTAAGTATTTTCTTCGTGTTGAACAGGACGAAGAAAAAGCTAAAGAACTATACGGAAAAGCAGTAACATTTGCAGAATTATTAGATGATGATATATTAGTGAAGAGAATTTTAGAAGAGAAAAAAAGTGATTTTTCTTAGCAACATGACTTTAAAGTCATGTTGCTTTTTTTATCCATAATATATACTTAAACCATAAAGAAAGCGGATACAAAAAGAGAATGGAGTTCCAATTATGACTAAAAAAACTTTGTGGTTAACTATATTTGCTGTTTCAGCCATTGTAACTCTTATTGGATTAGGGTTTTCTGCATATAACCACTATGCCTTTAATCAACCTTTTATTAATAGCACTACAAGAGGTTTACTAACATCGTTTGCTCTATGTTCAACAATGGTTGCTATTGGGCTATCAAAAGAAAAAAAATAATTTATGAGAGGAACAGATATGTCATTATTTGATATAGAAGATATATCTTACCCTTTTATAGTCCATGTAATCAAAAATGGGAATCTTATGCATTACTATGTGGTAACTGGACAAGATAAAAATACTGTACATATAACCGATCCAAATCCAGCTGTCAAAATGACAAAAATAGCTCGAGAAAACTTCGAGAAAGAGTGGACGGGAGTTGCAATTTTTCTTGCTCCTACCCCAGATTATAAACCTCACAATGATAAAAAGAATGGACTTCTATCCTTTATCCCAATTTTAACTAAACAAAAAGGATTGATTTCAAATATTATTCTGGCCACGTTATTGGTTGCTATAATAAATATAATTGGTTCTTACTATTTACAGTCTATTATTGGTACTTATGTTCCAGACCAGATGAAAAATACACTGGGAGTAATTTCTATTGGTTTAGCATTTGTTTATATACTGCAACAAATATTAACCTATGCCCAAGACTATCTCCTTTTAATTTTAGGGCAAAGATTATCTATAGATGTCATACTATCTTATATTAAACATGTATTCTATCTTCCAATGTCTTTTTTTGCAACACGCAGGACAGGTGAGATCGTTTCCCGTTTTACAGATGCCAATAGTATCATTGATGCCCTCGCAAGTACAATTCTGTCAATTTTTCTTGATGTTTCAATCGTACTTATAATTTCTATAGTCCTGTTTTCTCAAAATATCTATTTATTTTTTATCAGTCTTTTAGCACTTCCAATCTACACGGTTATCATTTTTGCCTTCATGAAACCATTCGAACGAATGAACCGTGATACCATGGAAACCAATGCAATACTATCTTCTTCTATTATCGAAGAAATTAATGGAATTGAAACCATAAAATCTCTAACAAGTGAAAATTCTCGCTATCAAAAAATTGACAAAGAGTTCGTCTCTTATCTAAAAAATCGTTCATCTACAGTCGTGCAGAAAGTCAACAGAAAGCCTTAAAAAAAGTTGCTCAATTAATACTCAATGTTGCTATTCTCTGGATGGAAGCAATATTAGTAATGAACAAGCAGATGGAACTTATAAGTTAACTGTAAAATCTAGTGACCATAAAGACTCTACTGGAGAATACAATGTTCATCTATACTACATCCAACAGAATGGAGTAAAAGTTGGCGTAACTGGAACGACTACACAAATGCTTCAAAAACGCAAAATAATCAATATTCCGCAAAGTGGGACCTATACTTTGAGTGGTCGCGCATCTATTCGAGCTGTGGCTAGCATGTCTAGTCCAGAATTAGCCTATTTTGATAACGGAAGCAGTGTTTACTATGATCAGATTTTCGAAGCAGAAGGCCATCAATGGATTAGTTATATTGGCTATAGTGGTAACCGACGTTATGTTGTAATAAATTAATCAAAAATATTTTTGAAATAAAACAAAAAAGCATTGACATATATATTACAAAAGATTACAATAAAATTACAAAATATTTCTTTTGTTACAAAAAGGAGAATTAGTGATGAAAACTATAAAATTTACTCTTTTAGTTGTTATGTCTTTAGCGACTTGCTTCATTCTCAATGCTTGTGGGAATAAGCAAGAAAGTGCAACCAGTAGCTCAAGCAAGGTTACTCAGACTACCAAATCCAGCGAAAAAGCAGAAACATCATCCACAAGGGAAAAGGCTACGGCCAACTCAAGTAGCCAGGATTCCAAAGCTAGTCAAAAAGATACGGGCAGCTCAAGCAAGCAAGATGCCAATACTAATCAAAAAGAAGCTACTACAACTCAGATGGCTACAGCAAGCATGGATATTCAGGCTATTGCTGGTGGTGATTTTTCCAGTGTAGCAGGAACTTGGACCAATGATTTGGGTGATCAACTGACTTTTAAGGCAGATGGCACTAGTATCTTTAAGAAAAACGATGGTAAGGAAATTGCAAATAATACATTGTATGACGGGAAGATCCAAGATGGGAAATATGTAGTTGGTTTTGGCTATGCGAGCGCGGGTAGTAGTGATCCCTTATTCTTTATTCCTAAAGGTGCGCCTATGCCTGTCACAGGGAATGAATGTCCGAAAGAACAGCTACAACTAGGTAGTGATTCTACCTATGCAGCCCAACATCCATACTACCGAGTGGCAAATTAGTAAATGATGTGTATCTGTGAAAACAACTAATTGCCTGCAAAATGATCCTATTCATAGATGCAAAGACAAAGAAGGTTGAACATTGATTCAGCCTTCTTTTTTCTGGTTCATTTTTTGAGTTCCTCTTATAAATGAGTCTTTTGGAAATAGAGTTTTTTGCTCAAAACATCAAATATCATAGTGACATTCATGTCCTGTTTTGAGCAAGGGGAAGTCGGTATAATCTCAGTAGAAGGAGGAAAAACAATGCTTCCAAAAAAACTAGCAGAAACACCACTAGGTCTTACAACGATCGCTTTATATGATCATCAAGGCCAGTTATTAGCACGTTTTCAACGTTTGATATCAGAGGGGCAGGAAGGTATTTTTATTGAAAATATGACAGAGGGCATGATTTTTTATCGTGTTTGCAAAAATGGAAAACCGATTATGATCCCGCTTTTTTATGCAGGAGAAAAAAAGGTTCTCTATTTTCAAGATTACCATCATGTCAAGCAAGAGGATGAGATAACCCTACTACCTCATACGGAAGAGTATATTTTTGATGGCAGTGAATATGATGGATAAGCAAATCTAGAATCATTTTTGCTAAAATAATCTGTTTAATTTCCAAAAAACTGGTAGAATAAAAGAAAGCGTTTTAAAAGAAACTAATGAGGCAGTAGTAATGAAGATTAGCTTAGAAGAAATCAAAAAAGTTGCCAATCAAGGGCCTTTCTATCCAGACTGGGATTCTCTTGCGACCTATCAGGTGCCCAACTGGTTCAAAGGAGCTAAGTTTGGGATTTTTATCCATTGGGGGCTTTATAGTCTACCGGCTTTTGGGAGTGAGTGGTATTCTCGAAATATGTACATCCAAGGTACTGCCGAGTTTGAACATCACGTCAAAACCTATGGGTCCCACAAGGATTTTGGTTATAAGGATTTTATCCCTCTATTTACTGCTGAAAAATTTCAGGCAGAGGAGTGGGTACAGGTATTTAAAGAGGCTGGGGCGCGCTACATCTTTCCAGTAGCTGAGCATCATGATGGTTTCCAGCTTTATGAAAGTCAGCTCTCACCTTTTAATAGTGTGGAAATGGGGCCAAAGCGGGATATCTTACAGGAGTTAAAGCAGGCAACAGATCAAGCCCATCTTCATTTCTGTACTTCTTCCCATCGGGCTGAGCATCATTTTTTCTTCTCACATGGGAAAGAATTCGATAGTGACATTGCTAAAGAAGTCAGCCGAGATGAACTTTATTGGCCAGCTATGCCAGAGCCAGATCACCATGATTTATTTGGTCAGCCCTATCCTGATCAAGAATTTTTAGATGATTGGCTTTTGCGGACCTGTGAGCTTGTCCGAGATTATCAGCCAGAGATTTTGTACTTTGATTGGTGGATTCAACATATAGCCTTTAAAGAACATTTGAAACTTTTTGCGGCTTATTATTATAATTTGGGAGCTGCGACCGGTAAGCCAGCTAGTATTTGTTACAAGCACGATGCCCTGGCTTTTGGGTCTGGGATTGTCGAGATGGAACGTGGTGGCTTTGCGGAGATACAGCCTTTCACTTGGCAGACAGATACAGCTATTGCACGTAATTCCTGGGGCTACACAGAGCAACTGGATTATAAATCTGCCAAAGAAATCATCCAAACTTTGATCGATGTAGTTTCTAAAAATGGGAATCTCCTACTCAATATCGGACCTAAAGGAGACGGTTCGATTCCTGAGAGAGATCAGGCTATCTTAAAGGAAATAGGGACTTGGCTGGAGGTGAATGGCCCAGCGATATATGACTCCTATGCTTGGAGACAATTTGGAGAAGGACCGACGCAACCGGCTAGTGGACCATTTTCTGATGGTGATATCGTAACCTATACTAATCAAGATTTCCGCTTTACAGCCAAGGGAGGCTCTGTTTATGCATTTGCAATGGAGCCGGCTATGGATCAATGGCTGACAGTAGAAGCCTTGGCGGATGAAAGGGAAAATCCCGCCTCTCGTTTCCACGGTATTATAAAAAGTGTCTCCTTGCTGGGCTATGAAAAAGCACTGAAATGGGAGCAAACTTCTCAAGGTTTACGGATATTCTTGTCTGAAGTTAAGATTAACCTGCCACTAGTATTTAAAGTCGAGCTGGCTTAAAATAGCGTACAAACAAAAAGCACTTCTGCCTTATGAACTATCCCCAATCGGTTAGATCTTCTGTCTAACTTTTTGGGGTCAGTGCACTCAAGCAGAGGCGCTTTTATTTTTTCAGGGCTTTTAATTGCTCATAAAAGAGGACGGAGCTGGTATGGATATAGGGAATAACATAGATTCCAGCAAGACCAAGGGTCAGAAACATTAAAATCTGCCAGCCGATAAAGCTCACATCCAGCATAAAACGTTTGTCTTTGTATCCCTTCATCATAAGCCGGCTTTGACGAAGGACTTGAAGCGGACCTTGGTAAGTTCCTTCTTTAAGTTGATCGTAAAGAATAAACTCAGCTTGCGAATAAGCATAACGCTGAGGAAGGGAGATAATCAAGCCTAGAGTAACGAGAAGCAAGCCCAGAAACAGAGAAGGCGAGTAGTTGCTAATCTGCTGAATAGCTTGATCAGACAGTTGATTATTAGGAGCTTGATTGTAGATATAGAGGATGCGGTAGCTCGTAAATATAGAAATGACAGAGCCAACCCAAAGTAAAATACTCCAACAAAACAAAATCAGACGCTTGCAAAACAAAGTAAGTACAAGTGGAGTAAAAATTTGATTGGAAAAAGCACGCAGAGAGTCCGAAAACTTCAACTGTTCAGTTTGTCTGCGCAACAAATCAATTAAAGCATAGGACGCTGAAATGATAAAAAGAGAGATGATAAAATTGATAACTTGAGAGAAAAGACCGCGACTGACTTCAAGATAGAAAGCCTGTTTTAGATCTATCGACGCGAAATATTCCATCAAATCCTCTTGCGAATCACCCAAAAAGTTGCTCAGCAACAAGATCATAATCGGGATGAAAAAGAGAAGTAGGAGTCCTGGTATTTTCCTCTGTAGGAGACGGGCTTCAGCCCTCAGTTGACGTAAATTCATAAAAACCTCCAGTAATGCTATCTATTATATCATACCCCGTGACAGACAGGGCTTTTTTTGATAAAATCATACAGTATCTTGTGGAATTTTCCACAGAAAATAAGATCTGGGACTGTCTTTCCCAGCATCGGAGGTAAAAATGTCAGATTCACCGATTCAATATCGATTGATCAAAAAAGAAAAGCACACAGGTGCCCGTCTGGGAGAGATTATTACACCTCACGGGACCTTTCCGACGCCTATGTTTATGCCGGTTGGCACTCAGGCGACAGTCAAGACTCAGTCCCCTGAAGAGCTCAAGCAAATGGGGTCGGGTATTATCTTGGCCAATACTTACCATCTCTGGCTACGGCCGGGCGATGAACTGATTGCCCGTGCAGGTGGTCTGCACAAGTTCATGAACTGGGACCAGCCTATTCTGACCGATAGCGGTGGTTTCCAGGTCTATTCTCTAGCTGATAGTCGCAATATCACAGAAGAAGGGGTAACCTTCAAAAACCACCTCAACGGTTCCAAGATGTTTCTCTCACCAGAAAAGGCTATCTCTATTCAGAATAATCTAGGCAGTGACATTATGATGTCCTTTGACGAATGCCCGCAGTTCTACCAGCCTTATGACTATGTCAAGAAGTCTATTGAGCGGACCAGCCGTTGGGCTGAGCGTGGACTCAAGGCCCACAGCCGTCCTCATGATCAGGGTCTTTTTGGTATTGTTCAAGGAGCTGGCTTTGAAGATTTGCGCCGCCAATCTGCTCAAGACTTGGTCAGCATGGATTTCCCAGGCTACTCTATTGGAGGTTTGGCTGTTGGTGAGTCTCACGAAGAGATGAATGCGGTGCTGGACTTCACAACTCCTCTACTACCTGAAAACAAACCCCGCTATCTTATGGGAGTAGGTGCGCCAGATAGCTTGATCGATGGTGTTATCCGTGGTGTGGATATGTTTGACTGCGTTTTGCCGACTCGCATTGCCCGAAACGGCACTTGTATGACTAGTGAAGGACGCCTAGTCGTCAAAAATGCCCAGTTTGAAGAAGATTTCACGCCATTGGATCATAACTGTGATTGCTACACTTGTACCAATTACACGCGGGCTTATATCCGCCATCTGCTCAAGGCTGACGAAACATTTGGTCTTCGCTTGACAAGTTACCACAATCTTTACTTCTTAGTAAACCTTATGAAGAAAGTTCGCCAAGCTATTATGGATGATAATTTGTTAGAATTCCGTGAAGATTTTATGGAACGCTACGGCTATAATCGATCCAATCGAAATTTCTAAAATCTCCATTTGAAAGGAGAGGTCATGTCAGATGAAGAAAAATTGCTGGAAAGCTTGACAGCGTATCTGATAGCAGATCAAAAACATACTATACGTATATATGGTCATGGTGCTTCAGGCAAGTCAACTTTTGCTCGAAAACTCCAACTAGCCTTGGGTGAGGAACGAGCCAATCTGCTGGAAACAGATCCTTATGTAATTACTGGAGACTATCGAGATTTGCTCAGTTCCAAAGATTTTCCTCATCAAAAAGTAACAGCCTGTCTCCCTGCGGTTCATGAACTAAGCAGTCTGGAGCGAGATATTTGCGCCTTGCAGTCTGGTCTGGATATTCTGACCATTGGTACAACTTGGTCATCCAGTTTGCGTTTATCAGCTCAAAAGCCAATTCTAATAGTAGAAGGGATGTCGGCTGCCTTTTTGCCTGAAAGTTTGTTTGATTTATCGATTTGCTTTTACACAGATGATCAGACTGAGTTAAAGCGTCGCTTGGCTCGTGATGTGGCTGTTCGAGAGCGCAGACCAGATTGGATAAAGCAGACGCATCTAGCTCGGCGAGAGCAATATAGGCGCTTTTATCAGATCTATGAAAAAGATGCGGATTTACTTATTAATCAATCCGATGATTATTTTCTAGTAGAAAAACAAAAAAATATAGAAGCGACTGCTTTTGATAATTTCTAAAAAACTTTAAGTTTTCTTTAAGTAAGGGAGTTTATGATATACCTATCCTAAAATTTTTCATAATCTCCTAAAAAGCCCCCAAGATTCTTGGTGGCTTTTTTTGGTTCTAAACATTATAATAGAGCAAAAGAGAATCTGAAAGATAAGAAAAAACTTATGAACTATAGTAAAGAGGAAAAAGAATATTTTATGCTAGAGGCCTTAAAAGAGGCCAGAATTGCTTTGGAAAATGATGAAATTCCAATCGGATGTGTCATTGTTAGAGACGGTCAGATTATTGGTCGCGGGCATAATGCACGTGAGGAATTGCAACGGGCGGTCATGCATGCGGAAATCATGGCTATTGAAGAGGCAAATCAGCATGAGAATAGCTGGCGCTTGCTGGATACAACACTTTTTGTGACCATTGAACCTTGTGTCATGTGTAGCGGAGCAATCGGTTTAGCGCGCATACCCCATGTTGTCTACGGAGCATCAAATCAAAAGTTTGGTGCAGCTGGTAGCCTGTATGATATTTTAACGGATGAACGACTAAACCACCGAGTGGAGGTGGAGACAGGTGTTCTCCAAGAAGAGTGCGCTCAAATCATGCAAGATTTTTTCAGAAATCGTCGCCAAAAGTAAAAAAATATGATATACTATTCATGGAGCAACAGTTCTGCGTGAAGCGGGTCAGGGGAGGAATCCAGCAGCCCTAAGCGAAGTGAACTGTGTGCTCTTTTCTATTGCTCTTGATGAGTCAAGTCCAAGGGACGCAGAAGAATCCTAGAGCAATGGATGCAGTTTTTCCCGCTAGGGAAAAAGCTGTAAACCTATGATAGCCCTTAGTGAATCAAGTCCAACGGACGCGGATGAACTTAGGTGCATTGACGCAGTTCGAACAAAGTGAGAACTAGGTTCCGAAGTATAATGAATCAAGCCTAAAAGGTGCAGATGAATATTGGAGCAGCGAATCTAGTTTGAACGGACCTGAAATGAATTCAGCTGACATCCAATCTTAAGAAGCGTATTTGTTTTCTTGTCAATCAAAATTGTTCTTCTCAATAGGCCTAAAATTTGTTGTCTTACGCAAACGAGTGCTCTCGGTTATGTCCTAAGGTTAGCTTATTTAGAAAAATAGTATAGAATATAAAATGTAAACGTTTTAAAATAGTGAAAGCACTTGCTTATTTTTTCTTAAAGCGTTATCATAAAAGAAAAGAACAATTGGAGGATAAACATGTCACATATTAAATTTGACTACTCAAAGGTGTTAGATAAATTTGTAGCACCACATGAACTAGATTATATGCAGCCTCAAGTGACTGCTGCAGATTCTGCTCTGCGAAATGGTACAGGTCCTGGGGCAGAAATGACTGGCTGGTTGAACTTGCCTGAAGAATATGACAAAGATGAATTTGCTCGTATTCAAAAGGCTGCTGCTAAAATCCAATCTGATAGTGAGGTATTGATCGTAATCGGTATTGGTGGTTCCTATTTAGGAGCTCGTGCAGCTATTGATTTCTTGAATAATTCTTTTGTAAATCTACAAAGCAAGGAAGAACGCAAGGCACCTCAAATCCTCTATGCTGGAAATTCTATTTCTTCAAGCTATTTGGCTGATTTGGTAGACTATGTATCAGACAAAGATTTCTCTGTCAACGTTATTTCTAAGTCAGGAACGACTACAGAGCCTGCTATTGCTTTCCGTGTCTTCAAAGAACTCTTGGTTAAGAAGTATGGTCAGGAAGAAGCAAATAAACGGATTTATGCAACTACAGACCGCGCTAAAGGTGCAGTTAAGGTTGAAGCAGATGCTAATGGCTGGGATACTTTTGTAGTGCCTGATAGTGTAGGTGGTCGTTTTACAGTATTGACAGCAGTGGGACTCTTGCCAATCGCAGCTGCAGGGGCTGATATCAGCAAGTTAATGGAAGGAGCAAATGCTGCTCGCAAGGCTTATGCTTCTGATAAGTTGGCTGAAAATGAAGCATATCAATATGCAGTTGTACGCAATATCTTGTACCGTAAAGGTTATCTGACAGAAGTTCTAGCTAACTATGAACCATCTCTACAATACTTCTCTGAGTGGTGGAAGCAACTGGCTGGTGAGTCAGAAGGGAAAGACCAAAAAGGGATTTACCCAACTTCAGCCAACTTCTCAACAGACTTGCACTCTCTGGGACAATTTATCCAGGAAGGTACCCGTATCCTCTTTGAAACAGTTGTACGTGTAGATAAACCTCGCAAAAATGTGCTGATTCCTGAATTGGCAGAAGACTTGGACGGTCTTGGCTACTTGCAAGGAAAAGATGTTGACTTTGTCAATAAAAAAGCTACAGATGGAGTGCTGTTAGCACACACTGATGGTGGAGTTCCAAATATGTTTGTGACACTGCCTGAGCAAGATGAGTTCACTTTGGGCTACACTATTTACTTCTTTGAGTTGGCTATTGCTCTTTCTGGCTACCTGAATGGTATCAATCCATTTGACCAGCCTGGAGTTGAGGCTTATAAGAAAAACATGTTTGCCCTTCTTGGAAAACCAGGCTTTGAAGAGCTGGGTGCTGAGCTGAATGCACGCCTTTGATTCTTATATGCCTTGAGTTCATTTAGAGTATAAAAAGAGATCCACAAGTTCATTTCTTGTGGATTTTTTAGTACAAGCCTCATAATTAGTTTATTATTTTTTTGAACAGTATAAAAAAGAGTGTCTTAATTCTTTTATGAAAGCGCTGTATAATTGCCTTGTAAATAAAATTTGAGAGGTATCAAAATGAATGATTGGTTAAACATAAAAGGCAAAACAGTTCTTGTGACTGGCGCGTCATCTGGGATCGGTAAGGCAATCGTTGAAGAATTGCTGGAATTAGGTGTCAATGTAGCGAATTTCGATCTTAGCGACAACGATTTGCGTCATCCAAATCTATTATTTGTAAAAGTTGATGTAACTTCTCGCTCTGAAGTAGAAGAGGGTGTTGCCAAAATAGTTGAAAGATTTGGCAATATTGATGCAGTGGTCAATAATGCAGGGATTAATATCCCTAGATTATTAATCGATGCAGAAAATCCTAAAGGTCCTTACGAATTGGACGATGAGACGTTCGAAAAAGTAACGATGATTAATCAAAAAGGTTTGTATCTGGTTAGTCAGGCAGTGGGACGTATTTTAGTGAAAAATGGAAAAGGTGTAATTGTGAACATGGCTTCAGAAGCAGGCTTGGAAGGTTCTGAAGGACAAAGTGCCTATGCTGCCACAAAAGCAGCAGTCTATAGTTACACTCGTTCATGGGCAAAAGAGCTGGGTAAGCATGGTGTACGTGTGGTTGGAATTGCTCCAGGAATTATGGAAGCTACGGGACTTCGAACTCTTTCTTATGAGGAAGCTCTTGCTTATACCCGTGGAAAGACGGTAGAAGATATTCGAGCTGGTTATGCTTCAACTTCAACAACTCCTTTGGGACGAAGTGGTAAACTACGGGAAGTAGCTGACCTTGTAGCATTCTATATTTCAGACCGTTCTAGCTATATAACTGGAGTCACTACAAATATTGCCGGGGGGAAAACTCGCGGTTAAAAAAATGAAGGTGAGGAAGAGAGTTGACCATAGTAAATCGATGGTATAACATTTTAGAAAAAATGGTCTCACAGCCAACTTATTCCTTGGTAGATATGCGCTCAGAGCTGGATATTAGTATGCAAACCTTGCAAAAGAGTATCCAACAATTAAATGATGTTTTGGCTCCGAGTATCCAGATTATCTCACAAGATGATAAGTTAATGTTAGAGGTGTATGACTATACTGAGTTGGAAAGGATTTTATCTGGTAGTTTAAAACGGGAGAGTGACTTCAATTCTTCCAGTAAAAGAATTGCCTATTTACTAAAACGTTTAATTAAGTCAACCTCCCCTCTTCTTATTGACAACTTGGCTGAGGAGGCAGGTGTTAGTAGAAGTACCCTTAATAAGGATTTAAAACAAGTAAAATCTTTGGCAGAGAGTTACTCTATCACTATTTCAGGAAAGCCCAACCGTGGGCTGGAGGTCTTGGGGTCCGAGCTGAATTTGCGCTTGCTCTATATTCACCAAGTGGCCCCTTACTTTGAAGGAAAGACACTCACCGAGGCAACATCTTCTTTTCTGGAGACGCTACTCCAGGAGTATAAAATCCCGAAAGAAACAAAGGAACTCCTTCGAAAGACAATTTCAATTATGGTGGAGCGTATTTATGCATCTAGGGTGTTGAGTTGCCCTATTCCTTACTATAGGAATGATTTAACAGAGACACCTTTGGTTGAAAAATTAATCTATCATATTGAGATGACTTATAAGATTTCCCTCAGTCAGTTTGAAATAGACTTTTTGTGTTTTCCGTTTAATATCCGTTTTATTGACACTTTAAGCAAGCCGTCTTATCAATCTGAACAGCTTGCAAACATTTTTCAAGGGATTGTCAAGAAAGTCAAAGAAACAATGTTGGTTAACTTTGATGATGAAGAATTATTTGAAGAAATCAAGTCTCATCTAGGCCCCTTAATCAATCGACTGATTTTCCATGTGCAAGCTAATGATATATTCCATGGCGAGGTTCAAACTCAATATCCTTTTGCTTTTGAAATGGCGAAAATTGCTGGAGAAGAACTGTCTGCAATTTTTGGTTCTGAATTGGAATTATCTGAAATCGGATATCTGGCTTTGTATTTTGAAATGATTTTAAGAAAGCAAAACTCTGTTGTAAATGGTTCTCGCAAGCAGATAGCAGTAGTTTGCACAACAGGAAGAGGAACTGCTGCGATGATTATTCAGCAACTCAGACGAATCCTTGGAAATGATGTAGACATTACTCAGTATTCTGAAGAGGATTTTAATCTGGATTTGAATCAGGACTATTTCGCGATTTTTACGACAGTTCCTCTAAAATATAAAGATTCTAAATCTCCAGTCATTCAAGTTAATCATCTTTTTGATGATCAATGGCTGCGGGAAGAATGGCAGAGGGCCAATGCTTTTCATCAAAAAAATCTAGAAACAGTCAGCTTACGTTTTCTTCGGTTGAGTCCCCAAAAAACCTATCAGCAATACTTGCTAAATATGGTTGCATTGTTAGAGAAACTTCAGATGATTGATGAAGGTTTTAGAAATCGGATAATTGATAGGGAGAAAAAACAATCAACCATTTTTGGTGGAGGAATTGCCTTCCCCCATACAATTAACCAGGGTTATGCAAAGACTATTTTAATGTTTGGAAAGCTAGAAGAGCCTTATCAAAAAGGAGATGATTGGATTGAATTTATCTTTCTAGTCGCCATTCCCTCAGAAATTGAAAGCAAAATGGAGAGTGAATTGCTGGAATTGTATGACGACATTTTTCGAATTGCAGGAGAGCCTTCTCTAAAAGAAGCTTTGAGGGCTGTAGAAACAGAGACAGAGTTTCTATCATTTTCTAAGAGCAAAGGAGTATTTTAATGAATTCGCTAATAATTTTCGCTGTATTTGTCATGGCAGCTTATATATTTCAAATGTTCCTCGGCTGGCAGCAACTCAAAGACTTCAATAAGACCTATACGATGCTCCGAAGACTGGGGCGCGTAGCGATTGGCAGGAAGTCCGGAAGAATCAAATCCGGTACGATTGTCATGTTCGCGGTTGATGAAAACGGTCGGGTTCTTAAAGCTAGCAAAATGCAAGGAGTCACAATCTTAGCACGTTTTCAAAATATGGACGATTATGTTGGAGAAGACATCCATTATTTTGACAAGTATAATCCTCTTGTGAGAAAAGAAAATAAGTTGATGCAATCAGCCATAGAAGATGCTAGAAAAGTCTATCTTTGGCATGAGGCAGGTATTGAGAAAGAGACAAGTTCATCTGATTCTTTTCTGGGATTCGGCTTTTATGCGAATTACTTACAATTATCTATTAAACAGTTATTTAAAAAAAATAAGAAAGGGAGTTCCTTATGAATCACATTACAAATTTTGCAGAGAGTTTTATGAAACTCTTCCAATTAGGTGGAGAAACCTTTATTAGCTGGATGACAAATATTGTACCGCTTGTCTTAATGCTATTGATTGCAATGAATACCCTTATCGCTTTCTTGGGAGAAGAGAAGGTCAATTCCCTGGCTAAGATTTCTGCCAAAAATCCTGTTAGCCGGTATATGATTTTACCTTTCATTTCAGCCTTTATGCTGGGGAATCCGATGGCAATCAGTATGGGACGTTTCTTACCAGAATATTATAAACCTAGTTTTGTAGCAGCTCAGATGCAGTTCTGCCATACTTCAAATGGTGTATTTCCGCATATCAATCCTGGGGAATTGTTTGTATGGATGGGAATTGCAACAGGAATTCAAACTTTAGGTTTAAGTCAAATGGACTTAGCCATTCGTTACATGCTTGTTGGGCTTGTCATGAACTTTGTAGGCGGTTGGGTGACCGATTTTACAACTGCTTATGTAGCAAAACAGCAAGGTGTTACCTTGAGTAAAACATTTGATTTATAGAAAGAGTGAAATTATGTCATATAAGAGTATAAAAGTTGTTAAAGGAAATGGCGGTTTCGGAGGACCTTTGGTCATTACACCTAGTGAAGCTAAGCATAAATTCATCTATATCACTGGCGGAGGAGAAAAGCCAGATATTGTGGATAAAATTGCTGATTTGACCGGTATGGAAGCTGTTAATGGGTTTAAAACTTCTATCCCAGATGAGGAAATTGCTTTAGCAATCGTGGATTGTGGCGGTACTCTTCGCTGTGGTATTTATCCTAAAAAGGGGATCCCTACAATAAATATTGTAGCTACAGGGAAAAGTGGGCCTCTAGCTCAATATATAACCGAGGAAATCTATGTGTCAGCAGTTGGCCTTAATCAAATTTCTGCTGCTAATGAAGACGAAAAAGCGACAACTGTGGTAACAGAAAAGCCAACTTACGATACTAGTAAAAAAATTACAGAGCAAAAAGCTGAAACAAGTATTGTAGCAAGAATTGGGATGGGCGCTGGGAAGGTCGTTGCGACTTTCAACCAGGCTGCTCGTGAAGCCATCCAAACAATGCTCAACACGATCATTCCTTTCATGGCCTTTGTTTCCTTGCTGATTGGGGTTATTCAAGGTTCAGGTGTTGGAAATTGGCTGGCAAAATTAATGGTTCCCCTAGCTGGGAACATCTGGGGACTCATTTTGATTGGCTTTATCTGTTCCTTGCCATTCCTATCTCCTTTGTTAGGCCCCGGAGCTGTTATCAGTCAGATTATTGGAACCTTAATTGGAGTTGAAATCGGCAAAGGGAATATTCCGCCCCAAATGGCTCTGCCAGCTATATTTGCTATCAACACTCAAAACGGTTGTGATTTCATTCCTGTAGCACTCGGTCTATCTGAAGCCAAGGCTGAAACAGTTGAGGTTGGTGTCCCTTCTGTGCTTTATTCACGCTTTCTCAATGGTGTTCCGCGGGTGCTAGTAGCTTGGATAGCTAGTATTGGCCTTTATCAGTAAACCTTTGATAGATGCACGTAAACATAGCAACTATTATGTTAAACTTATCTATAAGCATAAGTTTATGACAGATTTGAGAAAGGATGAATAGGAATTAGATGAAGAAAATTTTTGAAGCTAAAGTAATTCAAGTGGGGCCTGAAGCTCAGAATATGATTCAAGATGCCAATATGCTCATTTTGTTTGGAGAAGAAGCTCCGGAAGACTTAGCAGAGTATTGTTTTAAAATCGATAACAAAAATCTTCTAGGTGCAATACTAGAAGGTGGAAAGCTGGTGGTAGATAGTCAGGAATATCCGATTACTGCCGTAGGAAATGTAGTAGAAAAAAATTTAACTGGACTGGGCCATATCACGATTTCTTTTGATGGTTCAAAAGAGGGCAGCCTGCCGGGCACTCTCCATGTTGCAGCAGACCAAGCAGTAGTAATTGAAAAGGACTCTACCATTCAGATTTTCGAAACTGCTTGACCATAACAAAATTTAAAATCAAGCAATTTAGAAACATAAAAGTCAAAAAAATTGATTCAGAGCTTGGACAAAAAGTCCAGGCTTCTGGGTCTAAATTAGAAAAAATAGATGACGCGGTGGTTGATTGGCATCTTCCTTCGCTTTTTAAGCCCCAAAGATTGCCTGATCAACTGTGCGGGGGTGGGAAGATGAACTTTTTAACTTGTTTGAAGTTCTTTCCCACTCCCTTTTTGATAGGGAAAATAATTTATGTTTTAATATTGTAAAATTTGTCATTGTTTTTCAATGTTTTCGCAATATGACAAATCAACAAAATTTATAAGGATAAAAGCATGCCAGAAAAAGACGGTCAAGGTCAAGCGCAAAGAGCTTGAAGTCAATCAAACTAGCCAGCCAGTGCAAGGGAATTTCCAGCAGATGCATCCATAAGGTGTGCCTGAACAGAAGGAAAAGACCAAAAAGGTATTTACCCAACTTCAGCTAACTTCTCAACAGACCTACACTCATTGGGTCAATTTATCCAAGAAGGAACTCGTATCATGTTTGAAACAGTTGTTCGTGTTGACAAACCACGTAAGAACGTGATCATCCCTACTTTGGAAGAAGACCTTGACGGCCTTGGCTACCTTCAAGGAAAAGACGTTGACTTCGTTAACAAAAAAGCTACTGATGGTGTTCTTCTTGCCCACACTGACGGTGACGTACCAAACATGTACGTAACTCTTCCTGAGCAAGATGCCTTCACTCTTGGATACACTATCTACTTCTTCGAATTGGCTATCGCCCTTTCAGGTTACTTGAATGCCATCAACCCATTTGACCAACCAGGTGTTGAAGCTTACAAACGTAACATGTTTGCCCTTCTTGGTAAACCAGGATTTGAAGAATTGAGCAAAGAATTGAACGCACGCCTTTAATAGACAAATGAAAGGACCTCGAAAGAGGTCTTTTTTGTATAGGACCCTTTATCTTTTGGGGCGTTGGCCAATCTTGTGATTTTATGATATATTAGAACTATTATATTTAAATTTTGCGCATCTGACTTTATTCACGAAAAGTGAGGAGAGTAATAGGCGAAAATGGCTAGCAAAGGAGATGTTATGACAACAGAGGACAAAAAGCCTTTTAAATCGCAAGAAGGACAAACCGATCAAGAGCCTGATCAGAAAGAAAACAATTTAGTTTCTCAAGAGGAAAATCATCAAGAACTTCAATCGGAAGCTAAACGCGGTTGGATTAAGTTGATCACTTTCTCAGTCCTTGCTGCTTTTGTTGCTGGACTGATTGGTGGAGGTGTTGGCTATCTTTGGGGACAATCATTCAAGTCTGAAGCTGATACCCGACGATATAAACGGCTAGAACGAGCTAAAGCAGAAACTAAAGATACAGAAACTGGCTTTATCACAGAGAAAGACAGGGTTGTTTTTACTTTTTCTCTTAAAGATCTTGGCTTGTTGAAGTATAACAATAAGGATGGTCATGGATTAACTGCAGATCAAATTGTTAATACTTATGGTTTGGCTTCTGGTGTAGATTATGAAAAGAAGGGGATTAAACTTTCTTGGGATAGATCGAAGTCTTCAAAAAGTCAAAGCGTCACTATGTATTTTGAAAAATCAGGTGACAATTATTATTTAAAGCATGTCCAATCTTATGCACTAGGCGAATTCCAAGACAAGCAGAAACTAGAAGATGAAGACGAAGATGAAAAGGATACTGACAATTCAAAAGATTATAAATTGACAAATGAAGAGTTTAAAAGTCTGAAAAAAGGAGATTCAAAAACAGGCAAGGGAGGGACTCCTTTATCAGAATTATTGAAAAAGCATGGACAATCTATCCAAATTGAAACGGAAAACGATATTACTGCTAATGGAGAAAAGTATATCTCTAATCGAGTGATTGCAAAGGTATTCTATGAAGTTGATGATGATTATAAGACATTACGATTCCTAGCACAACCGAATGGGGAATTCTTATACATTGGCACAGAACGAGATTAAAATAGAGGAGATAGATGAAAGATGAATATGAATCAATCACAGATACCATTTGACGTGCCTGAAAATCGTGATCAAGAGAAAGCCGGAAAAAGGCGAATGCTTATTTGTATCACAGGTTTTGCTGTTTTGGGGCTGATAGTTGGTCTAATTTTTGGTTATTCTACAGGGGATATGAATCTGACCAAACGCCTCTATCCAATCATCAATTTAAAAGCTGATACGGGTAAATCGAAAAGAGATGTGGCAGCTGAATACATCAACTCCAAAGAGTCAGACTTTAGTTGGGATATCAATAATCTCACTGCTCTTAAGTTTGGTTATTACGATAAGCCAGATTTAGGAACTCCCATAGAAGATATTCTTGATGAGTATGGTAAGGCTATAAAAGGTTCGTTTCGAGGAGATAGAATTGATTTAGAGTGGGGCGAATTAGATGATTATGACCAGGATGAAGATAGTTTCTACTATCGCTCAATTCGTGAAATGGAGCTTGCCTTTAAGAAGGAAGGCGATCGCTACTACTTACAAAATATTTCTTATTCAGGTGATTACAGAAAGGCTAAAGCCGCTTATATGCCCTCTGATTATTATGATAAGCTGAAAGTGGGAGATCCAAAAACAGGTAAAGGCGGGGTTTCTTATAAGGAAGTCATCGGGGATAATGCAGTCTCATCTCTGATGGTGTCTGCAGGAGAAGATATTGAAACAGATGAAGTAATTACCAAAATGAGGATTCAATTCAACTCATCGGGTTCGGATGAGTACAAGTTGACCTTTGTTAAACAGGCAGATGGAGATTTCCTTTTAGCTAAAAAGGGAGCCGATTGAGAAGCGACTTAGTCTCGTTTACTTTGGAGGTTCCTGATAAGTATGAAGAGCGAGTAGCTTAAAGTTTGAATAAAATTTTTTGAAAGATCTGGAATGGAAATTCCAGGTCTTTATCTGTTTAGTTGAAATTGATTCACTAATCTGCTCAGTAAATCTAAGAAGTGGAAGTTTTCCTTTCCTTGATTATATGTTACAATCAGGGGAGATGTAGCACTATTGGGATAGATTTTATATATTGATAACGAAGCGGGAGTTTACTTGAAGCATCTGAAAAGGCCTAGAATGTATATGAGATAGGTAAATGGATAGCAGGACATTGATTTGTCTTAGGGAGAAAAAAAGGTAAGAGAATGGAAAAAAGAGACTTAGAGAAATTACGAAGAGAACATAAGGATCGATTTGGCAAGGCGAAAGAATCTTCAAGAAGAAATTCTAATGAAGTGTCTAGTCCTACGCCTCTAGCAAAGCGTAATGAGGAAGCCAAACCAACAAATGAAGCCATTTCGGAGAAGCCAGCTACACCAATATCGGAATTGAATACCAAGGACGTACAAAAACCGAAACTGAAACAAAATTTAGCTTCTAGGAATTTAGATCATCAATCAAAGGCTAAAGAAGCAAGAACACAAAGGATTAAACCGACTTCTCGTTTCTCTTCAAAGTTAATTGCTGTAGCAGTATTAACGCTTGTTATAGGACTCTTTATCTTAATTGGGAAGGGACTCAATTCTCATAAAGATGATCAGGCAATGGGAGCAGAGTCAAAGTATAGTTCTCCAAATGCTAAGGCTTTGGATTGGGAGAGGATTGACTTTGTAAAGTATAAGATTGAAAATGATGGGACTAGAAACCTTCACGTCTCTGATTTTGTTCGTCAATATGGTTTAGCCCAAACTAGCAACGAAATGAAAGTGGGCAAAAAGGACAAATTGCTATCACTGACTTATAATTTAAAAGGCGGAGGCGTGGCTGTTATTCAATTCTGGAACAGAGGTTCTGGTCCACATCTTGTCAGTGTTTCTTATGATACTACTCAAAAAGAATATCTGACGGATGAGAGACTTGCCTTTCTTAGAGGGATTGGCCCAGATGAAGAAAAAGGCATCACGGATATAGAGATAGTTGATCAAGTGGGAGTTCCCAAAAGGTATTATAAATCGAACATTGAAGGCTACTCTATTTTGAACATGGCCTACCAAACAAAGGATAAAACCTTCGTCCTTTTGGAATTTGCAAGGGACAAGGATGGAAAGTTTCATTTAAAAAAGGTCCAAGAATCCAAAAACGATTTCGATGTCTAGTAAAGTTCAAACTGACTGCCCGAATTGTGTTATAATAGAAAACATTAGATAGCTAGGAGAGATTTGCATCTTTCCTAGATCAAAAAATAGAAAGAACAAAGAGGTGAAGCTATGTCTGCTACCAAAATGAATGCTCAAGAAATCATCAAATTTATCGCTGACGCCAAGAAAAAAACTCCTGTCAAGGTGACCTTTAATGGAGAATTGCACGGTACCATTCCTTGGTCTGTTGTGAAGTTAGGCAATGTTCTTTTTGGGGACTGGGAAGAAATCAAGCCCCTCCTAGTGAACTTAGAAGAGAACAAGACCTATGTCGTAGAGCAGGATGCCCGCAACTCAGCGGTTCCGCTTCTGGATAAGCGCGACATCAATGCCCGCATTGAGCCGGGCGCTATTATCCGTGACCAAGTAGAAATTGGGGATAATGCTGTTATCATGATGGGAGCAGTCATTAATATTGGTGCAGAGATTGGCGCTGGTACTATGATTGATATGGGTGCCATTCTGGGAGGCCGAGCTATTGTCGGCAAAAATAGCCATGTTGGTGCCGGTGCAGTTTTAGCAGGCGTGATTGAGCCAGCTAGCGCTGAGCCAGTTCGGGTTGGAGATAATGTGCTAATTGGTGCCAATGCGGTTGTGATTGAAGGTGTACAAATTGGCAATGGTTCCGTTGTTGCGGCTGGTGCGATTGTGACTCAGGATGTTCCGGAAAACGTAGTGGTTGCTGGTGTTCCAGCTCGAGTTATCAAGAACATTGATGAGAAGACCCAGCAGAAGACAGCTCTAGAAGATGCTCTTCGCACACTTTAATATTGCATAAATAACAGTGCCGCGCCCGAAGTTGATTGGGTGCGGTCAGATTTTATCTGGTTTGACAAGACAATAAAGGAAAGAAATGATGCTTGATTATCTAAAAATTCGCCGAGATTTACACCAAATACCAGAAATCGGTCTGGAAGAATACAAGACACATGACTACCTCATGCGGGTCATTGAGGGAATAACGGCTGATCTAGACTTTGTGGAAATTCGGACTTGGCGGACGGGTATTTTGGTCTTTATCAAGGGAAGTTCACCAGATAAGACGATTGGCTGGCGAACAGATATCGATGGTCTTCCGATTGTGGAGGAGACAGGTCTGGACTTTGCCAGTACCCATGAAGGTCGTATGCATGCCTGCGGACACGATATGCATATGACGGTCGCTCTAGGCCTGCTGGAACAAGCTGTGAGCGCTCAGCCTACCCATAATCTACTCTTTCTCTTTCAGCCTGCAGAGGAAAATGAAGCTGGTGGAATGCTCATGTACGAAGACGGTGCTTTTGGTGACTGGCTGCCAGATGAGTTTTACGGTCTCCATGTGCGACCGGATCTCAAGGTTGGCGATATTGCGACCAACAGAGGAACGCTTTTTGCTGGTACCTGTGAAGTCAAGCTGACCTTTAAGGGAAAGGGGGGGCATGCGGCTTTTCCTCATGAGGCCAACGATGCTTTGGTGGCGGCTAGCTACTTTATCACTCAGGTGCAGACCATTGTCAGCCGCAATGTCGATCCTATCGAGGGAGCGGTTGTGACCTTTGGTTCGCTCCATGCTGGCACGACCAACAATGTCATTGCAGAAACGGCCTTTTTGCATGGTACCATTCGGACTCTGACTCAGGAGATGAACCTCTTGACCCAGAAACGCTTACGAGAAATAGCAGAGGGCATAGCCCAAGGTTTCGGTCTGGAATTGGACTTGGAGCTCAAGCAAGGTGGTTATCTGCCTGTAGAAAATCATCCTGATCTGGCAGGTGAACTGATGGACTTTTTCCAGAAGGAAGAAGGAGTGGAGCTGATTGATATTGCGCCGGCGATGACAGGTGAGGATTTCGGCTATCTGCTCAGCAAGGTCAAGGGCGTCATGTTCTGGTTGGGAGTGGATAGTCCCTATGCCCTCCATCATCCTAAGATGACACCGGATGAGGCAGCACTGCCCTTTGCTATTGAAAAGATTGGGAAATTCCTAGATTATAAAATCAACGAAAGATAAGGAAAGGGTGGACGAGCTGCATGAAAAAAGAGCTGAGACAAACTGTACTGAACCAGATGAAGAGTCTTTCAGAAAAAGAAAAAGAGCAGGCAGATGGCTGGCTGACCCAGTACATGCTCCAGTCAAGAGCTTATCAAGAAGCTAAAGTCATCGCAACTTATCTTTCTATGCCACATGAGGTCTCTACCGCAGCCTTTATCAAGCAGGCTCAGTTGGACGGCAAGCGGGTTTTAGTGCCCAAAACCTATGGCCAGGGGCGGATGATATTTGTGGATTATGATGAAAGTCGCCTACAAAAAAGTTCCTTTGGTCTTATGGAGCCGATAAGTGAAGAGGCTGTGGATAAGACAGAAATTGATCTGATTCATGTGCCAGGTGTGGTCTTCAATTCTCAAGGATTTCGGATCGGTTACGGCGGTGGCTACTATGACCGTTATCTGGCTGATTTTTCTGGGGCTAGTGTCAGTACGCTTTATCAAATTCAGCTAGCGAATTTTAAACCGGATCTGCATGATGTCTCGGTAAAGGAGTTAATTATATATGAAACAAATCTACGATAGAAACTATCCAATGACAAGTATTTTATTGATCATAACGAGCCTTGTCTTTGCTTTAATGTTTCTTTTCTACGGTTTCCAATATAGTAGTACGGAAGCCTTGTATCGCTTTGGGGCAGTACATGGCTATACAATCCAAGAGATACCTATAGAGTTTTGGCGAGTTTTTGCTGCTATTTTTGTCCATATTGGTTTAGAGCATTTTGTGGTCAATATGCTTACTCTGTATTTCCTTGGCCGTCAGATAGAAGATATTTTCGGACCATGGAAATTCTTAATGCTCTATCTCATGTCTGGGGTGATGGGGAATCTATTCGTCGTATATTTTTCACCAAACAGTCTGGCTGCAGGAGCCTCTACATCGCTTTTCGGTCTCTTTGCGTCAGTCGTCGTTCTGCGCTATGCCACACGAAACCACTATCTTCAGCAGTTGGGGCAATCCTATATGAGCCTACTGGCTGTCAATCTAATCATGAGTTTCTTACCAGGAATCAGTCTTTCTGGTCACTTAGGTGGTCTTGTTGGTGGAGCTTTAGGTGCGGTGATTCTACCAGTTTCAGGCGAACGCAATGCATTTAGTAAGCCACAAAGATTTTTAGCCCTAATAGTCTATCTGGGATTAGCAGCCATTTTGATTTTTATGACTTTTCAAAGACCAATTTTTTAAGAAAATTAAGCTAAGTACCGCTTTGAATAGCGGTATTTTTTTATAATTATAACTTTTGATGAAACAAGGAATTTCAATAATTTGATGTATCAATATTTTATAAAATGGACTCTTAATTAGTTTTAGCAGAAATAAATTAGTAAACTTCTAAAATGTTTATATTTCTAGGTGTATGTTTTCCCTGTTTTATATCTGTAAAACGTATAAATAAACAATTTTGAAAGCGCTTGCAAATACGAAGTTAAAGGAGTATACTATGGTTGTAAATATAGGGAGTCTAGGACTTCCAAAAAAAATAAAAAGGAGTTAGCGATGAAGAAGTTTACATTCAAAGTTGTCATTGCTGTGATGGCAATCCTCATGTTGCCTATCCAAGCGGTTCAAGCTTGTTGTGGTTTTATTTTTGGTCGCCAGTTGACAGCTGACGGTTCAACCATGTTTGGCCGTACGGAAGACTATCCTTACTATCCCAATGGTGGGAAACACAATAAGAACTATGTTGTTGTGGAAGGAAAGAATTATAAGGAAGGTGACCAGATCGTAGATGAATCTAATGGTTTCACTTATCCACATGCAGCCAACGAAATGAAGTATACTGCAACTTATGATTCTGCTCGTGGCGATGGTAGTAACGGTGCTTTCGGGGAACATGGCTTTAATGAAGCAGGTGTTTCAATGACATCTACAGTTACAGCAATTCCAAATAAAAAAGTACTTGCAAAAGACCCTCTTAAAGCAGATGGCCTTCCAGAAGCTGCGATGTTGGATGTTATTTTGCCTCGTGCAAAATCAGCTCGTGAAGCAATTGAGCTACTTGCAAAAGTCATCGAAGAAAAGGGATCTGCTGAAGGAAATACTGTTGTTGTTGCAGACCAAAAAGAAACTTGGTACATGGAAATCTTATCTGGCCACCAATATGTAGCGGTGAAGGTGCCAGAAGATAAATACGCAGTTTTTGCTAACACCTATTACCTTGGCCATGTCGATTTGAATGACAAAGAAAATGTTATTGCTTCTAAAGATGTAGAAAAAGTAGCCAAAGAAGCAGGAAACTACAAGACAGATAAAGATGGTAATTTCCACATTGCTAAATCATATGGACCTGAAAAATACGCAGAAGGGGATCGTTCTCGTACATATGCAGGGATTACACTTCTTGATCCTAAATCTAAAATTACTTACGAAGATGATGAGTATGAGCTCTTCCGCTCTCCAACTGATCCAAACAAGAAATTTACTCTTGAGGATGCCTTTGCTATGCAACGGAACCGCTTTGAACACTTAAATGGTCGTTTTGTACCTGATGATCAAATTGGGGTCAAGAAACAAGGCGACAATGGGGCAAATGATGCTGTTCGGAAAGATCAATACAAATATGCTCTTGGTAATGAAAATGTTATCGATGCCCATGTTTATCAAATTGATCCGAAGTTGCCAAAATCTTTTGGTGGTAAAGTATGGCTCGGTTTAGGACCATCACGTAACACACCATATGTACCTTTCTATGGTAACGTTCAAGATACTTATCAAGCCTTTAAACCTCAAACTGCTACTTATGATCCAAACTCATGGTACTGGACAGTATGGCATATTGACCAAATGGCTATTAAGAACCAAGATATTTTCGGCAAGACTGTTCAAGATCATTGGAAGATGCTTGAAAAACAATTTATCATTGATCAAGAGAAGAAGGATATTGAGTATTATTCACTGAAAGACCAACCAGAAGCTGCTAAAGCTGCTGAACACAAAGTTACAAAAGATGCACTTGATTTATCAGATCGTCTTTTCCAACACTTCAAGGACTATGAAAAGTTGATGGAAAAACAATTAGAAGCTGCTGGACGTAAGTCTGATCCTTATCGGGCTTCACAACCAGATGATAAACAAGACCCATCAACACCTGAAAAACCAGATACTCCAAAAACTCCAGAAAAACCAAAAGCAACTGAAGAAGTAAATAAAAATGTACTTCCTGCTGAATACTATGTTGCAGCACCTCCGACTCATGATATTCCTGCTAATGCAGAAGGGAATCCAAACAATCGTTTTGGCTATGCAGCTACAGCAAATGTGCAAGTATTCGGACAAACATCTACTCGCGCTGAAGCTCCTCAGGTACAAAGCCAAGCTTCTCAAGAGCCAAGTCAAGCTCCACAAACAACAGTTGCCAATGCAGAAGGGAATCCAAACAACCGCTTTGGTTTTGCAGGAAATTATGAAGGCGGAAAAGATTTCAAGAATATTGGAACATTCTCTAACGGAAACTAATTTTTCTGTTGAGAAAGCCAGTCATTGGATATAAGAAAACACCTAGTTAAATCTAGGTGTTTTTGTATTTTTGGTAATAGAAAAGGCATGAGACCAATCGGTCGTATTTCATCCTTAGTTTTGCTTTTTAGTTTTCTCTTCTAGCTTTTTACCAAGTTCAATAATATATTGTTCCAAATCATCTTTGACTTGCGGATGTTTGAGAGCGTAATCGATAGATGTTTTCATGAAGCCAAACTTGTCACCAACATCGTAGCGGTCACCCTTGAATTCACGGGCAAATACGCGCTGGGTCTTGTTAAGAGTATCAATGGCATCTGTCAGTTGGATTTCATTTCCAGCACCAGGAGCTTGATTTTCCAAGATTTTAAAAATTTCTGGAGTCAGCAGATAGCGACCAATGATTGCCAAATCACTTGGAGCTTCCTCCGGACTTGGTTTTTCAACAAATTTTTCGACACTATAAAGTCCATTAAGACCTTCGCCTTGCGGAGCGATGACACCATATGAAGAAACTTCTTCATGAGGGACCTGCATAACAGCAATTGTAGAAGCATGAGTTGCTTCATAGTCGTTCATCAGCTGTTTGGTAAGTGGCATAGCTTTATCATTAGTGATATCCATAAGGTCATCACCTAACATGACAACAAAAGGTTCGTTGCCGACAAAAGCCTTAGCTTGAAGCACAGCATCTCCCAGCCCACGCGGATGACTTTGTCGAATGAAGTGCAGGCCAATACCGGTTGTTTCATCAACTAATTTCAAAAGGTCATCTTTGCCTTTTTCTTTGAGGTTGTATTCAAGCTCAAAGTTGGAGTCGAAGTGGTCTTCAATCGAACGTTTTGACTTACCAGTTACGACTAAAATATCTTCAATTCCAGACTTGAGAGCTTCTTCGACAATAAATTGAATGGTAGGCTTGTCCACGATAGGTAACATTTCTTTAGCAAGCGCCTTAGTAGCAGGTAGGAAACGAGTTCCAAGGCCAGCTGCTGGAATGACAGCTTTCTTAACTTTTGACATTAGTAAATCCCTTCTAGATGCAGATTTGGTTATGACCATTCGTTCTCGGCCTTGAATTCATTGTTCATGATTTCGAAGATAGCCTCTTTTATGTCATGGTCTTGATAAATGACTTTATAAATGGCTTGGGTAATAGGCATATAGACATCCAATTCCTGAGCAAGTTCATAAGCAGCCTTGGTGGTGGAAATTCCTTCAATCACCATGCCCATGTTAGCTTCAATATCCGCTAATTTTTCTCCACGTCCAAGAGCATCCCCAGCCCGCCAGTTGCGAGAGTGGATAGAAGTCCCAGTAACAATAAGGTCACCGACTCCAGATAAACCGCTATAGGTCAAAGGACTAGCGCCAAGTTTCACTCCTAAGCGAGTGATTTCAGCCAGTCCACGCGTGATAATGGCAGCCTTGGCATTGTCGCCATAGCCTAGGCCGTGTAGAGCCCCAGCTCCGACAGCGATAATATTTTTAAGGGCACCTGCAGTCTCGACTCCAACCACATCTGTATTGGTATAGAGGCGGAAATAGTGGTTGCTGAAAAGCTTCTGTACATATTTGGCAGTTTCTAGGCCCTTAGAAGCCGCTGTGATGAGAGTGATATCACGAACAATGGTTTCCTCAGCATGGCTAGGACCTGAGACAACGACAATTTCACTACGCAATTCACTCGGGATTTCCTCTTCTAAGATTGTAGAAATGCGTTCATGGCTGTCGGGTTCCAAACCTTTGGAAGCATGCATAACCTTAACCTTGTGGTCTAGGATTTGAGCGACTTGTTTTGCGACCAGTCTTGTGACCTTGGTTGGCACCACAAATAGAACCGCATCAGCACCATCTAAGGCTTCTGCTAGACTGTGGTAGGCTTTGATTTTTTCATCGAGGACAGTATCTTTAAAATAACGTGTGTTTGTATGCGCTTGGTTGATTTCATCAATCTGTTCAGCAATGTTACCCCAAATACGTACTTCGTGACCATTATCATTTAGCACTTGTGATAAAGCTGTACCCCAAGAGCCAGGACCGATTACAGCAACTCGTTGTTTATCCATCTTTCTTATTTCCATTTCTAACTAGAGTATTCTACTCTATTCTATCATATTAAAAGAAAAAAATCGTTTTCAAGCTTAAATGTTCTCATTTTCTTATAGTCATTTTAAAGCTAAGTTAAATAAGCTTGACATTGATTTTTTCTGTGATATAGTAAGAAAACAAAGGGAAAAGAGAAAACTAGTAGAGGGAAGATGATGTTTGTAAAAACCTTATTAAAGTACAAATGGTTTGTTGTGTGTTCGATTGTAATGACTGGCTTGATGATTGCTAGTTCGCTGTTGCAACCGTGGCTCCTTAAGCAGGTCCTGGATGCTTTGCAGATGAGTGATAGTAAAGCTATTTATCAAGCCGGGGCTTGGCTGATTGGTATGGGGATTGTTGGCTTGCTTGCTGGTGGTATTAATGTAACGACAGCAGCTTATATCGCCCAAGCGGTGTCATCTGATTTGCGGGAGAAGACTTTTCGAAAGATCCAGACTTTCTCTTATGCCAATATTGAGCAGTTCAATGCTGGAAATCTGGTTGTTCGGATGACCAATGATATTAATCAAATTCAAAATCTGGTTATGATGATGTTTCAAATCTTGCTTCGCCTGCCGATTCTATTTGTCGGATCAGTTGTTTTAGCGATTGTAACGGTACCGTCTCTTTGGTGGATTATCGCCCTTTTAATCATCATTGTGGCTGGTTTGACAGGCATTATGATGGGGCTTATGGGGCCACGCTTTCAAAAATTTCAAATCTTATTAGAGCGCATGAACGCCATTGCCAAAGAAAATCTTCGAGGAGTTCGGGTGGTGAAGTCCTTTGTGCAAGAAAGGGCACAATTTGATAAGTTCAGTCAGGTTTCTGATGAGCTCTTGGATCAAAATCTATTTATCGGTTACGCTTTTTCAATTGTTGAACCAATGATGATGTTCGTCGGTTACGGGGCTATTTATCTGGCTATTTGGACCTTATCAGGTATGGTTGCTACAGACGCGGGAGTGGTCAGTTCGATTGCTTCTTTCATTGGCTACTTGAATCAAATTATCTTTACCATTATCATGGTTGGCTTTTTAGGAAATGGTGTGACGCGGGCTATTATATCAATGAGACGTCTCAATGAGGTTTTAGATACAGAGCCTGCCATGACCTTCCCAGATATAGCAGATGAAGACTTAGAAGGTAGTATTCGTTTTGATCATGTGACCTTTACCTATCCAACAGATGAAAGCCCAATTCTAAAAGATATTAGTTTTGAAGTTGCTCCGGGGCAAATGGTTGGCGTTGTCGGTGCAACGGGTGCTGGTAAGTCTACCTTGGCTCAGTTGATTCCCCGTCTTTTTGATCCTCAGGAAGGTTCTATTTCAATTGGCGGTAAGGATCTACGAGAAGTCAGTCAGGGAAGTCTTCGTAAAAATGTTTCTATTGTCTTGCAACGGGCTATTCTTTTTAGCGGGACCATTGCGGACAATCTTCGCCAAGGCAAACTCGATGCATCCCTGCCTGAGATGGAATGGGCAGCAGGAATTGCCCAAGCCAGTGAGTTTATCGGCCGTATGGCGGATAGTTTTGATAGTCAGGTAGAAGAACGTGGGAATAACTTCTCCGGTGGCCAGAAGCAAAGGATGTCCATTGCGCGTGGAGTCGTCAACCATCCCAAAATTCTAATTTTAGACGATTCGACTTCAGCTTTAGATGCCAAATCAGAAAAATTGGTTCAAGAAGCCTTAAACAAAGATTTGAAGGGTACAACCACCATTGTCATTGCCCAAAAGATTAGCTCGGTTGTCCATGCAGATAAGATTTTGGTCTTGGACCAAGGCCGTTTAATCGGACAAGGAACGCATAAAGAGCTAGTCGCAACAAATGAAGTTTACCGTGAGATCTACGAGACACAGAAAGGAAAGGAGGATTAAGATGCGGACCGTAAAATTTTTCTGGCAATATTTTAAAGACTATACATTATCTTTTATCATTGTGATCGTGATGATGATAGCTTCCACTATTTTACAAGTGCTCTTTCCGATTTATGTTGGTCAGGCTGTTCAACATCTAGTTGAATTAGGCAATGCCTTGGCTAATGGCGGAGAAAAAAATCAGCTTTTAGCTGCTTTTGCATCCCTTATGACCAAGCTGTTTCTAACCTTTCTCTGTCTGTCAATTTCTAGCTTGATTTATATGGTTTTGATGAGCCGAGTGATTTCGCATTCGACCAATGAGATGCGCAAGGGTCTCTTTGGAAAACTAGCTAAATTAACCGTATCCTTTTTTGATCGTCATCAGGACGGGGATATCTTGTCACGCTTTACCAGTGACTTGGACAATATTCTTCAGGCCTTGAACGAAAGTATGATTCAAGTTTTAAGCAATATTCTTCTCTACCTTGTCCTTGTGATCATCATGTTCCGGCAGAATGCTCGCTTGGCTTGGATTACTGTTGCCAGCACTCCCCTAGCTATTGTGGTTTTAGTCGTGATTGTTAAACTAGCTAGAAAGTACACCAATCTCCAGCAAAAAGAAGTTGGTCAACTTAATGCCTATATGGATGAAACCATTTCCGGTCAGAAGGCTGTTATTGTTCAGGGCATGCAAGAAGAAGTCGTCAAAGGTTTCCTTGAGCAAAATGATCGAGTCCGTTCAGCTACTTTTAAGGGCAGAGCTTTCTCAGGTCTTCTCTTCCCCATCATGAATGGAATGAGTCTGATTAATACAGCCATAGTCATTTTTGTTGGATCGGCTGTATTGCTGAGCGATCCCAATGTTGAAGTAGCTGTTGCAGTTGGCTTGATTACGACTTATGCCCAGTTTTCTCAGCAATATTATCAACCTATTATTCAAATTGCAGCTAGCTGGGGCAGTCTACAATTGGCCTTTACAGGGGCTGACCGGATTCAGGAGATGTTTGATGCGCCCGAGGAAGTCCGGCCAGAGAATGCGCCTGCTTTCACAGAACTCACAGACTCAGTAGAGATCAAGCATGTGGACTTCTCTTATGTCGAAGGAAAGCCCATACTCAAAGACGTGTCTATCTTTGCTCCTAAGGGTAAGATGACGGCTGTTGTTGGCCCGACTGGATCAGGTAAGACGACCATTATGAACCTGCTCAATCGCTTTTACGATGTGGATAGTGGCAGTATTGAGTTTGACGGTCGCGACATTCGGGACTATGAGTTGGATAGCTTACGGAGTCATGTGGGCATTGTCCTGCAGGATTCGGTGCTCTTTAGTGGCACGATTCGGGACAATATCCGCTTTGGTGTGCCAGATGCCAGTCAGGAGATGGTCGAAACTGCTGCGCGTGCAACTCATATCCATGACTATATCGAAAGTCTGCCAGACAAATACGATACCTTGGTAGATGATGATCAGAATATTTTCTCAACTGGGCAGAAACAGTTGATTTCCATTGCTAGAACTTTGCTGACGGACCCGCAAGTCTTGATTTTGGACGAGGCGACGTCTAATGTCGATACGGTAACAGAGAGCAAGATTCAGCAGGCTATGGAAGCCATTGTAGCTGGTCGAACTAGCTTTGTCATTGCCCATCGCCTCAAGACGATTCTCAATGCTGACCAGATTATCGTCCTTAAAGACGGAGAGGTGATTGAGCAAGGGGACCACCATCAACTTCTTCAGCTCGGAGGATTCTATTCAGAACTCTATCATAATCAATTTGTCTTTGAGTAAAGAATTGATTCATATTTTACAACTCTCGTTTGAATTTTAAATTCATTCGGGAGTTTTTCCTTAAAATTCTCTAGCAAGTACTTGATAAAAAATTTTTATAAGTTGCTTTAAAAAAATTTATTGGACGAGAAGTGCTAGTCGTGGTAAGATAAAGTATATCTTGAGAAAGGAGTCTCCTATGTGCAGAACAATTGTTGGAATTTCGGCCAATCTTTGCCCAGTTGATGAAGACGGAAAAAATATTCATACCTCTGTTTCACGAAAGTTTGTGGACGGCGTACGAATGGCTGGTGGTCTGCCGATGGTGATTCCTCTTGGCGATAGAAGCCTGGTCGAGGATTATGTAGAAACCATAGACAAGCTGATTTTATCAGGTGGGCAGAATGTCCATCCAAAATTCTATGGGGAAGAAAAAACTATTGATAGTGACGATTATAATATCGCCCGTGATGAATTTGAATTAGCACTTTTAAAAGAAGCCTTACGCCAGAACAAACCTGTTATGGCAATTTGTCGTGGTCTGCAACTAGTAAATGTTGCTTTTGGGGGTACTTTAAACCAACAGATTGATAATCATTGGCAGGGTCAGCCTTTTGGGACTTCGCATTCGATTCGTACCGAAAAGGGGAGTGTTGTAGAGCGTTTATTTGGTCAAGCTAGCCGGATTAATTCCGTTCACCGCCAAAGCATCAAGGATTTGGCTCCTAATTTTCGCGCGACAGCCTTTGATCCCAGAGATAACACAATTGAAGCTATCGAGTCCATTGATACCCATCGGATTATTGGTCTTCAATGGCATCCGGAGTTTTTGATCGGCGAAGAAAAGGGAAATTTAGAGCTATTTCACTATCTTTTGCAGGAATTATAAAAAATTTTAAACTTTTTAGTTTGCTTTTAGGAAAGTTTAAGGTAAGAGATTTATACTAAGATCATAAACAAAGACCTCCTAACTTTGTTTAGAAATCCTAAAACTTTTCTTTTTCATAATAATC
>ERZ506953.57-NODE-57-length-64213-cov-39.937_pt1 | contig 64213 bp, 52 predicted proteins | sample MGYA00512895_ERZ506953 | MGnify/ENA metagenome assembly ERZ506953 | reverse complement strand
TTGGCTATATCCAAGCCTTTTCAGGCCCGATGATTTCTAAACGGGACAGCAGTGACATAATATAACAATTAAAACCAAACAATTATGAGCAAAAAAAGTCAGTTTGGCATGACCCTATTACTATCTACGATTTTAGTAGGTGGCGCCAATGCGAGTACTGTTTCTACCTCAAACACATTGGGTGCAGCAATGATAGCACAGCAAGGTGCTGTTTGTAAGGGTGTGGTAAAGGATGCTACCGGTGAACCTATTATTGGTGCTTCTGTATCAGTGAAAGGTACCAAGAATGCTACCGTTACCGATTTGGACGGCAATTTTACCCTTTCTGGTGTAAGCAAGGGTACAACAATCGTTATCTCTTATATTGGTTGCGTGAACAGTGAAATCAAGTGGGACGGAAAAAGCCTCGACGTTACTCTTGCTGAGGATACTCACGGCCTGGAAGAAGTCGTTGTCGTAGGTTATGGTACACAGAAGAAAGTAAACCTCTCTGGTGCTGTTGCCAACGTGGATGGTAAGGTATTGGAAAACCGTCCTATCACCAACATCGGACAGGGTCTCCAGGGTGTTGTTCCTAACTTGAACGTATCTATGAACAGTGGTGGTGCTCCTGGTGCCAGCTCTAGCTACAATATCCGTGGTAACACGTCTCTGAACGGCGGTAGCCCATTGGTATTGGTTGATAACGTTCAGATGGATGCCAACCTCGTGAATCCAGAAGACGTTGAGTCTATCTCTGTATTGAAGGATGCTTCTTCTGCAGCCATCTATGGTGCACGTGCAGCATACGGTGTAATCCTCATTACTACCAAGAAGGGTCGCAAGAGCGACAAGCCAACCATCTCTTTCAACGCTACAGGCTACTGGCAGAGCCCTGCCAAGTCATACCACAACGTTAATTCCATGCAGTACCTCAAGATGATGGATGAGGCTAACAAGAATGACGGTGGTTCTGGCCGATACTTCAAGGATCAGGTTTATAAATATACAGAGGAATACTTCAACGGAACCCGTAAGGATCCTGTATTCTTCGACGAGGCATACGACAAGGCTAAGTATGGCTATTGCGGCAATACCGACTGGTGGAATGAGCTTTACAAGACTTCATTCTCTCAGATCTACAATGCCAGCATCAGCGGCGGTAACGACCGTACTACCTACTATGCATCTCTCGGTATGAACGACCAGAAGGGTATCTTGACCGCTGGTGACGATAAGTACAAGAAGTACAACGCTAACGTAAACATCTCTTCCAACATTACCAAGTGGTTGAATGTAAGCGCCAAGATTACTCATACCTATACATCAGAGCTTCACCCTACCGGTGGTACTACAGCTATGAACCCTACAGCTTACTCAGGTTTGAGCGCATACTCAGGTATGATGAAGAATGACTTGAGCCCATTGATGCCAGTAAAGCATCCTGATGGACACTATGCAGGTCAGGGTAGCTACACCAACCCTATCGCTATCATGGAGCAGGGTGGTAACGCCAAGTATCGCCAGAACGACTTGTGGATGACTGGTGCAGTACGCATCACTCCTATCAAGGGTCTCGTGATCAATGCTGACTACACATGGAACTTCTACGGCAGAAACGCTAACGAGCACGTACGTAACTTCTACGACTATACAGCCGTTCCAGGTACAGAGAACTACTATCCTTGGACTAACCCAAGCAGTATCACCGTATCTAACTACGATGACTACTATCAGGCATTCAACGTATTTGCTGAGTACTCACTGTCTTTGGCAGAGAAGCATAACTTCAAGGTTCTCGTAGGTTACAACCAGGAGAAGAAGCACAACAAGTATCACTGGGTAGGTCGCAAGAACCTCATCGACAACGATACTCCACAGATCAACCTCGCATACGGTGATACTTCTACCAGCGGTAGCGAGAGCATGTGGGCTACCAACGGTCTCTTCTTCCGTTTCAACTACGACTTTATGGGCAAATACCTCTTCGAGTTCAACGGTCGTGAGGATGGTTCTTCTAAGTTCGCTAAGGGTAACCGCTATGCGTTCTTCCCTTCAGGCTCAGTAGCTTGGCGTGTATCAGAGGAGAAGTTCTTCGAGCCATTGCGCAGCTGGTGGGACAACCTGAAGATCCGTGCATCTTACGGTTCTCTGGGTAACCAGAACGTATCTGGTAACTTCCCTTACCTGGCTACCTATGGTGTAAGCACCAAGGCTGGCGTATTGCTCGGCGGCACACGCCCTGTAGCAGTTTATGCTCCTGGCTTGGTAAGTAGCTCATTTACATGGGAGACAGTTAACCAGCTCGACCTCGGTATCGATGGTACATGGCTCAACAACCGACTGAGTGCATCTTTCGACTGGTATCGCCGTGACACCAAGGATATGTTGACCAAGGGTGCAACTCTTCCTTCAGTACTCGGTACTAGCGTGCCAAGAAGCAACGCTGCCAACATGAAGACCACTGGTTGGGAAGTTTCTGTAGAGTGGAGCGATCGCTTGAGCTGCGGTTTGGGCTATCACATCAAGGGTGTATTGTCTGACTATCAGTCTGAAATTACCAAATACTCTAACGACACACGCCTCCTCAGCGACTACTACGTAGGCCAGAAGATTGGCGAAATCTGGGGTTTGGTATCTAACGGACTCTTCCAGAGCGACGATGAAGCAGCCAAGTGGGATCAGAAGGCTATCAACGGCGGCCACTGGAGTGCAGGTGACGTGAAGTTTGAAGATATCGATGGTGACGGCAAGGTAACTTGGGGCGAAGGTACAGTAGATAAGCCAGGCGACCGCAAGATTCTCGGTAACTCAACTCCTCGCTATGCATACGGTATCACAGCAGGTGCCGACTACAAGGGCTTCGACTTCGAGATGTTCTGGCAGGGTATCGGCAAGCGCGACTACTTCGGTGGTTGGGGTGGTGCCCAGTTCTGGGGCTTCACAGATGAGTGGTGTACTCCACAGACCACCTCTCTCGACTACTGGACAGAGGATAATCGTGATGCTTATTTCCCAAAACTCCATCACTACAGTGTAAATGGCAGTAACCACAACACCTCTTCACGCTATATGCTGAACGCAGCATACCTGCGTTTGAAGAACGTTACATTGGGTTATACTGTTCCATCTAGCTTGTTGAAGAAGGTAGGTATTGCTCGCTTGAGAGTTTTTGTACAGGGTGAAAACCTCCTGACATTGACTCCTATGAAGGTGAAGTTTGCTGATCCTGAGACACTTGGTAACATGACTTACCCTATCAACAAGAAGATCTCTGTTGGTATGAACTTAACATTATAATGTTTGAGAGTTAGGAAAGTGTGTATTATTAATGCTTAAATAGACTGACAATGAAAATTAAAAATATATTCATTTTGAGTATGATGGCCGGTATGACACTTGCATCTTGCAACTATACCGATTTGAGCCCACAAGACTCATTTACAGATAAATCATACTGGAAGAGTGCCAACGACCTCAAAATGTACGCCAATGGTATCTACAGCAACATGCTGGCAGGTCCTTCTTCTACTCTTGATGGCGAGAGTGATAACTTTGTAACCAATAGCCCAAGCGGTTATCTGTTCAACAACTACACCGTTCCAACATCAGGCGGTGGCTGGGACTGGGGCAACGTGCGTAGCTGCAACTACTTCCTGAAGCGTTATCAGACTGCTTCTGGCTCTGAGGCTGAAATCAACAAGTATGTAGCTGAGGTTCGTTTCTTCAGAGCACAGGATTACTATAGCAAGATCCGTAATTTCGGTGATGTGCCTTGGTATGAGAGTGACCTCCAGACAGGTGATGAGGCAGAGCTCTTCAAGGGTCGTGATCCACGCAACTTCGTATTGAAGAAGATTATAGAGGACTTGGAGTTCGCTATCCAGTGGCTCCCAGAGAAGACTATGGCTGAAAAGGGTCGTCTGCACAAGGATGCAGCCCGCACCCAGTTGGCTCGCGTTTGCCTCTACTATGGTACTTATATGAAGTATCACCACGAGGCTGGTTCTGAGGGCTTGACAGCTGAAAGCTTGATTACAAAGGCTAAGCAGCTGACTGATGAGATCATCAACAGCGGTAAGTATGAAATCGTAAAGGGTACTGACGCTGGTGCCGGCACAAAGTCATACGAGGGTTATCCACTCAGCTATGCCAACCAGTTTGTTCAGGAAGACCTTTCTGACAACAAGGAGGCTATCATGGTTCGCTTCTACGAGACAGGTGTCCTTACCCACGAGACTGGCCGTCAGGCTGGCGGCAACGGTATGGGTTTGAGCAAGGACTTCATCGAATCGTTCCTGATGAAGGATGGTACTCCTATCTACAACCAGGGTTCAGGCTACCAGGGTGACGAAGAGTTGGAGACAGAGATTGCCAACCGCGACCCACGTCTCTATCAGCTCATCGACAACAACCACAAGCCATTCTGGCTCCGCAACAACAAGCAGGTGCAGAACAAGATGCCAGACTGCTCAGTTTCTGGTGGTGTAACAGGTTATCCATGTACCAAGTTCCACTCTGCCGACGAGACTCAGTGGCAGGCTCGCAACACCTCTTACGACTGGTTTATCTACCGTTATGCAGAGGTATTGCTCATCAATGCCGAGGCTAATGCTGAGTTGGGTACTTGCACCCAGGATGTTCTTGACAAGACCATCAACCAGCTCCGTGACCGTGTAGGCATGGCTCACCTCACCGTGAACCCTGTTGCCGACCAGAAGCCTATCGACTATGGTTATCAGCTTTCTAACCTGCTCTACGAGATTCGTCGTGAGCGCCGTATCGAGTTGGTTGGCGAAGGTTTCCGTATGGACGACTTGAAGCGCTGGAATGCGATGAAGTTGTTGGAGAATCCGCTTACTACTCTGGGTATCCGTGTTACCGACAAGGTGAAGGAGCAGTACAACGAAATCTACGCCTTCGATAGCAGCAACACCCGTGTATATAACGGCAAGACATATCTCCGCATCTACGCAGAGAGCTATGACGATGCTGCAGGTCGCAAGTGGTCAGACAACGACCGTCGTTGGTTGTATCCATTGCCAATCGACCAGTTGGCATTGAACAAGAACCTGACCCAGAACCCAGGATGGACAGAATAACTATTTATCACAATAATGAGTTTTAGAATAGGCTTATAGTAAGATTAGGTTTATAAGATTAAGTTTTTAAATTTGGTTCATTTATTGACTTACACTATTCTATAAATGAAAACTAAGCGTATGCCCTTTTGCTGTGAAGCAAGAGGGCATATCTTTTTTACTAAAATATTAGTACACAGACTTTTTACGTTTGTTTTACGTAGATTTATGAAGCAAATGCATTAAACGAGATGAAAGTTGCCAATGAAGCCATTGCAAAATACAACAAAGAAGGGAAACCTATTACTCTGACAGATGTAAAACCATCTATACAAGAGAGTAAATAAAAAGCAACTTTGTTTCGCTACAACTGACTCTAATGGAGGGGCGATGTAATTGGCGTGCAATATAAGTTATGCAAAAAGGCAAAATTAAATTCATTTGTTTTTTAGATTTTATTATCAGTCTGTGGATTCTCTATGAGCAAGGACTCAAAAGCAAGTTTCTTATACGCAATTACCTCTTCCGTAAATGTTAAAAAAGAGGCTTCGTGATGTCTTTTCTTCATAATGTTTCTTGTTTATGAAACATTATGTTTACCTTTGTATTCAAAATGAAAATGTATGGCACAAAATATATTCCGAACAGTCTTGACAGACGAGGCACAAAACTTCATTGAGGGATTACCCGAAGCGGTATCCTACAAGATTTACTACAACATCAAGCGTGTTGCAGGTGGTGAGCGCAACAAAGAACTTTTTAAAAAGTTGGAGAATTCGGAAATATGGGAGTTTCGTACATTATATAATAAAACGGCTTATCGCTTATTCGCCTTTTGGGATAAAGACAAAGAGACATTGGTGATTGTCACTCACGGCATCATTAAGAAAACTCAGAAGACACCAAGTAAGGAAATAGCGAAAGCAGAAGCAATAAGAAAAGAATATTTTAAAAACAAGTAATTATGGCACAAATGAATCTTACTCCATTAGACGATGTGCTTGACAAGCATTTCGGAAAAGTAGGCACTCCTAAACGTGATGCTTTCGAAAGTGATGTAGATGAAGCCTTGCACGCTTATAGATTGGGCGAAGCTATCAAGAAAACTCGTATAGAACAGAACTTGACCCAAGAACAACTTGGTGAGCGTATTGGAGTGAAAAGAGCGCAAATTTCTCGATTGGAAAGAGGTTACAGCATAACTATTCCAACAATGAGAAGAGTGTTCAAGGCATTGGGTATAGGAACAGCAACTATTGACTTGGGAATTGCAGGAAAAGTTGCACTGTGGTAAATCTTCATTAATAGAGCATTACGCAGAAGCAACTATAAATAACTTTACAAGTTAAATGCAATGAAAATAATCTCTTAAGGGAAGATTTTATTTTCCTTAAGGAAAAATAATTTTCCCTTAAGGAAAAAAATAAAAATCCTTAAGGGAAAATTTTCAATCTCTTTTTTCCCCATTTTACGGGAGTTTCTTCTCTATTGTCTTTTTCTAGAATATTATTTACATATCGAAATCTATATGCCACCAGAATTATGAAAGGACTATGATGTGATTCCCCCTCTCACCAGCCACTTCGCAAAGAAACGGTCGCTTACTAAATAGCCATTGCGCTTTTTACGCAACGTAAATTACGCAATAAAAAACGAGATAGCAAAATGTTTTCTAGTTTTTTAATAATAATTATCTCCTAAAGACAATTATCGGCTTCCAGTAAATACAGGCAAGTACAAGCGATACTTTAGCCAAATCGGACGAAAAAGCACCGATTTGGCTAAAGTACTCCGCTAGACGTCCCGGCGGATTTGGAAAAGTTCTACTTGCTGCTTGTGGTACAGGTCTCATAGAAAATGTACTATACGTTGACATAATAATATCCATTACGTCATCATTTTCGAATTATCTTGGAGAAAGATAATCTTTCTCCAAGATAATTTTAAGAATCTGAATTACAGTTAATTATCTGATATACTTCTAAAAGTCTTTTTAGTAATCATCTATAAAAAGACAACCTTTTTTATCCGATTTTTCTCAGCTAAATAGTATAATATAGATAGTTTCATCCATAAAAAACTTGCATTTTATTTTGTAATGTGCTAAAATAAATGTAATTTTGCACCTTGAATGGGGTTTTACCTTATTATATTTAAGAAAAGAAACAAAATAATTAGATAAAGACAATGGAATACAACTTCAGAGAAATCGAGAAGAAATGGCACCAGAAATGGGTCGAGAACAAGACCTATAAGGTGACAGAAGATGAAAACAAGAAGAAATTCTATGTGCTCAACATGTTCCCTTATCCATCAGGAGCTGGTTTGCACGTAGGTCACCCACTTGGTTATATCGCGAGCGATATCTATGCACGCTACAAGCGTTTGAACGGATTCAACGTACTGAACCCTATGGGTTACGATGCTTACGGTCTGCCTGCTGAGCAGTATGCTATCCAGACTGGTCAGCACCCAGAGGTAACTACCGTGGCTAACATCAACCGCTACCGCGAGCAGCTCGACAAGATTGGCTTCTGCTTCGATTGGGACCGTGAGGTTCGTACCTGCGACCCTAAGTATTACCATTGGACTCAGTGGGCTTTCCAGAAGATGTTCAACTCATTCTTCTGCAACAGCTGCCAGAAGGCTCAGCCTATCGAGAAGCTCATCAAGCGCTTCGAGGAGAAGGGTTCTGCTGACCTGAACGTGGTTCAGAACGAGCAGATCGACTTCACTGCCGAGGAGTGGAACAGCTTTGACGACATGAAGAAGCAGCAGATCCTGATGAACTACCGCATCGCTTACCTCGGCGAGACCATGGTTAACTGGTGCCCAGGTCTGGGTACCGTGCTTGCCAACGACGAGGTAGTAAACGGCGTAAGTGAGCGTGGCGGTTATCCTGTCATCCAGAAGAAGATGCAGCAGTGGTGCTTGAGAACATCTGCTTACTCTCAGCGTCTGCTCGACGGTTTGGAGACCATCCAGTGGAGCGACAGTATCAAGGAAACCCAAAAGAACTGGATTGGCCGTTCTGAGGGTACAGAGGTAGTATTCTCTGTAAAGGACAGCGACGTGAAGTTCACCATCTTCACCACCCGTGCCGATACTATGTTTGGTGTAACCTTCATGGTTCTGGCTCCAGAGAGCGAGTATGTTCAGCAGGTAACTACTGCCGAGCAGAAGGAAGAGGTAGAGAAGTATCTCGACTACGTGAAGAAGCGTACCGAGCTTGACCGTATGGCTAACCACAGCGTAACTGGTGTATTCTCAGGAAGTTATGCCATCAATCCATTCACCGGCGAGGCAATCCCTGTATGGATTTCAGAATATGTATTGGCTGGATATGGTACAGGTGCCATCATGGCTGTGCCAGCTCACGATAGTCGTGACTACGCCTTCGCCAAGCACTTCAACCTGCCTATCATTCCTCTTATCGAGGGTGCTGATGTTTCAGAGGAGAGCTTCGATGCCAAGGAAGGTATCGTAACCAACTCACCTGTAGCAGGCAAGAGCAGCATGGATGGCTTCTCTCTGAACGGTCTCACCGTGAAGGAGGCTATCGCAGCTACCAAGAAGTTTGTTACCGAGAAGGGCATCGGCCGAGTAAAGGTAAACTATCGTCTCCGCGACGCCATCTTCTCCCGTCAGCGCTACTGGGGTGAGCCATTCCCTGTATATTACAAGGACGGAATGCCACAGATGGTTCCAGAGGAGTGCCTGCCACTCGAATTGCCTGAGATTGAGACCTACAAGCCAACAGAAACAGGCGAGCCACCATTGGGCAGAGCCAAGAAGTGGGCTTGGGATGCTGAGAAGAAAGAGGTGGTTGACAAGAGTCTCGTAGATAACAAGACTGTATTCCCACTGGAGCTCAACACCATGCCAGGTTTCGCAGGTTCTTCTGCTTACTACCTGCGCTATATGGATCCTCACAACGATGAGGCTCTCGTAGGCAAGAAGGCTGATGAGTACTGGCAGAACGTGGACCTCTACGTAGGTGGTTGCGAGCATGCTACCGGTCACTTGATTTACTCCCGTTTCTGGAACAAGTTCCTCTTCGACCTCGGCGTAAGCTGCAAGGAAGAGCCATTCCAGAAGCTGGTGAACCAGGGTATGATCCAGGGCCGCTCTAACTTCGTTTACCGCATCAACAGCGATGACCACGACAAGGCTCCTGTATTCGTAAGCTTGAACCTGAAGAAGGATTACGACGTAACTCCTATCCACGTAGATGTAAACATCGTAAGCAACGATGTACTGGATATCGAGGCATTCAAGGCTTGGCGCCCTGAGTATCAGAACGCTGAGTTCATCCTGGAGGATGGCAAGTACATCTGCGGATGGGCTATCGAGAAGATGTCTAAGAGTATGTTCAACGTGGTGAATCCAGATATGATTGTCGAGAAGTATGGTGCTGATACCCTGCGTCTCTACGAAATGTTCCTGGGTCCTGTAGAGGCAAGCAAGCCTTGGGATACCAACGGTATCGACGGTTGCCACCGCTTCCTGAAGAAGTTCTGGGGTCTGTTCTACGAGAACCGTACCGACAACTTCCTTCCATCAGCCGACGAGGCTGCGAAGCCAGAGAGCCTGAAGAGCATTCACAAGCTCATCAAGAAGGTAAGCGAGGATATCGAGAAGTTCTCTTACAACACATCTATCTCAGCCTTCATGATTGCCGTGAACGAACTCGGTCAGCAGAAGTGCCGCAACAAGGAACTCCTGAAGGATCTCGTCATCCTCATCGCTCCATTCGCTCCACACATCGCAGAAGAGTTGTGGGCAGCACTTGGCGAGCAGGGCAGCGTTTGCGATGCAGCATGGCCTAAGTATGATGAGCAGTATCTGAAGGAGAACGATATGCAGCTCACTATTTCCTTCAATGGTAAAGCTCGTTTCCAGATGACTTTCCCTGTGGATACTCCTAACGAGGAAATCCAGAAGCAGGTATTGGCAGACGAGAAGAGCCAGAAGTACTTGGAAGGATTCAACGTGTTGAAGGTGATCATCGTACCAAAGAAGATTGTCAACGTGGTGTTGAAAAAGTAATTTATTGATAATATCCAGAAGGTCGTCTCATCTAAAAATGGGCGACCTTCTGCGCTTTAAAAATACGAGGAAAATATTATGCAAATAGCAATCAGTCAAACAATTAAGAATGAGTGCAAGGATTATTTCTACATCACCCTTGGACTCTTGCTTTACACATTTGGATGGACCATTTTTCTGCTTCCATACCAGATAGTAACGGGTGGCGTAACGGGTATCGCAGCCGTGATTTACTACGGCACGGGGATACCTATCTATTTGTCTTATTTTCTCATCAATGCTGCCCTGCTGCTTGCCGCGCTGAAGATCTTGGGATTCAAGTTCATGGTGAAGACCATCTACGCCATCATCATGCTCTCCGTGTTCCTGGCGCTGGCGCAAGACTGGATGATAGGTGAAAATGGCAAGATGGTGCAGGTGCTGGGAGAGGGACAGGACTTCATGTCGCTCATCATCGGCTGTCTGTTTACGGGCTTGTCGCTCGCCATCGTCTTCCTGCACAATGGAAGTACGGGAGGAACGGATATCATCGCCGCCATCGTGAACAAATACCATAACATCTCGCTGGGACGTGTGCTCATCTTCGTGGACCTCGTCATCGTGGGCAGTTCCTTCTTCGTCTTCAATGCGAAACCGGAATTCACGGCGATAGATGCCATCAGAAAGGTGGTATTCGGTCTCTGTACCATGGTGATAGAGAACCTGGTGCTCGACTATGTGATGAATGCCAAGCGAGAGAGTGTACAGTTCATGATATTCAGCAAGAAATATCAGGAGATAGCCAACGCCATCGGTACGCAGATGGACCATGGTGTGACGATTCTGGATGGCCACGGCTGGTACACCGGCGACGAGATGAAGGTGCTCTGTATCCTTGCCAAGAAGAACGAGAGCGTCACCATCTTCCGTATCGTCAAGATCATCGACCCGAATGCCTTTGTCAGCCAGAGTGCCGTCATCGGTGTGTATGGCGAGGGATTTGATGAAATGAAAGTGAAAATCAAGGAGAAAGATATTAAGAAAATCAAATAGTGATTATGAAGATAGTATTTGCAACCAATAACCAGCATAAGCTCCAGGAAATCCGCGACATCCTGGGCAGCGACTACGAGGTGGTTTCGCTGAAGGAGATAGGATGCAACGTAGATATTCCTGAAACAGGAAATACGCTGGAGGAGAATGCCTTGCAGAAGGCGCAGTATGTTTACGACCATTATCACCTGAGCTGCTTTGCCGATGATACCGGTCTGGAAGTGGAGGCGCTGGATGGTGCGCCGGGTGTTCACAGTGCCCGCTATGCTGAAGGTACCGACCACGACAGCGAGGCAAACATGGCTAAACTGCTCAGAGAACTGGATGGAAAGGAGAACAGAAAGGCCCGATTCCGTACCGTGATCTGCTACATCGAGAAGAAGGATGTCTGCCCTTGCGGCTGCACCAGCATCAAGAAAATCCATCAGTTTGACGGCATCGTAGAGGGTTCTATCGCTACCGAAAAGCACGGCACCGAAGGTTTCGGCTACGACCCGATCTTCGTTCCGGAAGGCTACGACCAGAGTTTCGCCCAGCTGGGTGAGGAAATCAAGAACGGCATCAGCCATAGAGCCAGAGCCGTGGCTAAACTGGCTGAATACTTAAAGAACAAAAATGATTAATACCCTTTCGATATTAATCCCTACATATAATAATGTATGCGTTGAGCTTGTAAAATCCCTGCAAGCTCAAGCATCGTTATTGTATTCATTTTCAGATTCTCTCTCTTCAATCTCTCATTTCGAATACGAAATATTAGTCGCCGATGATGGTTCTACAGATGAAAGAACAGTAGAAGGCAACCGTATCATCAACACCCTCCCCCATTGCCGCTACATCGAGAGAAAAGAGAACGTGGGCAGGGCTGCCATCCGCAACTTCCTGGCAAGGGAGGCGAAATATACCTGGCTGCTTTTTATCGACAGCAACATGAACGTAATCAGCCATCAGTATCTTGCCAATTATCTAAAAGAAAAAGAAAGCGATGTTATCTATGGAGGATATCAGATAAAGCGGGATGCTGAAACCAGAGAACGGCTGAAATATAATCTACGATACATTTTCGAATCAGCCGGCACGCAGAACGGAAATCATCTCCAGCGACAGGCTAACCCCTATGCAGACTTTCACACCTCCAACTTTATCGTGAAGCGAAGCATCCTGCTGAAACACCCATTCGATGAACGGTTTTCCCACTATGGATATGAAGATGTGCTTTGGGGCAAGAATCTAAAAGACAATCACATACCGATTCTTCACGTGGATAATCCACTGGGTTATGAACACTTTATAGGCAACATGTCGTTTCTCTATAAAACAGAGGAAAGCCTGCGCACCCTTTATCAGTTCAGGAATGAACTGCAGGGCTATTCCAAAATCATCGACTATGCCCACAAGCTGAAAAGATGGCATCTCTATCCACCTTGCCAGTATCTCTTTCCGCTGCTGAGTCTGCCAATAAAAGCCAGGCTCACAGGCAATAAACCCAGTATTTTTATGTTTAATATATATAAGTTATTATATTATATACATTTAGATAGATGAGAAAGAAAATATGGATACTCCTCTCGTTCCTGATTCTTCAGGTTGCCGCTTTCCAGAGCAGCGCCGCCATCGGCGACTGGAAAGCCTATATGGCGTACAGCGAAGTGCAGGAAATAGAAGAAGCCGGCAACTGGATATTCGTGCAGGCTTCCAGCAATCTCTATGCCTACAACAGAAACGACCAGAGCATTCAGACCTTCAGCAAGATGGATTTCCTGAACGACTGCGATATCCAGCACATCGCTTACAACAAGACTGCCAAGCGGCTGCTCATCCTCTACAGCAATGCCAATATCGACCTGATGAACACCCAGAACTGGAGCGTGCAGAATCTGCCGGATTACTATTCTGCCACCATCACGGGCGACAAGACCATCAACGATATCTATATGTATGGCAAATTCGCCTATCTCTGCTATGGACTGGGCATCATCAAGCTCAATATGGCGGATGGGGAAATCAGCGATACGTATCAACTGGGATTCAAGGTGAACTGGTGCGAAATCAGGGATAACCAGCTCTATGCCTACAGCCAGAAGGAGGGTACCTATCGCGCTGCCCTCTCTGACAACCTGCTCGACAGAAACCGCTGGAGCAAGGTGGGGGCTTACACTGCTCCCAAGAAAGAGGACAAGAGCGAACTGATGAAGCTGGTAAGCAGTTTGCAGCCGGGAGGTCCGAAGTATAATCATTTCTGGTATATGAAGCTTATCCACAACCAGCTCTATACCTGCGGCGGCGCCTTTCTTTCGGGAATTTCTCTTGATACCCGTCCCGGTACCATCCAGGTATTGAACCGGGACAACTGGACCATCTATCAGGATGACATCAGGAATACGACGGGTTACCAGTATCAGGATATCAACTGTGTAGAACCGGATATCCACGATCCGAACCACGTGTTTGCTTCGGGCAGAACCGGACTCTATGAGTTTACGGACGGCAAACTGACACATTATTATAATAAGGACAACAGTATCCTGGAAGCTGCCGTGGATAGAGGTACGGTGCTGGACAACAACTATGTGCTGGTGCATAGTCTGCTATCGGATGAAAGCGGAAAGCTGTGGATTCTCAACAGCCAGGCTACCCACCGCTCCATCATCGAGATGAAAGACAACCAGTTGGTAGCCCACGACCAGAAGACATTGAATGCGAACGGTTACAGTCTTTCGGCGATGACGGGTCTGATGAAGGACAGGCAGGGCAGGCTCTGGTTCGTGAATGACAACCACGAAACTCCAGCCATCGTCTGCTATCAGCCGGAAACCGATGAGGTGAAGATGTTCAGCAAGCCCTTCACCAATCAGGATGGTGCGGAAATCAATCTCTATTATATCAGATGCATCAAGGAAGACTTGGAGCATAATCTGTGGATAGGAACCGATCAGGGACCTTTCTACATCACTCCGCATATCCTGGATGATACGCAGCCAACGCTTACCCAGGTGAAAGTGCCGAGAAACGACGGTACCAATTATGCCGACTATCTGCTGGGCGGTGTGGATATTACCTGCATGGCGGTGGATCAGGCAAACAGAAAATGGTTTGGTACCAGCAACAACGGTGTCTATCTGATCAGCGCCAACAATATGGAACAGATTCATCACTTCACGGCAACCAACAGCAAGCTGCTGTCGAACAACATCGAATCGATCGCCATCAACGATGCTACCGGTGAGGTGTTTATCGGAACCAACAAGGGTCTCTGCTCCTATATGAGCGATGCTACCGCCACCAACGAAGAGATGACCCAAGACAATGTATGGGCTTATCCGAACCCGGTAAAGCCAGACTATACAGGACTCATCACCATCACCGGTCTGTCGCTGGATGCGGATGTGAAGATAGTCAGTACCAGCGGAACTCTGGTGAACCAGGGCAGAAGCAACGGCGGCACCTATACCTGGAACGGCTGCGACCTGAAAGGCAGAAGAGTGGCTAGCGGAATCTATATGGTGGAAACCGCTACCAGCAACGGAGAGAAGGGTACCGTCTGCAAAATAGCCATCATCAGATAAAGAGACAGCATCTTCTATCAGAAATATCAAGAGAGCAAGCAATGAAACTCAGTATCATCATCCCCATATATCGTGCCGAAGATACGCTCGAAAGATGCATCGGGAGTATCCTGCAGCAATCATTCACCAGCTACGAGCTGATTCTCGTAGATGATGGATCGCCTGATGCGTGCCCTCAGCTCTGCGATGAATATGCCGGGAAAGATAGTCGTATCCACGTTATCCACAAGGAAAACGGAGGTTTAAGCGATGCCAGAAATGTGGGGATAAAGAGGGCTAAAGGATTGTATATCACCTTTATAGACAGTGATGATGCGATAGGGGAAAACTCGCTTCAACAGCTGATGGAAGAACTTTATCAACATCCCGATGTGGATATTCTGGAATATCCCATCATGGAGAGAATCGGTCATCCCCATCGGGAAAAGCTCCTCTCCTTCGCTCCGAAAACCTATCAGAATGCCATCGAATACTGGTTGGCGGAAAAGGGCTATCATCATACCTATGCCTGCAACAAGATATTCAGGCGTTCGCTGTTTCAGAACATCGAATTTCCGAAAGGAAAAAGCTTCGAGGATGTGTGGACGATTCCGAAACTGATAGGGCTGACGGAGACTGAGATTACTCCGGACAGGGCGGTGGTTCCTCCTCCACCCTTGAAAATAAGGGTGACGGATGTAGGGAAGTATCTCTATTACTGGAATCCTCACGGCATTACATCGCAGGCAAAATATCCCGATCTGCTTCAGCTGTATCTGGGACAGAGGCAGGCTTTGATGAAGCTGAAAATAGCGGGTAAAGAAAAGATGAAGCTACAAATGGGAGCAACAGAAGAAATCCTGCTGAAATATCAGTCTTCATTAGAAGATTTCCTGACGCAGCATCTCAATGTCCTGCTCGATCTCTACGATTTATCAGGAAGATATGAACCGGATCCTCCCCTTATCCATGCCGTGAAATGGCTGGAAGGAAAAAAGGGGATTCATTCATTCAAACTCAAACTATTCAATATTTTAGGTTATCATTCATTATGCAAAATCAATCATCTCATACACAGAATATACAGGCACCCTTAGTAAGTTTCATCATCACCACTTACAATATGCCTACGGAATATCTGGAAGAATGCCTCAAAAGCATCCTCCAACTCTCACTCAATGCCAAGGAAAGAGAAATCATCCTCGTGGATGATGGAAGCGATATCTGTGCAATCAACGGACTCACGGAATATCTGCAGGATATCATCTATCTGAGACAGCCTAACCAGGGAGCCAGCGTGGCTAGAAACTATGGTATGATGATAGCCAAGGGCAGATTCATCCAGTTTGTGGATGGCGACGACTATCTGGTTCAGACCGCCTACGAACATTGTCTAGACATCGTAAGATATCATCAGCCAGACATCGTGACATTCAACTATGTAAAAAACAGGCAGACAGATACTCCTCCTTATGAATTGCCGACTCCGATATCGGGCACAGCCTATATGAGCAATCATAACCTGCATGGTTCTGCCTGCTCCTATATTTTCCGCAGCAGCATCAGAGGCACCCTGCAGTTTACGCCGGGCATCGTATATGGAGAAGATGAGGAGTTTACCCCTCAGCTCTTCCTGCGTGCCGAAAGAATCTTCAAGATGGAGACAGAGGCTTATTACTATCGTGAGAATCCGAACTCCGTAACCCATCAGATGGATCATGAGAAGATTACCCGGAAAATGGATAACAGTCTGGAGGTAATCCTGCATCTGCAGAAACTGCTGGATAAGATTCCGGTGGCAGAAAGACAGGCGCTGAGTCGCCGCATCGCCCAACTCTCGATGGATTATCTGGTGAACAATATCCGTCTGAAACATTCGCTGATAGCCCTGAACCACGCCATCAAGAAGTTGAGAAAGCATGGACTCTATCCACTTCCAGACAAGGAATACACCAAGAAATATACCATGTTCAGAAAGATGATAAGTACATACATAGGAAGAATGGCGCTCCTCTTTTTCATCAAGAAATAAATGAAAAGGAGGAAGATTTTATCAGATAAATAAAGATTATATCAGGAAGATGAAGATTCTATTAATGGGAGAATACAGTAACGTACATGCCACACTTGCCGAGGGACTCCGCAAGCTGGGGCATGAGGTTACCGTGCTCTCCAACGGCGACTTCTGGAAGAATTATCCACGAGATATCAACATGGTGAGAAAGACTGGAAAACTGGGGGGAATCCTATATTTGATAAAGTTATACACAATTGTGCATAAGTTAAGGGGATATGACATCGTCCAGCTCATCAACCCGATGTTTCTGGAGTTAAAGGCTGAGCGTATCTTCCCGATTTACCGGTATTTGAGAAAGCACAACAGGAAGGTGGTGCTGGGGGCTTTCGGCATGGATTACTATTGGGTAAGCGTCTGCTGCCAGGATAAGCCATTAAGATACAGCGATTTCAACATAGGAGATAAATTACGCACCAATGCCGATGCCCTGAAAGAAAGAAAAGACTGGCAGGGAACCGCCAAGGAAAGACTCAACCGGATGATAGCTGAGGATTGCGACGGTATCATTGCGGGACTTTATGAATACTGGGTATGTTATCAACCGCATTTTCCACAGAAAACCACGTTTATCCCCTATCCTATCCATACTTATACACAATCCTATCAGGATAGGGATAAAGGGGCATCTTCTGTAGATACATCTTCTGTAGATATCTCCCGAAGACCTTCCCAAAAGTTGAAGTTATTCATAGGTATCAACAAAACCAGAAGTGAGTATAAGGGTACGGACATCATGCTGAAGGCTGCCCAGGCAATCGCCGAGAAATATCCGGAAAAGGTAGAACTGCGTATCGCCCAAAACGTGCCTTTTGCGGAATATGTAAAGATGATGAACGGCAGCGATGCCATCCTCGACCAGCTCTACAGTTATACTCCATCGATGAATCCGCTGGAGGCAATGGCGAGAGGCATCATCTGCATAGGTGGTGGAGAACCGGAAAACTACGAGATTATCCACGAAGAGCATCTCCGTCCCATCATCAATGTGCAGCCCAACTATGAGAGCGTATATCAAGAGTTGGAGCACCTGGTGCTTCACCCAGAACTGATACCGCAGCTTAAGCAACAGAGCATCGAATACATCAGCAAGCATCATGAATACATAAAGATAGCTAAACAATATGAAGAATACTACAAGAGCCTGTTAGCCTAGGCTCTTGTGGCATAGCAGAAATTAAATCTTTCCCATTGCAGCGGTTCTTTAGCCTTGACTTTTGGATAAAAGTTGTATCTTTGCACTGAAAATCAATAATTTATATAAAATGACATATTACAAGCGTTGATACAGATTGAAAACGGTAACACCACAAAAGCTACCCAATAAATTATAAGCCTTGTCGTTTCTATGTTGATGAATTAAATAATAGCCCTTATGCTGTAAAACGTGCAAAAATCCCTCAATGAGGGATAAAAATGATTAAATTCATCCCTCAATGAGGGATATTTTTAAAAGAATTCATCCCTCAATGAGGGATTATTTGTATCTTTGCTGCAGTTTTTAATGATATTCATTTAAAAGAGCAAGATATGATAGACAATAAACTATATGAATATATGGCGGAGCTGCTGAAACGTACTCCGCTTGATTTCATCAGATATAAATATGATGAAATCAACTGGAATGGCCGATTAATAGGTATCGTGGGACCGCGAGGCGTTGGAAAATCCACCATGATACTTCAGCGCATCAAGCTATCTAAGGAAGGTCATCATCTGTATGTATCTGCCGACAACATCTATTTTTCCAATCATTCCTTGATTGACTTCGCTGACGAGTTTATCAAGGAGGGTGGTACACATCTTTATATAGATGAGATTCACAAGTATGCCGGTTGGAGCAGAGAACTGAAGCAGATTTACGATATGCACCCATCCCTGAACCTTATCTTTACCGGTTCATCGGTCCTGGACATCAAGAAGGGCGAAGCTGACCTGAGCCGTCGGGCACTGATGTATATGATGCAAGGTTTGTCGTTCAGGGAATACCTGCAACTTTTTGAAGGAATCAAGACCAGAGTATTCAGTCTCGACGAAATACTCAATCACCAGGTAGAGATTCCGGGGTTAGAACATCCATTACCAGTTTTCAGAGCGTACCTCGACCATGGCTATTATCCATTTGCCATAGAGGGAGATTTTATGCAGAGAATGCTGCAGGTGATAGACCAGACGGTAGAAGTTGACATTCCGCAATATGCTGATATGAAAGCCTCAACGGCACGCAAGCTAAAGCGTATGCTCGTCATCCTTTCCGGATTGGCTCCCTACAAGCCAAGCGTAGAGAACCTTGCCACAGAAATCGGGGTAAGCAAGAACAACGTGCCTGATTATCTCGTCTATCTGGAACGTGCTGGAATGATAGGTCTGCTCAGAGATGATACTTCGGGGATGCGCAATCTTGGAAAGGTAGAAAAAGTATATGTTGATAATCCAAGCCTGATGTCTGTACTCACCCCTAATCCCAATATTGGAAACATAAGGGAAACTTTCTTCTACAATCAGATGAGAGAAAAACAGGATGTTACTTCCTCTAGGGTTTCCGACTTTACCATTGGTGATTATACCTTTGAGATTGGTGGAAGGAAGAAAGGCAAAAAGCAGATAGAGAATGTAAAAAACGGACGTATCGTAAAAGACGATATCGAGACGGGACATGGAATCATCATCCCTCTCTGGTACTTTGGTATGAATTATTAATGTGCCGGAAAACCTCCCCATTTGAAGTATTCCGAAAAGAGTTACTGCACAATATTTTTTTGCTACCAAATAATTTATGCTAAATTTATTTATTGCCAATAAATAAATCTACGGATTTTTATTTACTGGCAATAAATAGATTGGTGATATTTTGAGAAAATATTCTTGCAGCCTCATTGATGCCCAGCATGGAGACACCTTCCGTTGTTGCAAAGCAAATCTTCGACAGAGAGTCCAAGGAGTACTCCCTGCCGAAATATCTACATATCATCTGCAGGCAGGTGATACCGCATTGCATGCTGTCATGCTGTCGAACAAGTCTTACGCTGACGGCTCAATCTAAAAGATGTTAAACAATAATAATTTAAAGGAGTTTATCTTCTAAGCATCTTTATTTTTTCGTATCTTTGCGAAAAGTTTCGTTACGAAAAAATTCGATTATGGAAAATCCGTTTAAATTTGGCTCATTGGTTGATGCCCCATACTTTACAGACAGAGTGAAAGAACTGGACTACATCGTACAGTTTCTCAAGAGCGAGAACCACCTTGTTCTTATGTCACCACGACGTTTTGGCAAATCAAGTCTCGTAAAAAAGGCTGTTGTCCAAACCCAACGACCATACCTATGGCTCAATATGCAAGCCGTGCTCAGCAAAGAAGATTTTGCGGCAAAGCTTCTGAAGGAACTGCTCAATCAATTCAAACTGGAAAAGATGAAGCACTATCTTCGTAACTTCCGCATCATTCCTTCTATCAACATGAACCCGATGACAGACGAGCTATCGGTTTCATTCCAACCATCAACCGATAATGGAACAACTGCAATAGAAGATGTTTTAAATACAATTCAGAAGGTTTCTACACCTCAAAACAAACTGATTGTTGTCTTTGACGAGTTTCAAAGCATCCTGGAAATCGATAAAGACATGGATAAGCAGCTCCGTTCCATCATGCAGGAACAGACAGGCATCAATTACATCTTTCTGGGTAGTCAGGAATCGATGATGACAGATATCTTTGAGCGAGTTAAATCGCCATTCTATCATTTTGGAATGCTGATGAGACTCAACAAGATTCCATACGAAGATTTCAAATCATATATTGCAGACAGATTGAAAGATGTATCAGAGCAGCCTACTCAAATTGCAGACGAGATACTGGCCTTTACAAGTTGCCATCCATACTACACGCAACAGCTTTCATTCGCAGTTTGGAATAACCTGGTAGCTGGTAAAAACGAGGATGTACTCCAACTCGCCATAGAAGACATCATAACAACTCATGATTTAGACTACGAACGTTTATGGTTGAATTTCAATAAGACAGACAAGTATGTAATGGTCAGTATCTGCGAGGGCAACAATCCTGCACAAGACAGGAACCAACCTACCAGCACGATGACCAGTGCCCTATTGCGTTTAAGCAAGAAAGGCTACATCATCCGAAGTGACAGATATGAAATAGAAGACCCATTCTTCAGGAAATGGATACTCAAGAATATGATTGGGTAAGATTATATACTGAGAAATCGCCAGCGAAGCTTTACTACTGCTTCGCTGGCGATTTTATTCCATATCAAACGCATTTTAGTTTCCCAGTTCCAACTGATTCTTTACAAGGTTATAATATGCCCCTCGCTTAGCGGTCAATGATTCATGGTTGCCAATCTCAACCACCTTTCCCTGGTCAAGGACCACGATTTGGTCGGCATTCTTCACCGTGCTCAGGCGATGCGCTACAATCACAACCGTCTTGCCTTGATAGAACTTATCCAGGTTCTCCACGATATTACGCTCATTGTTAGCATCGAGCGAGTTGGTTGCCTCGTCCAGGAAGATATAGTCAGGATTCTTATAAACAGCCCTCGCTATCAGGATGCGCTGCTTCTGTCCCTGGCTCAGCCCTACGCCATCACGCCCTATCTTGGTGTTGAACTTCAGCGGCAAGGCCATCACATAATCCTTGATGCAAGCTATCTCTGCGGCTCTCATCAAACGGGCTTCATCTATCTCTGCATCATCCACAGCTATGTTGCGCTTGATGCTTTCCGAGAAGATGACACCCTCCTGCATCACCACGCCACACTGCCTGCGCCACCATTTCCTGTTGAGCTGATTGATGTCGGTATCGCCGATGGTGATTTTTCCTTCCAGCACCGGGTAGTAACCCAGCATCAATCGGATGAGCGTGGTCTTTCCGCTGCCCGAAGCTCCCACTATCGCCGTCACCTTGCCTTGAGGAATAAGAATATCCACCCCGTCTATTGTCTTTCTGAGGGCATGAGGATCATACTTGAACATGATGTTGCTGATATGGATACCATCCTCAGGATGATCAAGACCTGTCAGCAAGCCATCCTTCCCGTTCTCATCATCCATCTGATGAATCTCATTGATTCGTTCCAGACTGATTTTCACATCCTGAACGGAATAGAAGAAGTTCATGAGTTGCTCCACCGGCGAGTTGAGCTGTCCGATGATATATTGCACGGCGAGCATCATACCCAAAGTCATGTGCCCTTGGATTACCGCCGTAGCGGCAACCACCGTCACTACAATATTCTTCACCTCATTGATAAAAATACTTCCTGCCTCCTGGGTCTGCTGTAGTTTTAGAGATTTCTGCTGCACTCTGAAAAGATTCACCTGTGTCTCCTCCCACTCCTTTCGCTTGCGCTGCTCGCAATCCTGCAACTTGATTTCCTGCATAGAAGTGATGAACTCGTATGTCCTGTTGTTATTGATGGCCTGCTGCTCGAAGAGTTCATAATCGAGCACCTTTCTTCGCTGCAGGAAGAGAGCCATCCATCCTCCATACAGTATGCTGCCCAATAAGAAGATGGCAAACACTATCTTATTATATATAAAGAGCACCACCGAAAACACCACGAAGGTAAGCATGGCAAAGGTAATATTGAGCGTCTGCTGGGTGAGAAAGTTATTCACACGGCTATGATCGTTCATTCTTTGCATCAAGTCGCCCATCAGTTTGGTGTCGAAGAAAGACATCGGCAGTTTCAGCAGTTTGATGAAGAAATCGCTCACCAGGGAGATGTTGATCCGCATGGAAATGCGGAGCAGGAACCATCGGCGGGCAAAGTCTATTGCTGTTCGGCTGATGGTGAGCATCAACTGGCCTAAGAGAATGAGCCAGATGAATCCAATGTCTTGGTTCTTGATACCGACATCCACGATGGATTGGGTAAGGAACGGCAACACCAGCTGCAGGGCGCTGCCCGCAAGCAGTCCCAAGACAATCCAGGAGAAAGCCTTGCGGTATTTCTTGAAATATCTGAAAAGGAACTTGAAGGAACGCTTCTCCTTCTGTCTTTCTTCTCCTTCCATCTGATAGGTGAAGAAGGCAGGAGTGGTTTCGAAAAATATGGCGATACCCTTGTCCTCGTCATTAGAGCGAGTACTTATCCAATGCCGTCTGAATTCTTCAAGATTATAAGTTGTCTTTCCCTTGCCAGGGTCTGCGATATAGAACTTCTTGCCCTTCTTCACCTTATATAATACCACGAAATGGTTCTGGTTCCAATGAAGGATGCAAGGGAGCGGAGTCTCGCTTAGTTCCTCTATTGTGGCCCTTGCCGAAACCGTTTGAAATCCCAATATTTTTGCTGCCTCGTTGATGCCCAACATGGAAACACCTTCCGTTGTGGCAAAACAAATCTTCGACAGAGAGTCCAACGAGTACTCCCTGCCGAAAAACCTACATACCATTTGCAGGCAAGTGATGCCGCATTGCATGCTGTCATGCTGTTTTCTCACCTTCATAATTTCTATGGTTTATAGTTGATTGAAAGCATGATTTCACGACCACGTATTGCTGTAACAGATTGCATGGTTACCAAATTGGAGGCCGTGGTATATGCATAGACTTTCTTATTGAATATATTACTTGCTTTCAATTCCCAATCTATATGCTTGGTTTTATAGCCTAATGTACAATTAGCCAAAAACATATCCTTGTATTTACTTTCCGTTATCTGGTTGTGATAATAATCTCCATCCAAATGAATACGGAAGGCAGACAATGGAACAATGACAGATATTTCATGTAGCCAACTTTCAAATGAAGTTCTTTCACTATAATCAGCCTTCATGTCAGAATAAGCATACTTCAAGCTATATGTCATGGTCATGTCTTTGTAAGGAGACAAGAGCAATGAGCCTGAGGCATTAAGCACATTGTACTTTGAATTTACCAAGTCTCCATCTTGCAACATCTTAGAATCATTGTGGGTAAATAAGCTACGTAGTACTATTTTTCCACCAAGCCAAGACAATCCTTGCTGCAAGTTGAAGTTACATAACCAACTACTGCTTTTTGTAACTTGCGCCTCTGTTCCCCACGCAATGTAATCCCCTATAAATTTCTGAGTCATTGTATAAGGGTTTTCCGTAAAGCGTCTTGTCACAGAAGTTACCAGATGCGTACCCTTCAGTGCATTACGATAGAGAATCGTATATCTCAGGGACTTGTTCTTTATCATCTCATATCCCAAGTATCCTTGGTTTAGCGTCAAATAATCTTGCAAGATGAGAGAACCATAAAAACGATTGTAGTCCAAAGGCTCTATATGATAACTTCCATTCAACCCCATAGCAAAACGAGAGGTCACATCCCAACGAACATTCAGCAAAGGCGAGACAGAAAAACAATTCTTACCATCGGATTCACTATATTTATAGTATGTATTCTCGAAAGGAACAGAGAAGGTAAACACAAAGCCATGCTTTGAGAACTCAACCTGAGGGCTCATATATAATCGCGCATAACTAAAATGACTCTTGTCTGCTAAAACTCCCAGGGAATCTGGCAAACCACTAGCCGTGGCATCCAGATAACGGAGCACACCCTTCATGCCCATTTTCATACTCAGATTAAACAAACCAAGTTTCCAGCCACCCATTCCATAGGTATCAGTTGCGTAATATCTTTGAGCAACATCCTGTCTTATCAAGGAATCTACGTCTAGATATTGTGGACGATTCTGAAATGTATTATAGGAATAAAAAGAAATCAAAGACTTGCCAAAACGTCTTACCACATATAGATTATCCCTAAAATCATATACAGGAAGATAAGCATGCTGAAGATGCGAATGAGTACCCACCTCCTCCAAGCGTTGTGACAACCAGGTTATATTGCCGGATAAAGAATTACGTAAATAACTCTTCTCTGAATTTAATTCATACTTTAGCAATGCATAAAGATCATTATTATTGCTTCTCAACGTTTTGGAATTATCAATTACCCGATTACCGTTATTTCGTGTATAAACAGTATTCCGCTGTCCCCATGCATTGTCTCGTTCATTGTTATAAACTAATTGGAAATTCAACTGAGAATCTTCATTCAGCTTCTTTAGCATATTCAGTGTGACAGCATGACTTCTATTAAACAAGCTTCGTTCTTGATTGAGGCTGGAAGCCTTCGGCGAAGATAACAAGATAAAATCTTGTGGGAGTGTTTGATTACCAGACTCCGCATCAAATAAACTTGTGGACTCACGGCTAATATCTAGACCTATGTTATTTGTTTTATAAGTCAGCATCGTTTGGAATTGCGATTTCAATCTCAAGCCAAATCCTTCAACAGCCCAAAGTCCTTGGTCACCTCTAGCATTGTCAGAATGATTATTCCCATATCCGCCAGCTAATTTCCAAGACGTTACCCAATGACTCTTGGCACTATTCTTCATCTTGATATTGACAGCCGCATCATCCGTATAGGTAAAATCATCCAAGACACGAATAGGCTGATGCTTTCTCATAACTTCGACAGCACCAACCTCATCCTGCGGCAATGTATTTGTTGCCGCTCCATATTTTCCTCCCAGCATGTCAAGCCCTTCGATATAGAACTTGCTGACAGGTTTTCCCTCGTAAGAAATCTTACCGGAACTCTTGTCCACATCAAAGCCAGGCATTTTGGCGATAACATCACCGATAGAGCGATCATTACTGTTTGCAAAGGCACCTACCACATAACTGACAGTATCGCCACGTTCATGCACCTTATCCGATTTCACAGAAACCTCCTTAAGTTCGATAGCTCCACTACCCATTTTTACGGTTAAAGGCTTCATGTCACCTTTCACTGCAATATGCACTTCTTGAAAACCAAGCATAGTGAAGGTTAAGGAATCTCCTCTTTCTGCATTGATAGAGAAAGATCCATTATTACTACTAGTAGCATAGCCACGCATTTTGTGTTGGGTATTAAGACATTTGATGATAACGGAAGCCAAAGGCTTATTTTCATCATCAACAACATGTCCTGTTACTGCAACTTGAGCGGAAATTTGTAAGCTCAACAGAACACATATTATCAAAAAGAGTATCTTCTTCATTCCAATTCCATTTGTGGTATCATCATAGCTCCTTTGGGATACGATAAAGGATTTGTTTTAATCTTAAGAAACTTTTTCCTATTAATTATCGTAAACTTTTTCTTATAATAGTTATAGAATTTTACAGGAGTTAATCCCTTTGTAAAAATACCATTTGCTTCTATTTCTAGAAAACCTAGGCATTCTGCTCGCAAAACAAGGCCTGGCAAACCCGCAATTTTCCAAGGTCCTAAACATAAAGGAATATCTGCTGCAAACCAAACGACCCAATGTCTCCCACGGAAATCCGTCTCTGCTTTCTGGCACTTATAACCTAATATCATCCTTGTAGAATCCTGATCTATGGTCCAGTTCATGCACACACTATCCTTGAATTCATAATGTTCACCCATGCAACGACCATACACCGTATATACTCCATTGGTATTATTCCTGTAAATAAATTCTCCTCGAAAAGGAGTATATGTTTGCTCTATTTCATCATCATGTCTCTCTTTACTAAGTAATTCAAAACCACCAGGTACGAATTCCAAAGAGTCTTCTCTAACTCTTTCATAACAAAAGAATTGACTAGTTGTACTTCCACATCTTAAGGCACACAGATTGCTTGTTTTTCCCAATGTCTTGTTATGATAATCTCCAAGATATGAAACCACATATTTAACTTCCATACGAGAAGGCTCAATCTCATAAGTACCTTGTGCTTTCGAGATAGAACTTATAAATGCGAAAAATAAAATAAATAAATACTTCATAATAGAAACTAAAAATGTAGCCTTTTTAAATTGTTAAACTTATGTTATATTAGTCCGAACTATTTTTTCTTGTCTAAATCTCAACCATATACTGATAATCAGATATATCATAATAGGAAGACTTCGTTTTTCCATTTATCTGTATCAAAGGTAGCTTTTCTATAGAAAGTTCCTTGATTATCTTCTGATTTTTCTTATATTGAGATATTACAGAAGCAAACTCTAGCTTTTCAGAAATGTCCTTTGACGAAGACTTCTCAAAAATTGACATATCCCGATTTCCCCTATAATATTCTTGAATGATATTGAACTCACGTAAACGATTTGCAACATAGCCACTCAATCCTTCTACTAAAGAAGAGCCATCTGCCAATATTACTTCACAACTAAAACGTTGAGGAAACCTCTTGATCAAAGAGGCTGCTTCTCGAATTGCCTTTTGACAGAACTTACAATCAAGGCTTACAATCATACGTATTTTACAACTCGCTCCTTTATCGCCAAATTGTATCCCATACATTCCCAAGTCCTCTACCATCATGCGGTCATTTGAAAGAGCCTTGTACACAGCATGGTTTCTTTTAAGCCTTAGCAATAGAACTTCATTTTCAAATAACTTCTTTTGTTTTTGAAAGTGTTGTGAAGTAAAATTAGACAAAAGTAATGCCAAACATGCCTGAACTCCAGTGTTATACATAATATTCCCCCACCCAATTGGTATAACTGCAGTCTTTATAGCCACGAGCGTACTAAGCCAAATAACTATATATGTACCTAAACAATACACACAATATTTATGTATAAAGAAAGCTTGATATACCAACAATCCCAAGCAAACTAATGAAGCAAATGTGCATAAGGCAAATTGTAGCAAAGAAACATTTCCCATCATTACCAAGGACAGAATGTTCCAAAAGAAAAAGAATATCCCAAGTTCATCCAATGCAAAAGGAAGCCTGTCTTGCAAAGGCTGTTTAGCAGAGACTAATTGACAATCAAACTTTTTGCCGATTTGACAATATCTGTCAACGAACCCCAACCCTAGCCTATGCTTTGTAAGTAACATAGACAGGCTTAATCCTGTACAATTTAGCAACAACATAGGAAACACAGGCTTTGTACAATACTCCCATAATAGAAGGCAAATGCAAATCACGGCAAAGAATACCATTCCTGTTTGAATAGACACCCCTCCTCTATGGCAAGCATTTATCTTCTTTGGTTCTTCCACTATGAGAGCCACGCCATCCCAAACATTCAAGAATTCATTTACTGGCAAGCTATAACTCTTGCCATCAAATAAAGTTAAGCTATCTTCACTTTGTTTTTTTACCACAAAGAAATGTCCTTCATTGAGAGAGACATGAACCAACATACCTTTTAAAGAAGTAACCTTTTCTTGCTTATCTAAAAGATATGCATCAGAAGCCAAACCATAATAATTCAATGTTCTAGAGACAGAGGCAAGACTCGGAAAATCAGGATCTGTCACTAGAACCTTGCACAACTCCTTATCATTGAAAGCTATTTTATAAGCTTTCAAATAGAGTTTGATAAGATTCATTATGTACAAGTTTGAATTATTCATTTCTTTTTTTTAATTGTTTTGTACTTAGATTAAGCGAGAATTACATCTTCGCCATCTGGTTCTTCATCACTTTCGATGTAGATCCATAGTCCATTAGGTGCTTGCCACCAATAGCCTCCACCTAGGACTTTGCCCTGTTCATTATTATTCAATATATCCATAGCTGTTACTCTTTATATTAATTGAAATTTTCTGGATGCAAAATTACGGCAAATTGCTCAAACTACCAAACTTTTTACATCATTTCTCACATAATATTTGCCCCCTAAATTATTATATAAAAATGATGTTAGAAAGTACGCTACTTGAAAAAATATTTGTATTTTTGCACTCTTGAAGTAAAATAAGTAAAAATACAAAGCATGAAAAAGTATTATTGTATAACGATTTTAGCACTTTTAGTTGTTACTTTGTTACAAGGATATAATGTGTCTTTGCAATACAAGGAATATACCTATAAGGAAATAGATAAGATAAATTCTGCACTGAAAGTTTCTGTTGATGAAGAATATGCTATCCGAGCACATCAAAATTACAATCCACATAAAGATGGAAAGCAACGACTCTACACAAAAATAATGACGGACGAAGACTTCATCAAAGCAAAGCCCAAGAAAGAAGATGTCATTCGTTTTGACGAAATAAACATCCAAGACCTAAGAGACAAAGGCATTATCGAGACTGAAGCTGAAGCTATGGGATTATTGACAAAAGACATACTTACTACCAAGGGTAATCCTATTAATATCAATAAACTCTCTCAAATATTCAAGAAGAATCTAAATGAGGATTTCTCTTATACCTTATTGATATTAGATGAGAACAAAAAGGTCATCAAGAGTTATGGACAAACAAAGGACATTGAGACTTGGCAGGCTAGCAAGCCTATCGGCATCGGGCTCAAACCGATCCGTTTCGTTCAAGCAAAGGTGGATATAACTCCATCTTCCTTCATCAGAAATTCTATAGAAACACTTGTGGCCACCATTTTGTTAGCTCTCATCATCGTCTTCTGCGTAGGATACCAGATGACTGCCATCAGAAATAAGGAAAACCTTTTGAGAAATCGAGAGGTAAGCATTCATGGCACCATCCACGACCTGAAGGCACCATTGGCAAGCGTACTCCTCACGTTGGGGTTCATCAAGGACAGCATAGAAGACATGCAGCTCCAGGAGTTGCTACATTCTTCGGAGAAGAAGATTCAGAATCTTGCCAATACCATCAAGACGATTCTCATTACTGCCAAAGCAGGAGAAAACAAGCTTGCTCTGAACAAAGAACCAGTAAATCTCATGGAATTGGCAAAACTGGCACAGGAACAGGTAGATAGCAACTATGCAGACAAGCCACACAGCATACATATCCATGACTGCAGAACCTGCAAGGAAGAGATTCCTGCAGACCGCTATCTGATAGAGAATGTTCTGGGCAACCTGATAGAAAACGCCGTGAAGTATTCTGAAGCGGAAGCTGACATAGAAGTAAGTATCCGTTCTGATGAACATTTCGCCATCGTCAGCGTAAAAGACAACGGTATCGGAATCGACAGAAAATATCAGAAGAAGATTTTCGAGCAATTCTATCGCATACCGGGAACCCAGCATAAGAACGGATATGGCATCGGACTTGCTCTGGTGAAATATGCCGTCAGGGCACATGGAGGAACCATCAGGGTAGAAAGTGAACCGGGTAAGGGCAGCACCTTTACCTTTACTCTTCCCCTGAAAAAGAAATAGGAAACAAGAACCGAAAAAACAACAAGACAATGGAAAAGATAAAAGTATTGCTGGTAGATGATGACCTGTTGTTTGGCAACATCGCAACCAAGATCCTGCAGGCTGCCGACTATGAGGTCTATTTTCAGAACTCACTGTTTGGCATAGAGAGTCTCATCATGAAACTGAACCCCAACATCATTATCCTGGATGTGATGGTGGGAGAAGAAAACAGTCTTGAGAGAATCAACGATATCCGACTCGCCGCCGAAGACATTCCTATCATCTTCGTATCTTCTGACAGCGGAGTGGAAACTGAGGAACAGGCTATAACAAATGGCGCAGTGGTATATCTGGAGAAGCCGTTCAGCAAAGAGAAGCTGTTGCTGTGGGTGAAACGTTACGCCAAACATAGCGACTTCAGCAACTCCCACAAAATCAATATGGGAGCCTATACCCTTGATACAGAAACCCATATTCTCAGCATTTATGGTAACAACGAGAAAACGCTGAGTAATACGGAATATGCTACCATCAAGGCTCTATGGATCAATAAAGGAGAAGTAGTTACCCGTCAGGATCTCAAGGATTCTGTATGGAGAGGCATTAGCTGTTCGGATGAGAACCTCAACAACGTGGTTTATAACCTCAGGAAATATTTCGCCAAGGATGCCTCCATCCACTTGGATACCCTTCGTGGCGAAGGATTCAGAATGTGGATGGATGAGTAGTTTAATAACGGCTCAATCCCATAAGGGAAAATGGGCATACTATTAAGGGAAAATAGAATTATCCTTAAGGGAAAATAAAAACACCATTAAAGGAAAATAGGAATATCCTTAATGGTAAATGTTGATACTATTAAAGAAAATCTCCGTTCAATAGTTTTGAACGTACATTCAAAATCATTGAACGCACATTCAAAACTATTGAACGGAGATTCAAAATCATTGAATATAAAAAATCGTTAGGGCTTATCCTTTTTTTCTATAAGCCTATAACCTTTTTTCTATAATTCTATAAGATATCTCCCATAAGTCTATAACCTTTTTCCTATGAGAGCGAAAGCATCTTTTCTATAGGCTTCACGGCATCCTTGGCTATTTCTGGAGCCACTTCTACTGTAGGCCAGCCGAACTTCAGGCTATTGTAGATCTTCTTCAATGAATTCATCTTCATATACTCGCACTCATTACAGCTGCAACCTACTCCACCCTCACTTACCTCTGGTGGTACAGGATAGAAGATGACGTCAGGACAGTTGCGCTCCAACTCATGCAGGATACCTGCCTCTGTGGCGATGATGTACTCCTTGATTTCAGGATGCTCCTGGGCATAATGCAGCATCGTGGCGGTAGAACCCTTCACATCGGCTACGGCAAGCACTGGTGCCTTGCACTCCAGGTGAGCCATCACAACAGCCTCAGGATGCTCCTGCTTCAACTTGATGATAGCCTCTACCGAGAATTTCTCGTGTACATGGCAGCCACCGTTCCAGAGCAGCATATTTCTGCCTGTTACGCTGTTGATATAGTTGCCGAGGTTGTAATCAGGACCAAAGATAATCTTCGCATCCTGTGGGAAACTGTCGATTACCTTCTTGGCATTGCCACTGGTCACCACGCAATCGGTCAAAGCCTTCACGGCAGCGGTGGTATTCACATAGCTTACCACCTGGTAGCCTGGGTGCTCTTCCTTATACTTCTTCAGATCCTCAGCCTTGCAGCTGTCAGCAAGCGAGCAGCCGGCATTCAGGTCAGGGCAGAGCACAATCTTGTCTGGACTCAAGAGCTTGCAGGTTTCAGCCATGAAATGCACACCGCACATTACCATCACCTTAGCTTCTGTTTCAGCAGCCTTACGAGCCAAAGCCAGAGAATCACCCACAAAGTCGGCAATATCCTGAATCTCGCCTACTGTGTAGTAGTGCGCCAGGATAATCGCATCTTTCTCCTTGCAAAGCTTTCTGATTTCAGCTTTCAAGTCTAAGGTTTCGTCGATCAGTTCATCCACGTAACCTTTCTCAATCCATTCTTTTTTCACCATAACATTAATATTATATTTTTTATTTCTTATTTTTAAAAAGAGATTATAAGGATGATGATATGTCGTGGATAAGTGGATAAAAAACACCTTCTAAATTTGCTTTTTTCATTATCCATATCTTATGCAGAGTTATCCGTATTCGACTTGGAAATCTTTTTCTTGGTCTTTAAAGGATTAGCTCTTTTATCAACATTTCCCCAATTCGGTGCAAAGTTAATAAGTTTATATCTTTTTTCCGTCAAAAACTGCGAAAAAGTTTCTAAAAACTTATTAATAACCCTGTGGATATCCCTATTCCTCGGGTTTCGGGATGGGAGCGGTGGATATCCACAAAGTTATTAAATAGTTATTCCTGTGGTTTTCCTTATACTTTTCCACGGGTTTGTGGATAATGAAAAAAGCAGGTTTTCCCCTGACTTTTGCGTCATCGGAAAATCTGCTTCTTCTATCTCTTTATTCATCTCTTCTTCTTTTATGAAGGAAAAGATTCTCTTTATTTTCTGTTCAGAACGTTTTCTACCTTTTCCACAATCAGCTCCGGCGAGATATTCTTCATGCAGGCAAAGTCGCCACGCATGCACGGCTTGTTGCCATAGATGCTGCATGGGCGGCAAGGCATATCGAGCTGTACGGCATTATCGGGACTCTGATGCCAGCCCATGAAACCGGCGTAAGGATGGGTGGCTCCCCAGACACTTACCACTGGGGTATTGACCAAAGATGCCAGATGCATGTTGCCGCTGTCCATACTGATCATCAGGCGGAGATGACTCATCAGGATGAGTTCGTCGGAAATACCGTGGAGCTTGCCTGAAGCATTCACTACCTGTGGATATTTCTCTTCCCAGGCATCCATCACCGGAGTTTCGGTTTGTCCGCCTCCGAAAAGGAAGATGCGGCAGTGAGGATGATGGTGAATCAGGCGCTCTACTACCTTCTCCATCTGCTGTACCGGATAAATCTTGCCCTCGTGGGCAGCGAATGGAGCCAGACCTATCCAAGGTTCCGCTGGGTTATGAGCATCCTTGTTGATAACTGTGGATTTATCCTTGCTGTTATCAACAGTAACCTGGAAAACTTGTTCAGGGAGCAGGCTCAGGTCTCCTCCTTCTTCCGGGAAGAGAGAAGTGAAATCCATCTGTACAGGGTAACCCAACTTGGCGAAGACATCGGCGTAATTCTGGAAGGAAGATGGCTGTTTCTCCATCACCTTGCCGGAGGAAGCCACCAGCTTGCGTTTTCCCTTGCGATGCTTGTCGATATGTGCCACCTTGAAGTTGGAGAGGTTGAAGCGCATGCGCAGATAGCTGGAGCGCAAAACGCTGTGAAGGTCGGCTATCGCGGTAAACTGTTTGGCGATGAGCCGGCGATAGAGTGCATTGAGACCTTTTACACCCTTATATTCCCCCTTGAGGTCAGCCTCCATGAAGCCGACATTTGGGGCAAGATTCTCGAAGAACGGGCGAGCAAAGGAACGGCTTAACACGGTGATTCTTACGTGAGGATACTGCTTTGCCAATGAATAAATCACAGGTACAGTCATGGCAACGTCACCCATGGCCGAAAATCTAATAACGAGAATATGCTCTGTCTTCATCTTTTTTAAGTCTCTTTATATATATAATAAGGTGTAAAATAGAGCGGGCTTCGCTTTTTATGGTAAAAAACAAAGCCTACTCTGCTTCTATTCTGATTGATGCGGGGTTACTTCTTGTAGAGTACAGGGTTGGTAGAAGGATCGTTGTACATCTTCATCTGTCGATAAACCTTCATGTACTTTCTTCCAGCTTCGATGTCCTCCAGGAGCTGGTCGATGGCAGTAGAAAGATCCACCTGCTGTTCGAGGAGTACGTTGAGCTTAGCCTGGCACTTAGCCTTGTGCTCTTCAGAAGCCTCCGGGCGCTCCACCTGCTCCTTCATGTGATAGATCTTGAGGGCAAGGATGCTGAGACGGTCAACAGCCCATGCAGGACTTTCGGTATTGATGCGTGCATCATCCAGCACCTTTACATCCTTGTAAACCTCGCGGAAGTAAGAATCAATCTGCTCTACGAGATCAGTACGGTCCTGGTTGCTCTTATCGATTCTGCGCTTCAAGACGAGCGCCTCTGCAGGGTCGATCTGAGGGTCGCGGATGATATCCTCGAAATGCCACTGAACGGTGTCGATCCAGCACTTGAGGTAGAGACGGTTCTCAATGGTACCTTCCTCGAATGGATTATTGATAGGAGTATCAATGTTGTCTTTGATGTGATAATCGGCTATCGCCTGATTAAAAATCTTGTTAGCGTTTTCTGTAAATGTCATACGGTTTGAACTATTTGATTTAATACCGTACAAAAGTAACAAAATAATCTCAAAGAGCCAACAAAAAAGCGAAAAAAGGCGAAAAAGATGCACAATTAGGGGGTGTTTGTGCACCGAAAAGCACTTTTTTTGCTAAAATATTTGTTTATATCAAAAAAAAAGTGTTCCTTTGCACCCAGATTTTTAATTAGAAATTAAATTATAAACATTTTAAAGGTTACAATTATGTCAGAAATTGAAAGCAAAGTAAAGGCAATTATCGTAGATAAGCTCGGTGTTGATGAGGCAGAAGTTAAGCCAGAGGCAAGCTTCACAAATGATCTCGGTGCAGATTCTTTGGATACTGTAGAGTTGATCATGGAGTTCGAGAAGGAGTTCTCTATCTCTATCCCAGACGATAAGGCTGAGAAGATTGCTACTGTAGGTGACGCTATCGCTTACATCGAGGAGAACGCTAAGTAAATTAGCAACTAAAATTTTATAAATGGAATTAAAGAGAGTTGTAGTAACAGGTCTTGGTGCTGTGACTCCAGTTGGTAATTCTCCTGAGGAAACTTGGGAGAACCTCCTCGCTGGAAAGAGCGGTGCTGCCCCTATTACTCATTTCGATACAACTAATTTCAAGACAAAGTTCGCTTGCGAAGTAAAGGACCTGAACATCAATGAATGGATTGACCGTAAGGAGGCTCGCAAGCTCGACCGTTATACCCAGTTGGCTATGATTGCCGCTATGCAGGGTGTAAAGGATGCAAACATTGATCTTGAAACAGAAGATTTGAACAACGTTGGTGTTGTATTCGGTGTAGGTATCGGTGGTATCAAGACATTCGAGGATGAAGTATCGTATTTCGCTACTCATGAGGAGAACGGTCCTAAGTTCAACCCATTCTTCATCCCTAAGATGATTGCTGATATCGCATCTGGTCAGATTTCAATCCACTTCGGATTCCACGGACCAAACTATACCACAACATCTGCATGTGCTTCTTCAAGCAACGCATTGGCAGATGCCTTCAACCTGATTCGTCTGGGCAAGGCAAACATCATTGTCAGTGGTGGTGCTGAGGCTGCTATCTGCGCTTGCGGCGTAGGTGGTTTCAATGCCATGCACGCGTTGTCAACTCGTAACGATGACCCTGAGCATGCTTCACGTCCATTCAGCGCTAGCCGTGATGGATTTATCATGGGCGAGGGTGCTGGCTGCTTGATTCTCGAGGAGCTTGAGCACGCTAAGGCTCGTGGTGCGAAGATTTATGCTGAGATGGTAGGTGAGGGCGAGAGCGCTGACGCTTATCATATCACAGCTTCTCATCCAGAAGGTCTCGGTGCTAAGCTCGTGATGGAGCGCGCACTTGCTGATGCTAACCTCAAGCCAGAGGACATTGACTACATCAATGTTCACGGAACATCTACCCACGTAGGTGATATCTCTGAGGCTAAGGCTATCAAGGCTGTCTTCGGTGATGCTGCTTACAAGCTCAACATCAGTTCTACTAAGTCAATGACTGGTCACCTCCTCGGTGCTGCTGGTGCAGTAGAGGCTATGGCTTGTGTTCTTAGTGTGAAGAACGATATCGTTCCTCCTACTATCAACCACGAAGAGGGTGACAACGATCCAGAGCTCGATTACAACCTGAACTTCACATTCAACAAAGCTGAGAAGCGTGAGGTTCGTGCTGCATTGAGCAATACATTCGGATTCGGCGGTCATAACTGCTGTGTAGTATTCAAGAAGTATGCTGAATAATTTTATAGATAGAATAAAGCTCTCTTTCCGCAAGGATAAAGAGCTTTATTTTTCTTTGTACGAAATCCTAGGTTTTTATCCACACAACATCAGTTATTACAAGATGGCACTGATGCACAAGAGCATCATGCACCGCAATTCCAAGGGCAAGCCTGTGAACAACGAGCGCCTGGAGTTTCTGGGTGATGCCGTACTGGATGCTGTAGTGGGTGATATCGTGTATCAGCACTTTCCTGGCAAGCGAGAGGGATTCCTCACCAATACCCGAAGCAAGCTGGTGCAGCGTGATACGCTCAACAAGCTCGCCCAGGAGATGGGAATCAATCAACTCGTTTTATCTAATGGACACAGTTCTTCTCATAACAGCTATATGGGAGGAAATGCTTTCGAAGCGTTGGTTGGTGCCGTTTATCTGGACCGTGGTTATGATGCCTGCATGAAATTCATGCAGAAGCGCATCCTGGCAAAAATGATAAACATCGATAAGGTGGCTTACAAGGAGGTGAACTTCAAGAGCAAACTCATCGAATGGAGCCAGAAGAACCGCGTGAAGCTGGAGTTCGTGATGCTGGGACAGGAGAAAGACAAGAACGGAAGCCCTGTTTTCACCTATCAGGTGGTAATGGAAGGTGTAAAGGGCGGAGAAGGCAAGGGTTACTCCAAGAAGGAGAGCCAGCAGCTGGCTTCCAAGCTTACCCTGGAACGATTGCGCAAGGAACCGCAGTATATTGATTCTGTGTTTACAGCCAAGGCAAACCGTACGAAGATGGAAGAAGAACCTGTGCTGGCTGTGCCTACCACCGAGGTAAAGAATGATTTCATCATCTCGCAAGACACAGAAAAACAGGAGTCTGAAGAAAAACACGTCAATGTTTTCAAGGAAGAAGTCTATTCAGAGAATTCTTCGGCTGAAGATGTTGTTGCTTCTACTGTTACTGAAGAAATAACCACTACAGCCACTCAGGAAAGCGAAGACGAGTTTGACTTGAGTGATATCTCTGCTGAGCCCAAGGAAATGAGCCGCGAGGACATCATCGCAGCCGCCGAGGCAGCTGCCTTTGCAGAAGATAAGGAATAATCTATGATGATAGAACTATATTAAGATAAGGGAAAGACTCTCTTGAGACTGACGGATATGGTAGTCTCAAGGGAGTTTTTTGTTTGATATTTTACATTCTTATCCCCTATCTTGCCCGATAGGTTATGTTTTGTATTAAAAAACAGTAAAAACTTTCTCTATATCAAAAGATTGAAGTACTTTTGCAAGTACTTTATAAGGTATATATATCTAGATATGAGTTTAACAACGATAGTAAGTAATGTATTCAAGCCTCGCCAGAAGAGCTTGGAAAAGTATGTACATGATGCAGAGGAATTGCAGCATGAGGTACTGATGCGCCTTTTGGCATCTGGCAAAAACACCGAATATGGTGTGAAACATCTACTCAATACGACAAATAGCTACGAAAAGTTTGCACAGAATGTGCCGGTCAATACCTATGAGGAATTGAAGGGCGACATCGACAGAATGCGTCATGGCGAAAGAGACATCCTCTGGCCAGGACAGGTGAAGTGGTACGCCAAATCTTCGGGTACTACCAACGACAAGAGTAAGTTCATCCCTGTTTCGCAGGATGGTTTGCAGAACATCCACTACAAGGGTGGATTCGATGCTGTGGCTTACTATCTGCGCAACAACCCAAAGAGTAAGATATTCGACGGCAAGAGCCTGATTCTCGGTGGAAGCCATTCGCCTAACTATAATGTTTCGGGCAGTCTGGTGGGTGACCTGAGTGCCATCCTCATCGAGAACATCAATCCGCTTGCCAACATGGTGCGTGTACCTAAGAAGGAAACCGCACTGCTGAGCGACTTCGAGGTGAAGCGCGACCGCATCGCCCATGAAACGCTGAACAAGAACGTAACCAATATCTCGGGTGTGCCTAGCTGGATGCTCAGCGTACTGGTACGCGTGATGGAACTTTCTGGCAAGCAGCATCTGGAGGAGGTATGGCCTAACCTGGAGGTATTCTTCCATGGTGGCATCGCCTTTACTCCTTACCGCAAGCAGTATGAGCAGCTCATCACATCTCCTAACATGCATTATATGGAGACCTATAATGCCAGCGAGGGATTCTTCGGTCTGCAGGATGATCCTTCAGATCCAGCCATGTCGCTGATGGTAGATTACGATGTGTTCTACGAATTCATCCCGATGGATGAGTTTGGAAGCGATCATCCTACCGTGGTGCCTCTCTGGGGCGTGGAAGTAGGCAAGAACTATGCGATGGTGATTACCACCTCCTGCGGTTTGTGGCGCTATATGATTGGCGATACCATACAGTTTACCAGCACCAATCCATACAAGTTTGTCATCACCGGCCGTACCAAGTACTTTATCAATGCCTTTGGTGAGGAGCTGATTATGGACAATGCCGAGAAGGGATTGGCTTATGCCTGCGAGAAGACGGGTGCGCAGATTGCGGAATATACCGCTGCTCCTGTCTATATGGACAGCAATGCCAAGTGCCGCCACCAGTGGCTCATCGAGTTCTCTGAGGAACCAAAGGACCTGAATGAGTTTGCCAGTCTGCTCGATACCAAGTTGCAGGAGATCAACAGCGATTACGAGGCAAAGCGCTTCCACGATGTTACCCTCCAGCACCTGGAGATAGTGAAGGCTAAGCCGGGACTCTTCAATGAATGGCTGAAGAGCAAGGGCAAGTTGGGCGGACAGCATAAGATTCCTCGTCTGAGCAACAGCCGCAAGAACATCGACGAGATGCTCATGATGAACAAATAAGGCTTTTTATATAGTAAGCCTTTATGAATAAGGCTTTTACTGCATAATCTGCAGGAATAGTGGACATGTAAGATAGAAAAGAATGACAAACAAGAACGACATCATACAATTGTTGAAGAATCGGATAAAGGCAAATACCCTGTTTTTGCCTTTCTATCTGCTTGTCTTCCTATTGCTGGTTTCCTGTGCCAAGATGGGACAGCCGGATGGCGGATGGTTTGACGAGACTCCTCCCAAGGTGATAGGAGCTTCGCCAGCCGATGGCGCCGTGAATGTAAACCAGAAGAAAATCAATATCTACTTCGATGAGTTTATCAAGCTCGATAACCCTTCGGAGAAGGTGGTGGTTTCGCCACCACAGCTGGAACAGCCTGAAATCAAGGGTGCCGGCAGGCGAATACAGATATCGCTTGTGGATTCACTCAAGGCGAATACCACCTACACCATCGACTTCTCGGATGCCATCAGCGACAACAACGAGGGCAATCCGATGGGAAACTACACCTACAGTTTCTCTACAGGAGCTGCCATTGATACCATGGAGGTATCGGGCCATGTGCTGGAATCGGAGAATCTGGAACCAGTCAAGGGTATCCTGGTGGGATTGTATGCCGACCATGCCGATTCTGCCTTCCGAACCAAGCCGATGTTGCGAGTGAGCCGTACCGACAGTCGCGGCCGCTTTGTCATCAAGGGTGTGGCACCGGGTTCTTACCGCATCTATGCCCTGCAGGATCAGGATGGCGACTATAAGTTCAGTCAGAAGAGCGAGAAGATTGCTTTCTCCCACGACATCATCGTGCCTTCCTGTAAACCGGATGTTAGACAGGATACCACCTGGGTGGATTCCCTGCACATCAAGTCGATAGACCAGGTGGATTACATCCATTTCCTTCCTGATAATATCGTGCTCAGAGCCTTTACGGAGCCTCTGACCGACAGATTCTTCCTGAAGGCAGAGCGCCAGAAGGCTAATAGCTTCACCCTCTTCTTCAGTTATGGCGATTCCATTCTTCCACAAATCAAGGGTCTCAATTTTGATGCCGGGAATGCTTTTCTGGTTGAGGCTTCAGAGAAGAAGGATACCATTACCTACTGGCTGAAGGATACGGCACTGGTGAATCAGGATACGCTGCTGATGGATATCACTTACCGCATGACGGATAGTACCGGAGTACTGGTCAACAAGACCGATTCTGCCCAGGAAATCCTGTCAAAGGAACCATACGCCAAGCGAATGAAGGAACAGGAAAAGGAACTGGCTGCCTGGACCAAGAAGCAGGAGAAAAAGAAGAAGAAAGGCGAACCCTACGATTCGGTGATGGAGGTGAAACCGCTCGATGTACAGCTGAGTGTATCATCGCAGTTTGATCCCGACCAGAATGTCATCTTCTCCTTCCCTACTCCATTGGCTAAGGTAGATACTGCCGCCATCCATCTCTATGCCAAGCATGATACGCTCTGGTATCGGGCTCCGATGGAATTCCTGCCGCTGGAGAACCGGAAATATGAACTCCGGGGAGAATGGCGACCGGATATAGAATACAGTCTGGAGGTAGATTCAGCTGCCTTTGAGGATATCTACGGATTGGCTTCCAAACCGATCAAGCAGGGCTTCAAGGTCAACTCGCTGGATACCTATGGTACGCTGCTTGTGAACATCACCTCGCTCCACGACCTGCCGCTCATCGTGCAACTGCTTGATGCACAGGATAAAGTGGTAAAGGAGACCAAGACTGTGAATGGTGTGGCAGAATTCTATTATCTCAAACCACAGAAGTATTATATGCGTCTGATAGTAGATCGCAACAATAACGGCAAGTGGGATACGGGTAATTATGATAGCGACCAGCAGGCTGAGGAAGTATATTACTATCCGGAGGCGATAGAATGTAAGGCGAAATGGGATCTCACAGAAAGCTGGGATCCGCTGGCCCGTGAACTCTCGCTGCAGAAACCGGGAGCCATCACCAAGCAGAAGCCTGATAAGGAGAAGAAAGTTAAGAATCAGAATGTACAGCGTGCCGCTAAGCTCGGCATTCAGTATGTTCCTAAAATGTAAAGGATATGAAGTTACTCAAGTCATTTATAGTAGCCATGTTGCTGCTTTTGGTCAATACTTCTGTATCGGCCCAGTGTACTTTCCGTAATACTGCATTCAAGTCGGGTGAATTCCTGACTTACAATCTCTATTACAACTGGAAGTTTGTATGGGTAAAGGCTGGCACTGCCAGTATGTCGGTGGTGCAGACCACCCACAAGGGCAAGCCTGCCTATCGTGGTTCGCTGGTAACCCGCGGTAATAAGAGAGTGGACGATTTCTTCGTTCTCCGCGATACCCTGCTCTGCTATACAGGCACCGATATGGCTCCGATGTATTTCCGCAAGGGAGCCCGCGAAGGCAAGCGATATACCGTGGATGAGGTTTTCTACAACTATGCCGGCGGCAATTGCAATGTAAACCTGCATTATAAGAACAAGCATGGTGAGCACAGATGGAAGAAGCATTCTTATGAAGACTGTGTCTTTGATATGATGAACATCTTCCTGCGTGCCCGCAGTTTTGACCCTGCCAACTGGAAGAAAGGTCATAGCGTGAAATTCCCTATCTGTGATGGTGGCGGTCGCACTCCTGCCCAGCTCAAGTATGGCGGCAAGGTGACCGTGAAGGCAGATAACGGCATCAAATACCGCTGTCTGCGTCTGGAATATCAGGAGTATGAGGATGAGAAGTGGAAGAAAATTGTGGATTTCTATATCACGGACGATGAGAACCACATCCCTGTTCGCCTGGATATGTTCCTGAAGTTCGGCAGTGCCAAGGCTTTCCTCGTGAATGCCAAGGGTACCCGTAACCCGATAACTTCTATCGTGAAGTAGAAGTACGACAGAAAAAGTGATAGTGTAGGAGGAAAAATGAATAAAAAACAGATGAATACAGGCTTGGTCGTCTTCATCTGCTGCGTTCTTGTGGCTGTAGGAGTTACCCTGCATCTCCGGAAGCATGATATGCTCCCTATTATCCACAAGGTAGTGGATAACACGACTGCCACGCTGGTGGCGGATACGGTGAAGACGAAAAAGCCTGTGGTGAAGAGAGATTTCAATATCTCTGGTTCTTTAAAAGATACCGAGGGAAACGGTGTGGCTGGCGTTATCGTGAGCGATGGCTTCAAATGTGTGAAGACCGATTCCCGAGGAAGATATAAGATGAAGCGGGACAGCTTGGCTCGCTTCATCTATTTTTCCGTGCCTGCTGAGTTCGAGGTTCCTACCCATTCGGCTACCGACCGCACGGCTTGTTTTTACCAGGCAGTTTCCAACAAGAAAAAGATTTATGACTTTACCCTGAGGCGATTGCCTGGCGGCAAGGAGACGAGTTATAAGATGATAGTCATCGGCGACCCGCAGGTTACCAATGCCTACAGCCCCTACTATACTTCTCCGGATGATAATCCCATCAAGAAGAGTGATGTAGAAAGATTCACCACACAGACGATGGCAGACATCAAGCAAACCATCAAGAGTCTTCCTGCCGGCACTCCTGTCTATGGACTCAGCATGGGCGACGACGTACAGTATTACGGTGGCTATAATGCCAGGCTGGAGCGTCAGATACGCCAGGCATTGGGTTCTTCTGAGATGCGCCTTTTCTCTGTAATCGGCAATCACGACCAGGATGGAAAGGCACTCTACCGCAGGAAGTGGGAGGAGAATTTCGGTCCTACCGATTTTTCCTTCGACCGTGGCGATGTGCATTATGTCTGCATCAACAACTGCTTCTTCCATCGCGGCATGTCTTATTATTCTCCTGGAGAATTGCGCGAGCGCCAGGTGAAATGGCTGAAGCAGAATCTGGCCCTTACGCCCAAGGATAAGAAGGTGGTGCTCTGCTATCATATTCCTTTTACCTTCGGCAATGCGCCGTTCAGTAAGGCGAAGCCGCTGACCAATGCCAATGAGGAGGGGCATTATTCCTCTTCCCGCCTCTCGCTGCTGTTATCTCTTTTGAAGCCATTTAAGGGAGGATATGAACTCTTCTGCGGCCATACTCATTTTGCCTGCAACCACGAAATCAATTATGAGGGCGAGGATGTGATGGAGCATTGTCATGCTGCAGCCTGTGGCAACATCTGGCAGTCGAACATCAACATCTGCGGTACCCCGAACGGATATTATGTCTATAGTTTTGTGGGTACCAGTATCAGCAACTGCTATTACAAGGGAACTTTCTGGGACAAGAGCAAGCAGATGACCATCTTCCGTGCCCAGACCGATTTCAACGGCGAGAAATATGCCAAAGACTGGCAGTTGGCAAACAACAGGAATATCCTGGTAGCCAATGTCTTCAATGCCACCAGTCACTGGCGTGTGGTAGCCGTAGAGGATGGCAAGGAATATCTGATGCGCCGCATCAGCAGCAAGGGTCAGGATGCCTTTGCCGCCGGTTATCATCATAAATACAGCGAGAGTGTATCCTATCGGTTCGTGAGCAAGGGAAATGGTTATCTCATTATGAATCACCTGTATTATTATACTCCTAGGAATCCGAATGCCAGAATCATCATCAAGGCATCCGATCCATACGGAAATACCTATACGGCATCGAGCGATGAGGTAACGACAGAGCCTTTCGCCAACTTTGCCCATTATTACGAAAAAGAGTATAAGGAATATAAGAATAAGAAAGACAAGATGTTGCGCGATTCCTTGTTGAACAGGCAGAAAGATACGATTGCTGCAAGAAAGAAAGATTCTGCAGCAGCACAAAAATAAAAGGCTTGGGAGTTATTGCAACTTCCAAGCCTTTTCTCATTTTATATCATACATTTTTTACTTGTTCAGTTTCCAGGTAACACCATCCTTGGTGTCCTTTACCTCGAAGCCGGCTTCAGCCAGGGCATCGCGAATTTGGTCGCTGGTAGCCCAGTCCTTGGCCGCCTTAGCCTTGGCACGGAGGTCGAGAACCATATCCACTACCTTGCCGTAAGCCTCTTCACGAGCATCATTGTTGGCTCCCTTCTCACTCTTCAAGCCGAGAAGGTCGAAGGTGAAGAGATGCATGGTGTCTGAAAGCTCCTTCAGGTCTTCGGCAGAGATGTTTGCCTTGTGGTCGAGGGCTGTGTTGATTACGTGGCAAGCCTCGAAGAGGTAGCTGATGACAAGCTGAGTCTGGAAGTCATCGTTCATCGCATCGTAGCAGCGCTGGCGCAATTCGCTTACGAATTTCTTCACCTGCTCATCGCTCTGCTTAGCCACAGGCACACGCTCCAGGTCGTTCAAACCATTCATCAGGCGCTCCAATCCCTTCTGGCTAGCCTTCAAGGCATCATTAGAGAAATCTACTGTGCTGCGATAGTGAGCAGAGAGGATGAAGAAACGGATGGTCATTGGCGAATAAGCCTGCTCCAGACTGTCGTGATTGCCAGTGAAGAACTGCTCCAGGGTGATGAAGTTACCCAAGCTCTTACCCATCTTCTGACCGTTGATGGTAATCATATTGTTGTGCATCCAGTAATGAACCATCTGGTCGCCCTGAGAAGCCACAGCCTGCGCAATCTCGCACTCGTGGTGAGGGAAAATCAAATCCATGCCGCCACCGTGAATATCAAAGTGGCTACCCAAGTACTTTCTGCCCATCGCAGTACACTCGCAGTGCCAGCCAGGGAAACCATCGCTCCAAGGACTAGGCCAGCGCATGATATGCTCAGGAGAAGCCTTCTTCCAGAGGGCAAAGTCAGCCTGGTTCTTCTTCTCGCCGATACCAGCCAGCTCGCGGCTCTCGTTGATAACGTTCTCCAGGTTACGTCCGGAGAGGATACCGTACTTATGATCCTTGTTATACTTCTCGATGTCGAAGTAGATAGAGCCGTTACTCTCGTAGGCATAGCCATTGTCCAGGATTTCCTGAACGAGTTTCTCCTGCTCTATGATATGGCCTGTGGCATGAGGCTCAATGCTAGGAGGCAGCACGTTCAGCGCCTCCATGGCATCGTGGTAGCGGTTGGTGTAGTACTGAGCAATCTCCATTGGCTCCAACTGCTCCAGGCGTGCTTTCTTCTCAATCTTGTCATCGCCCTCATCAGCATCGTGCTCCAGGTGGCCCACGTCGGTAATGTTTCTAACGTAGCGAACCTTGTAGCCCAGGTGCTTGAGATAGCGGAAGAGTATATCAAATGTGATGGCAGGACGCGCATGACCGAGATGCGGATCGCCATACACGGTAGGGCCACAAACATACATGCCCACGTTAGGAGCGTGGAGCGGAGTGAATCTCTCTTTCGTACGTGTGAGAGTGTTGTAGATCAATAATTTCTGTTCCATTTTGTATGAACCTTATTTTTAATTATTTATATTTTGAGTGCAAAGTTAACTCATTTTTCTGATATATCCGACAAATCATCCGCAAAATGTTATTAAATACCTCGAAAATACTAATGGAACAGATTTTCCATGGTCAATTCTCTCTGTATGATGCTATATTTGCAGCCAAAAAGGTATCATATAAGAACTTATGTAAAGCTTGTCATAAGTTGTTCAAGTGGGTTAAGCAACATTTAATGATAACCAACTCTATTTCGACTTCATGTTCAATTAATATATTTTAAGAGAAACTTGTGATCTAAATCAATTATTATTAGTAATTTTGCAACAAAATTTAAATGGCACTACTCCGTAATGGTGCGAATAGATATCAATTCAGAATGAAGCAAGAAAATGAACTAAAATCGCTTTTGACAGATCAACAGTTTGAAGCCTCGGATAACAGGGAACTATTACTCGCTCAAGCAAAAGCGTGTGCAAACGGTTATGCATTAGCAACAGAAGGCATAGCAGTTGTATCAGATTTTCAAAATAAAGAATGCCATATTTATTCTGGAAGATTCGGTCAAACTATAATGAATCTTCCAGAATATATGGTAGATCGTAATTCTGCCTTTGAGGACATCGTATTCTGTCATGCAAAAGAAGACGAACTTATTGAACGTCATGTACTGGAACTTCGTTTCTTCAACTTTATAAAAGAACGTTCAATAAAAGAAAAGACAAATTTTTCAGCTTCATGTATCCTTAATTTTTACCGGGCCGGAGACAATGAAAAAGTCAAGATACTCCATACAACGAGATATTTCAGCTGTAGTGCCAACGGTAGTGTTTTACTCGGTCTATGCACTTACATCCCGTACCCTATTTCCCATAACCGACAAGATGGAATAATTGTTAATCTATTGACCGGGGAAATGGTTGGACGAGACATATACGAAGCGAGTGACCGTAAAATTCTTAGCCGCCGACAACTTGAAATACTGTCATTGATAGCTAAAGGAGTACCAAGCAAACAAATTGCCGACAAGTTAAACATATCCATTTATACGGTTAATCGCCATCGTCAGGATATTTTGGCATCGTTAAAAGTTGCCAATACCGCAGCCGCAGTAGAAATTGCATTAAGAATGAACCTTATTTGAAGTGCTTGCCTGATTCGAAAATTGGTTAGAAATCAGTATTGCACATATCGTATATTTTCTCTAATTTTGCAACCGCAAATAAATCACAAGGAAGTTGCAATTTAACAAAAATCAAATAAATGTTACAATGAGAAAATTAGTATTTATCGCAATCATTGCAAGTCTTGCTATGACTGGATGCATCCAGAAAGAGTCAGAGAAAAAAGAAGGAAGTTCTGACAAGAAAGTCTTAACGGAAAACGTTAAACTCGCTACCTGCAATATAAATGTAGGAGGAATCCGTTTTACAAAGTCTAAAAACGGCGGAGAGAATGGTATCACACTTCTTGGCGACACTCTCAAGTTTGTGGTCGGTCCCCAAACAGATTATTTCCGCTCCCCAGATGGAAGCGTTGTCAATAGCTCTGCAGTCATTTTTACAGAAGTTGACAACACTAAACCTTTCACTTTTACGGCTAAAGTACAGCCGAACTTCACCGAAACTGGAACATATTCGGCAGGTGTGTTATACGCATACGAGAATGACACTCATTGTCAAAAACTGTGTTTCGAACAGGATGAATATGGTGTTCACCGTGTGGTGTCAGTTCGCACAATAGGCACTTCTGATGACAATAATCATCAGGCGATTAGTGGTCCGTATGTTTATATGAGATTATCATCCGATGGCACTACTCTTGGCAGTTATTTTTCAGAAGATGGGAATATGTGGCATATGGCTCGTCTCTACAAGAATGATTTTCCGGAAAAACTGCTTCTTGGCCTAAGTTCCCAAAGTCCTAAAGACGATGCACACACCTGCTATTTTACGGAAGTGTCGCTTAAGCAAGAGGCTGTTGCCAATTTTCGCATAGGTAAGCTCGACGGGGAATAAATACCATATCTCAGCACTATTATCAGATTTTAGCAAACATATTAAACATTTCAACTAATGAAGAGAAATCATTTTTTCATAGCATTGTCGCTGCTTGCATGCACTCTGCTGTCATGTCAAAATGAGAAAAAACAACAAACGTCAATAGCAAATAAATCGAATATGGAAAAAAATGACACAATCTTAAAGCCATTTGTGGCTGAAAACTTGTTTTGGATTCGTGAGCCCAAACAATACACCATCACGGACTCTTTGATTACAATCGTTTCAGAACCTCACACAGACTTGTGGCAGCGCACCTATTATGGGTTCAGCAACGACAATGCTCCGGTGTTGCAAATGAAAACCTCCGACAAGTTCTTTTCTTTTACTGTAAAGACATCGTTCAACAGTTCCGCCCTGTTCGACCAGTGCGGTATCGCAATCTATCTTGACAGTGACAATTGGATGAAGGCATCAATCGAATACGAGAACGAGGAATACCAGAGATTGGGCAGTGTGGTGACAAACAACGGATATTCCGATTGGGCTACGCATGATATTCCATCTTCCATAAAGGAAATGTGGTATCGCCTTAGCCGTCGGGGAAGCGACTATTATATAGAGACAAGTCCTGACGGTACCACTTTCCACCAAATGCGTACATTCCATTTGGATAAGGGTGATGGGGAAATCTCGTTCGGAATATATGCGGCAAGCCCGGTTGACCATTCATTCACCGCACAGTTCTCTGAAATGGAAGTCGGCGAGTGTAAATGGCAACCATGGTCAGCGGAAGATACAGGATTCAAACAGACTGCAAACAAGTAAACTGTAATCCAAAGAAAAATTAAGGTCATACACGCTTATAGGGCAATGTCATCCAAACTGATAGTATTATTGCAAATTCTTTATTCCACCATTTCCGCCACGCACTCGATCTCCGCCGCCTCTTCCTGACGACAAACATACAGCAAATAATAGAGAGTACCAAACTTTCGGCTATTTTTTTGCATAAAGTAAGCGATTTATGAATATCTATTCACGAACTGTAAGTTTTTTGCCTAATATCTGTATAAAATCATCAAATGATTAGTATATATCGAAAATAATATGTAACTTTGCAGCCGCAAACAGTTATCAATTATCAAGAAGGCGGCTATAAGTTCCGCTAATGAGTATTAAGTTAGAAGAAAATGGCATATACAAGACTGAGTGCTGTCGAAGCGGCAGCAATGATTAACGATCAAGATAACATCGGATTGAGTGGTTTTACACCAAACGGCGTGCCTAAGGCTACCTTCCGCGAACTCTCTAAGCGAGCCGTGGCTGAGCATGCGGCGGGCAGACCTTTCCAGGTGGGTATCTTGACAGGAGCTTCTACTTCGCAGAGTATTGAGGGTGACATGGCAGCAGCCCATGCCATCAAGTTCCGTGCGCCATTTTCTACCAATAAGGATTTTAGAACTCACACCAACCTGGGCGAGATAGATTATGAGGATATGCATCTCGGTCACATGGCTGAGCGCCTGCGCCGTGGGTTCTATGGCGAGATAGACCTTGCCATCATTGAGGTTTCCGACCTGGAGGAAGGCGAAACCACCTGCAAGGCATTCCTTACCTCTGCCGGCGGTATCGTTCCTACCATCGCACGACTCGCCAAGAAGGTGCTCATCGAGAAGAATACTTTCCACAGTCCTGCTTCCCGCTATCTTCACGATGTGTATGAGATAGCAGAATGCCCGTTCCGCACCCCTATCCCAATCTTGAATGTGGGCGACAGAATCGGCAAGGAATATGTGGAGATTGATGCGCATAAGATTATCGGTGTGGTGGAATGCAACATCCCGGAGGAGGCGCGTGCCTTCAAGCCACTCGATCCTGTAACCGAGCAGATGGGACACAATGTGGCTGATTTCCTGGTCAGCGACCTGAAGAAGGGGCATATTCCTCCTCAGTTCCTGCCTTTGCAGAGCGGTGTGGGCGTAACTTCCAATGCTGTTCTTGAGGCTTTGGGCCAGAATCCTAACGTGCCTGTGTTCAGCGTCTATACCGAGGTGGTTCAGGATGCTGTGGTGAAATACATGCGCGAGGGAAGAATCAAGGATGCTTCCTGCTCTTCGCTCACCGTAACCAACGATACATTGAAAGAGGTGTATGATGATATTGATTACTTCAAGAAGCATCTCACCATTCGTCAGAGCGAGATTTCCAACTCTCCGGAGGTCATCCGCCGACTGGGTGTCATCGCTATGAACACCGCCATTGAGTGCGATATCTACGGCAATGAGAACTCCAGCCACATCTGCGGCAGCAAGCTGATGAATGGTATCGGCGGCTCCTGCGATTACGAGCGCAATGGTTACATTTCTATCTTCACCACGCAGAGTACCACCAAGAATGGTTGCATTTCTGCCATCGTTCCGATGTGCAGCCATGTAGATAGCACTGAGCACGATGTGGATGTCATCGTTACCGAGCAGGGAGTTGCCGATCTTCGTGGCAAGGGTCCTTTGCGCCGTGCCAAGGAGATTATTGAAAACTGTGCGCACCCGGATTATCGTCCAATGCTTCGCGAATACTTGAAATTTGCAGAGAAGGGACACGAGCCACAGAGCATGCGTGCCGCCCTCGCCATGCACGATACCTTCCTGAAGAAGGGTGATATGAGATTGACAGATTTTGGAGAATATCTGAAATAAGAAAATCCCCGATAGAGCCTGGCTGCTTTATCGGGGATTATTGTATTGATAACCTGATTTTTGTTTATAACTTCAGAAGTTTGGCGAATTCCCAGACCACGATGCCGGCTGTTACGCTGACATTCAGGGAATGCTTGGTGCCAAACTGTGGAATCTCCAGGCAGCCATCGCTCATATCCACGATGTTCTGCTTCACACCCTTTACTTCGTTGCCGAAGATAACGGCGTAGCCCTTTGGAAGTGAAGAGTGATGAGTGGAGAGTGAAGAATCTGATGGCTTCTCCCCTACTTCCTTTCCGAAAATTCTTTTATGGGATTTTTCGAGGTTCTGAAGCTTGGTAGAACCCTCTACCTGTTCAATGCTATACACAAAGTAGCCTTTCTGCTTCAGCTTTTCCACAGCCTCTTCGGTGGTCTTGAAGTACTCCCAATCCACGCTGTCTTCGCCGCCCAGTGCCGTCTTGTGGATTTCGGTATTGGGAGGAGTGGCGGTGATACCGCAAAGATACACCGCCTCTACACGGAAGGCATCGCAGGAGCGGAACACGCTTCCTACATTATATAATGATCGCACATCATCCAGGACTACTATCAATGGAAGCTTCTCTGCCTCTTTGAATTCCTCCAGCGTGAGGCGATTCATCTCTATCGTTCTTAATTTACGCATAGTTATTCTGAAATGAAGGGGAATATCCCCTACTCTTTTGTATATTTATGCCTCTGCCTCCTTGGTCTTATAGACCAGAGCATACATGCGAATCTGCTTGATCATCGCTAGCAGACCGTTGCTGCGGGTTGGGCTGAGGTGATCCTTCAAGCCAATCTTCTCTACGAAATAGAGGTCGGTATCCATAATCTCTGTTGGAGTATGACCGCTCAATACTCGAATCAGAAGGGCGATGATTCCCTTTACGATGAGGGCATCGCTATCGGCTGTAAATACGAGCTTGCCATCCTCGTAGTCGCACTGCAACCATACGCGGCTCTGACAGCCGTCTATAAGGTTCTGCTCGTTCTTGTATTTCTCGTCGAGAGGAGCCAACTCGTTGCCCAAGTCGATGAGCATCTGATACTTATCCATCCAGTCGGAGAAATCCTGGAACTCCTCTACCACTTCATCCTGCAATTCATTAATTGTTGCCATTATTTTATTTCTTTAATTTCGTTTACTGTAATCAACTTATAGAGCTTATCGTTAGGGCGCACCTTATCCGGTACAGGGATAGACACTCTCCAACCCTGCTGCGCTGTTTCCACAGGCTTCAGGTCGTAGCGGATTTCATCGGCATTGAGATACATCACGCCAGTGGTGTTACCCGTAATCAGAAGTTTCTCGCCCTTGTCGAAGGTAGAAGCCTCTACGGCAACCTCTGCCACGCCCAGCTTGGAGAAGTATTTCATCACCTTGCCCACGAGCACCTTCTTCTCGGTAGCCACAGAACCATAGTGCTTGTTCCACTCGCCGAGGGTTTGCCCCTGGTAATAGCCATCCCAGAAACCGCGGTTGAATACGGTGGCAAGTCTTTCATCCCACTCATCCTTCTTCTCTTCGGTAAAGGTACCGTCCAGCACGGCGGCTATCGCCTCCTTATAGCACTTCACTACGGTATATACGTATTCAGGTCCACGGGCACGACCCTCAATCTTGAAGACGCGAACGCCGGCATCCATCATGCGGTCGATGAAGCGGATGGTCTTCAAGTCCTTCGGACTCATTACATACTTGTTGTCTATTTCCAGCTGGTTGCCGGTTTCGTTATCCGTAACGGTATAGCTGCGGCGGCAAATCTGAACGCACTCACCACGGTTGGCAGAGCGGTTGGCATTGGCAAGGCTCATATAGCACTTGCCCGATACCGCCATGCACAGGGCGCCATGGCAGAACATTTCGATGCGGATCTGTTTGCCCATAGGGCCGCAGATGTTCTGCTGCTCTATCTGCTCGTGGATATGCTTCACCTGGTCCATGTTTAATTCACGTGCCAGAACGGAAACATCTGCAAAGCGTGCATAAAACTTCAAAGCCTCTGTGTTAGAGATATTTAACTGTGTGGAAAGGTGCACTTCCTCTCCTACTTCATTGCAATAGCTCATCACAGCCACATCGCTGGCGATGACGGCAGAGATGCCTGCCTCCTTGGCAGCATCAATGATTTCCTTCATCGTAGGGATGTCGTTGTCGTAAATCACTGTGTTGACGGTGAGATAAGTCTTGATGCCATGCTCATTGCAGGTGGCAGCAATCTCACGCAGGTCGTCGATCGTAAAATGATTGGCAGAATGTGAACGCATGTTCAACTTGCCGATTCCGAAATATACGGAGTCGGCACCAGCCTGAATAGCGGCAGCCAAAGACTCGCGCGAGCCCACAGGTGCCATCACCTCAAATTCGTTTATCTTTGTATTCATGAATGCAAATTCTTATTTTTGGGTACAAAGGTACTGCTTTTCTTTGAAAAATCATACTAAAAGGCGCATAAAGATATATAATAAGGTATAAAAACAAAAATAGTAGCCACTAAAACCTGATATTTTAGCTGGCTACTATCTATTTCTAGAATGCCTTGGTATGAACGCATTTCATGTTCTTTTCAAGCTGGGCTGTTGAGCTGGCACCTACCAGTACGCTGGTTACGCCTTTCTGGTGGAGAATCCATGCCAGTGCCATCTCGGCGAGGGTTTCGCCTCGTTCGCCGGCTTCCGCATTCCATTGCTTCAACTGCTCCAGGAGTTCCGGAGTCAGGGCGCTGTGCTTCAGGAAGTGCTCCTTTGCCATGCGGCTATCGGCTGGGATTCCGTTGAGATAGCGGTCGGTGAGGAGACCTTGGGCGAGGGGAGAGAAGGAGATGAATCCGATGCCGTTTTCGTGGCAGTAGTCGAGGGTTCCGTTCTCCTGCGGCGCACGGTCGAGCATGTTGAGTCTGTCCTGGAAGATGAGCAGCGGACAGTCGCGCTCCTTCAGGTATTGATCGGCGAACTTCAGTGCCTCCAATGGCCATCGGCTGATTCCGAGATAGAGTGCCTTGCCCTGCTTCACGATATCTACCATAGCCTGGAGGGTTTCCTCGAGTGGGGTATTCGGGTCGTAGCGATGGCTGTAGAAGAGGTCCACATAGTCCAGATTCATGCGCTTGAGACTCTGGTCGAGGCTCGCCATCAGATACTTGCGAGAGCCCCAGTTGCCGTAAGGACCTTCCCACATATCGTATCCCGCCTTGGTAGAGATGAAGAGTTCGTCGCGATAAGGCAGGAAATCATCCTTCATCAGTCTGCCCATGGTTTCCTCAGCACTTCCGTATGGAGGACCATAGTTGTTGGCAAGGTCGAAGTGGGTGATTCCGTGGTCGAAGGCATAATGGGTGATGGCACGGCTTCTTTCGTAAGGATCCACTCCTCCGAAGTTGTGCCAGAATCCCAGACTAACCTTAGGCAGCAAGACTCCGCTCTTGCCGCATCTCTTGTAAAGTGCCTCTGCATCGCCATAGCGATTGGCATCGGCTGTGTAGATTCCTTTTAAGTCCATAATTCCTATTTATTTTATTTTATGTTTGAATAAGCTGCTGTCTGATTATTTCGGCAGCGAGATGGTGAATTCCGACCACTTGTCTTTCTCGCTCTTCACACTTATCTTGCCGCTATGGGCGTTGATTACCTGCAGCACGTAGTTCAGACCGATGCCGAAGCCGCCACGAGTCTTCCGGGCATCCTTTTCGTGCTCAGCGGCGCGCTCAAAGCGGTTGAAGATGGTCTTCAGTTCGCTCTTGGCTATGCCGATACCCTCATCAAAAACCTTGATATACACGTTTCTGTCATCCTTCAGAGTGGTAATCTCAATGTTGATTTCCTCCTTCGAGTACTTGGTGGCGTTATCCACCAGATTGCTGATTGCCTCCTTCAGATATTCCTCGTCGGCTAGGGCAGAGGTGGCTCCAAACCGGGTGATGATATGGATTGGTTTCGCTGATTTCGCCTTGTATTTATCCACCACATCCTCTATTATCGTTTCCAAATTTACTTCCGCCTTCTGAATATGCAGCTTGCCGTGCTCCAGTTTCGAGATGGTGAGCAGGCGGTTGATGAGGGCAAGCAGATGCTGCGCCTCGTCTTCTACGATGCAGAAATATTTCTCCTTCATTTCCGGCTTCTTCTCCAGTACGCCGCTGTGCAGATACTTGGTTCCCATGATGATGGAGGTGAGCGGCGACTTCATGTCGTGAACCATCGCATAGGAGAAGTCTTCGCGCAGCAGTCGCACCCTTTCCTGCTCATCGATGTAGTTGATCTGGTCGATGAGGCTCAGGATGATCACCACCGTTGTAAGGAGCGAGGTGAGAACCGTGAACTTGCTTTCGTAGAAGGCAGCGAGCAGGGCCTGTGCCCTGACATCCGGTGCCAGGTTCCAGGGCGTTTCAAATCCCATCTGGTGAACGGTCATCTCGAAAGAGTTCCACATCCAGAACAGCTGCATGCAGAGCACGGCTATCAGTGCCGTGGTGCTGAGTGCCTTGGCTCTATTCGTCTTCATCTTTCACAAGCATTTCAGGCAGTTTCCTGCTCAGGGCAGCGAATCCGCCTATGGTTAATGCCGTACCGGCTATCAGGAGCAATATGCCGAGCACTTTCGATTCAAAATGGAAGGGAACCAGAGTGGATACGAAATAGAGCACGATGAGAATGATGGTGCTGCGTGTCTTGCCGTATATCCAGCTGCAGTAGCAGAGGGTGATAAAACCGAGCACGGTCAGATCTACATTGATATCACCACTGGTTGTTACCGACATCATGCATGCAGGCAGCATCATGATCGAGAGGGTAAGCAGCTGCACCCATCTCTTCTTGCCGCAGCGGATCAGTTCCTCCTGAATGGTGCCGAAGAAGATGTAGGCAGATATAAACGATCCGTTGATATTAAAAGGCAGGAAGCCGAGATAGCTAATATCCATCATCTGCTTGGGCAGGAAGTCGAGATGGAAGAGGTTCATGATGGAATAGAAGACCATGGTGAAGCCCAGAATCGGCATGGTGCAAATGGTCATCGCCTTCCATTTGGCAGCAGGAATCACCTTTCCAAGCGAGAACCTGGAGAATTTGTAATGTCCGAAGGTGAACCATACGATGAGTATGCCCAGAAATCCGATGACTATCATAAACGGATAGATGGATTCCTCCAGCCCTTCTATCTGCTGGCTGTGGGAGCCCGAAGGCATGTTCATAGCCATGTAGAGTCCCACCAGGAATCCTCCCAGGAAGATGGTGCTGAGATATTCCGCCAGGAACAGTATGTAGTATAATATCGCTTTCAGCATAATGATGTCTTTTCTGTCTTTTTTTCTTTATTCTAATTTGATTCTCGTATAATGTTATGCGGGGGTGGGGGGATGCTTATTCTGCGATGAGCTTGAATCCCACTCCTCTGATGGTTTTCAGTTCTACGGCAGGCTCGTCTTCCAGTGCCGTGCGGATTTTCTTGATGAAAACATCCAGGCTTCTGGAAGCGAAGTAATCCTTGTCTTCCACGCCCCAGAAGCGGCTCAGTACGGCTTCCCGGCGCACCACCTCGTTCTTGTTTGCCGCCAGCAGTTCGAGGATCTTAGCCTCCCGTGCGGTAAGCATCTTTTCGCTGCCTTCCTGCGTATCTTTTAGGGTGGCGTGGTTGGCATCCAGTGTATATCTTCCCAGCTTGATCTGGCAGCTGGCATTCTCGCTGCGCTTTCCGGCTTTCAGCTGGATAAGGCTATGTATGTGGGCGTCAAGCTCTTCTGGAATAAAAGGCTTCTTGATATAGTTGTTGGCTCCGGCGGCATAACCTGCCTTCAGATCCTTGGGTGAGGTGAGACCGGTGGTAAAGAGGATGATGGTTTCTCCATCTACCTCTCGGATGTTCTTCACCATCTCGATGCCGTCCATGATAGGCATGTCGATATCCGATACGATGACATCAGGCTGAAAGTCTCTCCACGCCTTCAGTCCTTCCTTGCCGTTAACGGCGGTTTTCACTTCATATCCTCCGATGATATCCTCGAAGCAGCTTTTCTCCATATAGGCGAGGTTTTCATCATCCTCAACCAGGAGTAACTTAGTATCAGCCATAATCTTATCCGTTTTTGATGATTACGGGAGCCAAATCAGCCATTGTCTCCTTTTCCGCTGCAAAGATACATCTTTTTTGTGAAAAAGCCATATTAAAAGTGGGAGATTAACTTAAAGATAACGTTGGCGCCTTATCTCAGAATGACAGTGCAAAGATACGGCTTTTTGGGGGAACCACCAAATTTTGGGTGGCGATAAGGGGCGATTTTCAGCAGCTTTCAATTTGAAACTTCGTTAATAATCCTAACTCGCTCTAATTTGAACTTTGATTGAATATCAAGAAGTTGGGCGTTTGCCTATATAATATAGGTAACAATATGGAAACGAGCGGACTTCTGCTCGTTTCTGTATTTTGCAATATGCAAAGAACGCCTTTAAATACATGTGCAAAGATAAAATTAATTTCTGTAAAACTATACGTTTTACTCTATTTTTAAGTTCTCTTAAGATTTTGAAATACCAAAATCAAAAACAGGAGAATTTCATAATATTAAGAAGAATTGCCATTTATGAGAGATTTCATAAATGACAATTCTTATTTGCTTATAATTGTTATCTCCAAATCGGATTTTCCTCCCATCCTCTTGTGAAGCCAATCATGAATATAGGAATGTTAGGGTATGAAGCAAAAAGATTCTTTATATCCTGCTTAACTGTATTGTCTGGACAAATCGCATTGCACAAATATAGAAGGCATGATATTACACTAAAAGCACGTTTACGCTGGTGTTCAGTCAAATCTGAAAGCATCCAATTATCCCTATGGCGGTTGATGTTGGTCGGTTTCTTGGAAAATATCTTATACCATATTCTTGAATGGTGTGCGATGATATTTCTCAAGACAGAAATTGCTTCCAACCAACTTGAAAGCTCTCGGGCAGAATACAAACCGAATTCATTGGCAATTCTCGACTTCAACGGAGATTGATTCAACAGGTTTTTGTACATTTTGGAAAGAGTTCCAAATGTAGCAGTTTCAAAAATCATCCACGCATCAGGATTATCTCCATCCAAAGTGTTCTTGTCCCAATTGGAATGGTCTATAATATATTGGCGCACAAAAGGGTCTGAATTTCTATCAAACTCATATTTCATATCCAGCACCAAGTTTGTATGAAACTGCTGATTGTTGAAAAGAGAACCGTCCAAATACCACAATCCTGTATTTGTTGCCAACGAGAGTGTCGTTATGAATTTTGTACGCAATCCAACTTCCAGAATTTCAACTGCACCAAAAAGTATATTACGTAACTTCTTGTCAAACTCATATCTGTCTATGACCGTGTCGAAATTTGCGCCATCAACGAAATATCCTGCATTGTCATCCAACATATCAACCCAATAATATTTTAAGCGGAAATAGCTAATCCTTGACAGATATGAAATGGCTTTTTGTTCGTCATTGAATACCATGCCCTTTTCTTTAAGTCGGCATAATTGCTCTTGTATAGTTCTTGGTTTCTGATTCATATGTCTATATATAAAAATGACTCGCTTGCAGTTCTGATGGGATGCAAACGAGTTCTGTTGCTGCAAAGATACGAATAATCATTGATAATACAAACTTTTTAGCAAGAAAAATATCGCAAAAGTGGATTTCTTTGACATATTTATATTTAATAATGTTAAATCATGCCATAAAATTAAGTTTTGTCAGCAAAACAAAACGGATTCTGATATAAAATTGTTACCTTTGTGTCGTCTATACCCATACCGAAAGCCTCGATGGGCAGAGGTTGGGCAGACATACATATGGTATAAGGCGTTTTTGTACGCTTTGGTTTTGACGATCGATGAACTTCGCAAATTCAACTGTAAGTCAAAAACAAAGCAATGCAGAACGCCTCATGAGGTGTATTATATACAGCTCTCATTGTCTTCGGATGTTTTATACATTCGTTGGTAGGGAGAGTAGATTATATACTTACACTGGCGTGGGGCTTTCGGCGTTGCTCGTTTCGACTTACAGGGCAATGCGAAGGCCTATCGATCGTGGAACGAGTGACAGAATGGCTCTGCGCTTTTTCTTATGTATCAACTGCAATAATAATCTATAAGCCGTAGTAGCCAGCTTTTAAATTGTCAAAGGATGGTTACAAATGTTAGTCTGCCACAATGGCTTGACAAATATATTTTTTCAAGTTTGAATGCAAAATATTGTCGTTCAAATTCGGACATGTCTGTCATCGACTGGGACAAGAAAGATATGTTGAACTATCTTGGCACTTATTTTCCTCGAAGTTATACTGAATCATATTGCATTTGGTCAGATTGGTTTCGCCAAGCCTGTAATGGATGGGGAAAGAAAGACACACTATCCCTATTTGACTTTTGTTGTGGAACAGGAGGTGAAATCATTGGTCTCTTGGAAGCGACAAACGAAAATATGCCAAATATCAAAAAGGTAACGATTTATGCCTTTGATGGAAACCAACACGCCTTACGTTTGTTCGAATCAATCGTGAACAAATATAGGAGTATCCTAAAATTTGAAATAGAATATAAAATCTTGCCTTTCGAGATAGATGACTTCTACGATTTGAACTTAATAGACGGTCTTATTGACAAACAATTTGACATTATATTGACTTTTAAGGCCATTTGTGAATTTGTAACAAAAGAAAGATTCGAACAAGACAATGCGTATGCCCATATATGTAAATGCTTTTTGCCAAAGCTGAAAGTTGGAGGTTTGATGTTGTTAGTCGATGTAACGACTTACAATTGCGTATCTCAGGAATGGCTTCCCCAAATGCTTGATAAAGGCATTGAAGAAGTACATGCCCATGTTGTTGGGAAAAACGTCGGATACAACCAATGTTTTACTGTTTCGCATTCAAAATGCTTACAAGACAGAAGCAAGGTTGCATGGAGATTAATTATGAAATGAAAACAAAACAACTATAGATATGAAGAAAGATTGGATGATAAAAGAGTCGGAATTAGATGATGACCAGATAAAAGTGTTGACTGCCACTTTAGACAAATCATGTGTCATATCTGGCTGCGCTGGGAGCGGCAAGTCTGTTCTTGCGCTAATCAAAGCTCAAAGAATTCAGAAAGAACGTGGCGACAATTATGAGATAATAGTTTACACCAAGGCTCTGTGCCATTATATGAATTCTGGGCGTGAAGAACTTGGATTGACCAAACCTTTTTATTATCATTGGCAGTGGAAGAACAGACTGAGTTGTCCTTCGGCTGATTATGTCATCGTTGACGAAATTCAAGATTTCGAAGAAGAGGAAATACGTGAGTTTATACAGGCAACAAACAAACATTTCTTTTTCTTTGGAGATACAGCACAATCAATCTATGAGGGATTAAAGCAAACTTTACCTTTGGAAGACATTGGATATTTGCTTCCGAAAGGTAATAAGCCTAAAGACTTTAGTCTGTACAGAAATTATCGTTTGCCGATTCCAATTGCCAAATTCGTTCAATACATAGGTGTAGAACTACCAGAGTTTGAAGAAAGCACTTATAGAAGTGCCGAACATTCAAAGCCTCATCTGTTGAATTATGCAACAGTAAAAGAACAAGCTTTGGCGATAAAAAGAATTATTACCAATAATTCCTTATCTGATGTTGCCATATTGTTGCCTCATAATGATATGGTAAGAGCCTTTGGTCGAATGCTAACAGAGCTAGAAGTTAATTGCGAATTGCGCTTCCAAGATAAAACTGACTGGAGAAGTAGCGTGGATAGTCTGAATTTCAGTTCGACCAATCCTAAGCTCATGACATATCATAGCGCAAAGGGATTGCAATTTGAGACGGTGTTTCTTCCTCTGTTGGAAGAATATGAAGAAAAATGGGATTTTGTCAAAAATGTAGATTGCAATAGAAAAGCTCTGTACGTTGCTATGACTCGTACATACAAAGATTTGTATGTAATGTATAGTGGAGACTTACCAGATGTGCTGACAGAAATACCAGCCAACCTCTATATGGCTCAAGAAACAGAAGAGATTGAAGATATTTAAGATTAGGAAGATGAAAAGATTATATATACCAACTTCTACTTTCAACTTCAATAATATATTGTCAAGTGAAAGTGTGTCCCCAAAAGCCTTTTACGGACAAAGAGGCTTTGGATATTCTCGTTGGATGACAATTCCCGAGAATGGGATAGAAAATGTGACACTCCTATACGAGAAGCCTTTTGTGTTTTCTCGCCCTAAAAGCGATGTAGAAGACCATCCTATGCTTATCGAGCTACAGACCGATATAGACTTTCATCCAACCAATGTGGACGGAGTTTATTATTGCGACTATACTATTTACTTAGATCCATGGAATACGTCATTTATTTTCTTTGACGAAAATGCATTGCGTACAACTCTATCTATGTCTGACAGTAGTTTGGAAACAAAGTTAGTAAATCTGTACCGAAAGAAAATTTTCGTTCGCGACTTCTCCAATATGCACCCAACTCCTCAGATTAAGGTAGAAGTAGAACTTAACACAAAGAGCATTAGCTATGACATCACTGTCAACAAGATGAAAGGATTGTTGTATGGCTATTATATTGGGGCTTTACTTTCGACTTCAAAAGAGTGGGTGCGTCGTTATAGCATCTTGTCTGAAATAAAAGACTTATTCTCTTCTATCGCATCTTCCGAAGACAAGATGCCAACGATGGCTCAAAAGACAAAGTTGGAAGCAATGATATATGATATTCAAAAAGAATCCCCTGCTTTGGCAGGGTTGGACAAGTATTGTCGCTCAGACATAAATTTGAATCAGTTAATAGACAAACTGAAGGGAAATGGTTGGACGTGTGCAGATTTAGTTGACCAAACGAGAATTATGGACTCAATCATGGGAATAGACAACGGTCAATACGCTTTTGACTGGCTTGAAAGAGAAGAGCAGAAACTTTGTGTGCAGGCGCAAAAGACCCCAAAACTCATTTCTGTCAAAAATGAGGAGATTGTCGTTGCCAACAACCAACTTCATAAGCTAAAGAATAGTTATCTGAAAGAAGAAGATGAAGCGTTACTGAAAATCTTGGTAAATGAGATATTTGTTTCCAAAAACTATAATGGGAAAATAAGTACATTCAAAGCAGAAATCTCTGATACCATAACCCAAAGAGCTAAAGATATGCTTGGAGAAAAGTGGGCAGACAGTGAGTTGAAGCAACAATTGAACCAAGTGCGACACTACGTTAGAGGACAAGAAGCTTCTTTCGATTGGGATTATATGCTGATAGCTTCATTGGCATCGGTTCTTTCCAAAGGAAATGAATGGGGTTCCTTGCTTTCTTTTATGAGACGTAAACAGATTTCAGATTATCGTATCGCTTATGCAATTTATGGAGAGCTACACGGCTTTGCCAATATGACTCGTGATTTTACAGACCACTTGTATGGGCTTTCCGACAAATCTTATATAGCAGCGGTTTACAAAGAAATCTATGGACAACTATTTGGAGATTCAGCTCAACTCTTGGAACTTGAGCCATATTCGTCTCAAAAGGGCTCGCTTGGAAATACCCAAATGGCGTCCTGGAAAGAAGAAGTCTTGCAAATCTGGGAAACTTTGAATCGGCAAAAGAACAGAAAAGAACTTTTGGGCGAATTGAAAGAAACCTTAGAACAAGTGAATACTATAGATTCCCTCATTGGCTCATTGTTCAAAAAAGATTTCTGGAGCAAAGCTACAAAGCTGCAGACTGCCTTAAAAAAAAGATTAGGAGTCAAGAAAAAAGTAAAACGAGAAAGTTGCGACAAGGTAGAAAGTGGTGATTTGTTTGCTACTACAAATTCTGTTTCGTCCCTTGGTGTATCCAAAAGAAGCAACGACGAATACTTTAGTTTAGACCCTAAGGCTTGGGACTACATGAAGGATTATATTCCTCAAAGCTATCAAGCGAAAATTCATGAAGATTTCGATTGGTTTATTGGAGAAGTACGAAAAGAAAAGAATTTGCGTTATAAATATTACAAAGAAATTGACAAGTTAGACAATCGTCAGGTAATAAACAGCTTTTGTAATCTCAAAAAGAAACAAGCTTATTATTTTTCTGACAGTTTGAGAGAAACTCTTAAAAATGCTTTGTTGAAAAGATATGGGGGCAAATAGTGTTTATATCATAAATGATAAAGGGGAAAGAGTAGAGGCTACAGCCCCTGTCATCATCTCGGCAAGTCGCTCTACAGATATACCAGCCTTTTATGCCAAGTGGTTTTTCAACCGCTTGGCAAAGGGGTATTGTGTCTGGTACAATCCTTTCAACAAAAAGCCCATGTACATATCTTTCAAGAATACAAAGGCTATTGTTTTTTGGACGAAGAATCCAAAGCCTATACTTCCTTATCTGAAAGAATTAGATGCACGTGGTATTCATTATTACTTTCAAGTAACATTGAATGACTATGTAAACGAAGGGTTTGAGCCTAATGTTCCATCTGTTGAACAACGAGTTAAGACATTCAAACAACTATCAGATATGGTTGGGAAAGAAAAGGTTATTTGGCGTTTTGACCCACTAATTGTAACACCTGAGATTACGCCAAGGACTCTTTTGGCGAAAGTGTGGAAAGTCGGCAATATGCTGAAGGGTTATACCGACAAACTTGTATTTAGTTTCGTTGATGTCTTAGCATATCGTAAAGTACAAAGTAACCTAATAAAAGAGATAGGTTGCTTTACAAAAGATAATGTTGAATCTTCAGAATTGACCCAATCACAAAAAACAGAAATAGTAGATGGGTTGGTAAAACTACGAGATATTTGGAAAGAACAGGGCTGGAATATTTCTCTTGCAACTTGTGCCGAAGACTTAGATTTGGAGCAATATGGCATAGAGCATAATCGTTGCATTGACGGTGAGCTAATGAAGAAACTATTTTCAGACGATGAAGACTTTATATATTACTTAAATACTGGCTATCTACCAGAACGGGATATGTTTGGACAATTATCAAAACCACATAAAATCAAGGATGCCAAAGGAATGAAGGATAAAGGGCAGAGAAAAGTATGTGGTTGTATGATAAGCAAAGATATCGGTATGTATAATACTTGCAAACATTTTTGTGTGTACTGCTATGCTAATACAAGTAAAGAATGTGTATTAGAAAACAATAAATTGCATTCTGATGAAAGCGAAAGTTTATTATAACTATCGTTACGATAGAGTTTTGAGTGGCGAAGAAAAACTCTTCGCCACTCATCAAATATTAACTATTTAGAGCTATTAATGGTGCGTTTAATGTTATCAGATTCTTTCACGAGTTGTTTAGCAATACTGTCTTTGTATGCAGCCATCCGTACCATTTCATTGTATTTGAGAACAGAATCTTCGTAAGCTGCAACATGATTTCTTACATCATCAATAACTTTCTCATCTCGGCAAACAGAGAAATGCTTTTCGATATAGTGAATGTTCGGGTCATCGGATGGAAGCACCATCTTCAATGCCCGATACTTCAAGTCTGCCTCCTCCCAATTTTGATGCTCTCGCCATAGGGTGAGGTTGCCCCAAATGGAGAGGACAAGGGAAAGAGCCAAGCCACCAATGAAAAGAAGAATATACTTTGAAGTTGGCTCAAAGCGATGGGTGACTACCTTCTTTTGAGATGAATTGTTCATCACTTCAAGTTTGTCCTGCAATACCTTTAAGGAAACATCATTCTCTTGTCTCATCTGCTTGACGGCATCAACCAAGAGCTTGCTTCGCTGCTCATTTTTGCAAAGTTCAACCTTGATAAGGTCTGCAAAAACAGCAATGGCATCTCTTAACTTGGATATTTTACCTCTGACTTCCTCTTCCTTGCCAAACATAGCAATGATTAATTTCTCCAACTTGGTCGTGTCACTGCTCGCAGGAGCCGTTTCCGTTCCTGCGTTCTTTGGTGAAGCAGAAAGTTCATCGACTTTCTGCTCCAATCTCTCAACTGTGCCGTAGATGGCTTCCAATAGTTCTTCTTTCATCTTTCTTTTGTTGTTTGAATGGTTTGTAACTTGCATCAAAGGCTAAAGCCTCTTCTGCGTTTCTTCTTTTTCTTCTTGGATGATTCATCCTCTGGGAATTGCTCAAAGGTCTGAGCATTGGCTGGAGCAAAAAGTCCAATGGAAGAAATACCATTCCAAGGATCCTGGCTGCTCTCCGACATGAATGGCATCTGCTCATTCTTGTGACAGCCCTGCTCATATTGCTGAGCAGATTTGGCTCTTGCTGATAAAAGGTTCTCCATTCCCTCAAATCTCGCATTCAGTTTGCCAAAGCTATAGTCTCGGCTAATCTGTGTACCCTTGAAGCTATATCCATCCTTGCAGAAACGGATGCCTTGAACCTTGGTTT
>ERZ506953.46-NODE-46-length-75062-cov-35.6373_pt1 | contig 75062 bp, 52 predicted proteins | sample MGYA00512895_ERZ506953 | MGnify/ENA metagenome assembly ERZ506953 | reverse complement strand
CCAGATGCTTATAAACTGCCACTTCGCTGATGCCCAATTCCGTAGCAATCTCCCGATATTTCAGTTTCTGCCGAAAACGGAGATCGAGTACCTTGCGGGTTTGTGGCGTGAGTTCAGCATTCATATAAGCCAGAATTGCCTCGTACTTTTCGGCCTCCCTGTCTATTTCGGCAATCGTCGCTTCCAGGGGAACTATCGAAGGCGAAGTATCGGCTTTCAGGAGGTGATGAACCCGGTCTTTCATCTTCTGTCGGCTCAACAGGTTGAGGCATTTATGGCGCACACACACCAGAAGATAGCTCCCGGCGTTAGTGGAAGGCAGGGGCGAATCGCTGGCTATTGTCTCGTTATCAAGACCCAGCTGAGTCTTTCCGTCGAGCACATCGACAAAGACTTCGCTCACCACATCCTTGCTGGCTGCATCATCCTTCAGAAGTACCCTGGCCAATTGGTACATCCTCAGATAATGCTGCCGGAAGAGCTGTTCTATCGTTTCTTTGTTTATTTGCATTACTTTATTTCTTTTCTTTTGCCTATATTACAATCGAATTTTCATTTTCCTAACCCTTAGCAGAATATTTTTTAATGCAAATTTTTAAATAAATGAGAGCTTGGTTGTGCGGATTGCAAATCCGCAAGAAGTAGGTCGAACCTTTTTTGACTCCGGATTGCAAATCCGGAGGAACGCCTAGCGGACTTGCTCCTTCTTCAGATGCTTATACAGCCACAGGAAGGCGGGAATGAGGAAGAGATCTGCCATGACCCACGCCACAGGGTCGCCGAAGCAGACACCCGTCCACGCCAGGGCTGGCACCAGCCAGAGACTCACACCGCATCTCGCTATCATTTCCATCACGCCACTCAGCATCGAGAGATTGCTGTAACCCAAGCCCTGGATGCTGTAGCGCAGGATGGTGAGCAAGCCCAGACAAGGATAGAAATAGTTGGCTATGCGCATAAACTGGGCTGCATAGGTCACTACTTCAGCCTCGCCCTTATCCACGAAGAGCATCATCATTTCATCAGCAAACGGATAGATGAGCAGGAAGGTAAAGACGAAATAAACCAGCATCATCCTGATGGAAGCCCTTACGCCCTGACCGATTCTATCCAGCTTCCTGGCTCCCAGGTTCTGACCGCAATAGGTAGCCATCGCCACTCCGATGTTCTCGAAAACGCAGGTAAAGAGATATTTGATGCGCATAGAGGCAGTAAATGCAGCCACATAAACCGTTCCCAGAGCGTTGTTCGCACTCTGCAGCATGATGAGGCCGATGGCAGTAATGGAGAACTGCAATCCCATCGGGACACCATTGTTCAGCAGAATGCTTACCTTCTTGTTGTCGAATTTTCTTTCCTCACCCTTCGGAATCAGAATCTGCATTTTCTTTTTGATAAACCAGATACAGAGCAGCACGGAGATTCCCTGAGAAAGCCAAGTGGCAATACCTGCTCCCTCTACACCCAGTCCCATGCCGAGAATCAGAATGCCATCGAGAATGATGTTGATGACGGAGGCGGTGATGAGGAAATAGAATGGCTGCTTCGAGTTGCCTAGGGCACGGATCTGACCGGAGAGCAGGTTGTAGGCGATGGTAAAAGGAATCGCCGCAAACTGCAGCATCAGGAATATGTAGGCATCATCGAACACCTCCTTCGGCGTATTCACCAGGTGCAGAATCTTTCCGCAGAAGATGCAGGAAAGAAAGGTGATGACCACGGCAAATACCACGGCGATACGGATGCTGTTGCTTACGTAAGCCCGCATCTTGGCATAATCCCTGGCACCGAAAGCCTGGGCGATAGGGATGGCAAAACCGGCACAGGAGCCGTTGCAGAAGCCCATGATGAGGAACATGATGGAGCTGGATGCGCCTACTGCCGCAAGAGCTCCCACGCCAATCCATCTTCCCACGATGGCGGCATCGATAATGAGATACATCTGCTGAAGGATGTAGCCTAGAATCAGCGGAATAGCAAATTTGATGATGGCTCGCAAGGGCGAACCCACCGTCATGTCGTTTGTTGACTTTGAACTTTGAGTTTTGACCATTGAACTGTATGATTAGTTTTTGTTATCCTAAAAAGATGAAAGAGGGGGAGAATGCACTCTTTATTTGAGCGCATCTCCAATTTTCTGTTTGATTTGTGCCATTTTATTGCGGCGCTCAATGGAAAACGTATCCCCGTGGGTTTCCACATAATCGAAGAGCATGAACGCTTTGTTCAGGAGTTCATCTCTTGCGGGTTGCCCCACGGTATCCGCCTCGTGATAGTAGAGTTCGGCAAGCATGTCCATCTTGGAGAGTCGCTTCTCCTCGTCGTCGATTCCTGCCATCGCCTTCATCACGTCCTCGATGGTGGCGATGCTGTAGAAGGCGTAAGGACCTACGTATTGATTGTAGAGCTCCTTAATCTTCTCACGTCTCACCTCCACCTCTTTCTTTTCGAGCATTCTTTCGAGTGCCGCCATAAACTCGCGAATCAATCGCTGTATGTAGTCTCGTTGTAGCATATTTTTTTATTTTGTTGTTATTGTTGCGTTATCTAATAGACTCATTGGTATTGCCATGACTAAGGCAAAGTTCAGGGAGTATTGTGAGAAGAGTTCCTAGAAACTCTCCTCTACCCCGTACAATGGGACATTCTTCATCCACTCTTGCTCCTTGTATGGCGACATGGAGAAGCGGATGGCTCGCAAGTCGGGATGGGCGTCAAAGAAGGCGCGAAGTGACTTGGAACGCAGGTTCTCTTCCGCTTTTACCTCTATCGGAGTTATCACCCCTTGGTGCTGGGCAAGGAAGTCTATCTCCAAGCGAGCGTCTTCCCTACTATAATAATAGGTGTAAATGTCCTGTTGACATAATAGCTGGGTAAGGACGTAGTTTTCCGTGAACGCCCCCTTGCTCTCCGTCATGGCTTTGTTGGAGATGAGCATTTGGGCAGGTTCCATCTCGCTCAGCGCACCCAGGAGGCCGACATCCAGGAGAAACAGTTTGAAGGCATTGAGGTCTTCGTAAAACTTCAAAGGCATTCCAACTTCTCTTACTCGGGAAATGCGATAGGTGAGACCTGCATCCACCAGCCATTGTATTGCCATCTCAAAATCCTTGGCTCGTGCCCCGCTTCTCACCGCTCCATAGATGAACTTCTTGTTTTCCTTGGCAAGCTGGGAAGGGATGGATTGCCAAACCATGCTGATGCGAGTGGCTTCATTTGGGCTGACATGCTTCGACATGTCACTACGATAAATGGTGAGAATGTTGTTCTGAACCTGTCTGACGAGATTTGCATCGTTAGTTGCAAGATAAGTTTTCACAGCCTCAGGCATTCCCCCTACAAAATAATATTCTCTTAATATCTTGATGAGTTTATCATGAAGTAATGTGATGGTCTTCCAGTCTTTACTTTTCAATATGTTCAGCAACTGTTCTTCGTCTTTTGCCATAAGAAACTCTTCGAAAGACATAGGGTAGAGGCGAATGATGTCAACCTTTCCCACTGGGGCGGATTCTCCTTGGTGCATGGCAACGCCTAAAAGTGAACCTGCTACAGCCACATGGTATTCTGGTGCATTTTCACAGAAATACTTCAGCGAGGAAAGTCCCTTGTGAAGTTCTTGTATTTCATCCAGAATGATAAGCGTTTTGCCAGGGATTATAGGCTGTTTGCTAATGGCTCCGATAACCATTAGGACTCGCTTCATATCATAATCTTCTGCAAATATGTTGGCAATCTCAGAGTTTCCATCACAGTTGATGTAGGCAACGTGGTCATATTCCTGTTTCCCAAACTCCTGGAGGATATAAGTCTTGCCTACCTGTCTTGCTCCTGATAAGATTAAGGGCTTTCTGTAAAGGCTCTCTTTCCATGCTTTTAATTGTTCTATGATCGTTCTTTTCATCCTTACATACATTTTGAAGTTGTTAATGATGTTAATAACTTGCTGTTATGATGTTTAAACAGCTCTGTTGGTTGCAAAGATACACTTTTTTACACGAACTTCCAAATGTTTTCAACACTTTTCTACACGAACTTTCCTTGCATACATACACTTTTTTACACGAACTTCGTTCTTATTCATCATTATTGAGCCCTTCCACATATTCCCACAGTTTCTTGTAGAAAGGATGCTGGGTCATCGTGTCCTTGTTGCCCAGGATGATGAGCTTCATGCGGGCTCTCGTCATCGCCACGTTCATGCGGCGGAGGTCTTTCAGGAAACCTATCTGACCTTCATCGTTGGAACGTACCAGAGAGATGAGAATCACGTCTCTTTCCTGCCCCTGGAAACCATCCACCGTGTTTACGCTGATCAGGCGGCGGTAAGGCTTGAAGAACTCATACTTCTTGATGAGCTTCTTCAGATACTGCACCTGGGCACGGTAAGGCGAAATGATGCCTACGTCGATGCTCTCGCTCAATACCCGCTGCTTGCCTATCTTGGTGAAGTATTCCGCCAGGGTCAGCAGGGTAAGCTCGGCTTCAGCCTTGTTGATACGCCCGAAACTCTCACCCACAAACTGCTCCTTGAAGTTCAAATCAGAATTCTGATTGGCTGCAGATACAGAAGATGATGTGGAAGCAGAATCCTCAGGAGCATCTTCTCCTTCTATCGTTATCTGATTCTCCTCGTTTGAAGTATCAATCCACGTTATCGGATGGTCGTAATCCAATACGCTGCGGTATTTGATCTGTGGCGCACTCTCCACCTTGCCCCCGTAGAACCAGTCGCTGGAGAATCGCATGATTTCGTCGTTCATGCGGTATTGGATTTTCAGCAGGGTTACTACCTCCGGCTTGTTTTCGGCGATGCGCTCCATCAGGGTCTTGCCAAGTCCGGCTCTTAATGCCGCAATACTCTTTACGGTAGGCGGCAGCTGACAATGGTCGCCCGCCAGGATCACTCGGCTGGCTCTCTTCATCGGAATCCAGCAGGCGGCTTCCAAAGCCTGGGCTGCCTCGTCGATAAACAGGGTGCCGAATTTCATGCCTTCCAGCAACCGATGGGCAGAACCCACCAGGGTGCAGGCGATGACACGCGCCTCGCCAAAGAGTTCGCTGTTGATGCGGATTTCTATTTCGGCGGCACGGCTCTTCAGCCTATCCATCTTCTGATGATAGTTCTCGCTGCCTTTCTTCCTGTTTTTTCTTAATTCTCTGATTGCCTTGCGGATAGCCCAGAGCTGCGGATAGTCGGGATGACTCTCGAAACGGCGCTCGTAGGTGAAGCCCAGCATCTTGTCGTTCACACGGGTAGGGTTTCCGATACGGAGCACGTTGATGCCTCTATCCACCAATTTTTCAGAAATCCAGTCCACCGCCATATTGCTCTGTGCACACACCAGCACCTGACTCTCTCGCATCAGGGTTTCGTTGATGGCTTCCACCAGGGTCGTGGTCTTTCCGGTTCCTGGAGGTCCGTGAACGATAGCCACATCCTTCGCCCAAAGCACCTCGTTCACAGCTCTTTCCTGGGTAGGATTGAGCCATGGGAACTTCATCGGTTCGAAGGAGAATCTGCCTGCCTTCTGATGCGAATAGAATAAGTCACGGAGATAAGCCAGGCGGTTGTTCTTCGCCTTCATCACTCTATCCAAGGCTTCAAACATCAGCTTGTAGCTGGTTTCGTCAAAGGATAGCTGTACGCCGATAGGCTCCGCAGATTGCTGCAAGTCGAGCAATGGGGCAGAGTCGGGCACGGTAATCACCATTCTGTCGCCATCCACATAGCTCACGGTTCCGGTAAAGGAAAAGTATTTTATACTTTGAACTTTTCTGCCCTGGTTCTCATTCTTGTCCATCTTCTTGACCATAAAGAACATGACGGGGCGACCGAACTCAAAATTGTGCTCGATATCCTGATCAGAGGTACGGAAGACCTCAATGGCTGTTTGATTCAGCGAATTATAAAAGCTTTTTCCCACACGGAGCGGGAACCAGGCATCACCTCGTTTCACCTTGCGCTGCATTCCCATCTGTTCGGTGAGCTTGCGGAAGGCTTCCTTCTCGGTGTAATACTCCAGCTGGAGCAGGGTGCGTTGTTGCAATAATGCCTGAATTGGTGAAATCTGTTCCATATAGGATGCAAAGTTACACCAATTCAGGCAAAAATAAGAAGATAATAGGATAAATTATCTAAAATTTATTTCATGATGCGTTCTACGTCCTGGATGGTGCGGTTGAACGGACCATTGTGCTCCAGCTTGATGGTGCACATGGCAGCTGCAAACTTGCCAGCCTCGGTAGGAGTGGCACCCTGCAGACGCTTGTAGAGATAACCGGCAGAATAGGTGTCGCCGCATCCGGTAGCATCCACCACCTCGTGAGGAGGATAGGCGGGAATCTCGTAGAAGGTGTCATCTACATAAATCAGAGAACCCTCGCTGCCCAGCGTGATGATTACCTCGGTAACTCCCCACGAATGTATCAGCTTCGCAGCCTCGCGTGGCTCCTTCAGCCCCGTGATGGTCTCCATCTCCGTCTCGTTCACCTTCAGATAGTAGGTGTTCTTCAGCACTTCCAGCTTATCCTTCCAGTCTATCGGATACACCTTCTCGTCTCTCACCTCGCGCAGATAGCCCTGCACGTCGATGGAAACCCTTCCGCTGTGCGAGAGGAATTCCACTACCTCGGGCGAGAAATCATCGCTCAGCAGACTTCCCAGGTGATACACCTTCGCCTCCACGTGCTCCAGCTGTCTGATGGTGAATGGATCAGCCTTGGCAAGCACACGCTGCTTGCGCTCGTTCTGGTTTTCTCCGTAGATATTCTCGAAGAAGACGGTATTGCGCGAAGGATTGAGGGTTACTTCTATGCCCGCCTGGCGCATCTTTTCTACTGGTTCTGTTTCCGTAGGATCCATTGCCGTGATGAGCGAAAAGCTCACATCCTTGGGCAGTTGGTTGATGGCGTAGGCAAAGTAGAACGATGTTCCGCCAGCCATGTAAACAGTTCTGTTTGGGGTAACTATCTTGTCTTTGGTTACGTGCCCTATACAACAAATATCTTTCATCTATTTCTATTTTAAACGGGTGCAAAGGTACAAAAAAACTTTGAGTTAGATTTGGTTTTTTGCTTTAAATTCAGCTTTTATTGCAAATATTTAGAAGAAAAGGGCGTTTTTCTTTTGTGATGTTCTTTATTTAATGTACCTTTGCAGCCGAATTTAGAAAATTGAACATTATCTCGAGAAAAGATAGAAACTTATAATTATGTGGTTTGATCATTTAATCAACGTGCATTCGGCGGTGCAGGGCATCGTCATTCTTTCATTGATTTGTACCTTAGGTCTTGCCCTGGGCAAGATTCATGTCAAGGGAATCTCCCTCGGCATAGCTTTCGTATTCTTTGTGGGCATCGTGGCGGGCCATCTCGGACTCTCCATCGACGAGAACATGCTGGAGTTTGCCGAGAGTTTCGGACTCACCATGTTCGTGTATGTGCTGGGTCTCTATGTGGGTCCTAACTTCTTCGGTTCGATGCGCCACGAGGGCATCTCGCTCAATCTCTGGAGCCTGGCTGTCATCGCCGTGGGAACCGTTTTCTCGCTTGCCTTGTGCCTGGTGCTGCCCGTGAGTCTGCCCGATATGGTGGGCATTCTCTGCGGTGCCACCACCAATACTCCGGCTTTGGGTGCTGCCCAGCAGGCGCTGCAGCAGTTGGGATTGCCTAGCGGCGGAGCTGCCCTGGGCTGTGCGGTAACCTATCCTCTGGGCGTTGTGGGCGTCATCCTGGCGATGATGTTCCTGCGAAAGCTCTTCGTAAAGCCTGAGGACCTGGAGATCCGACGTGCCGATGAGGATGACCATACATCCATCGGACAGTACGTCATCGTAAACCCGGCTCTCAACGGCAGTACCATCGCCGAAATCTCGATGATGACCCATCGCAAGTTCATCATCTCCCGTGTATGGCGAGGCGAGCAGGTCATCATTCCTGAGGCTGATACCGTGCTCCATACCAACGATAATGTGCTCGTGGTTACCAATAAGGATGAGGCAGCTGCCATGCAGATACTCTTCGGAAAGAAGGTGGATAAGGAGTGGAATAATGATAAGGTGGACTGGAACGCCATCGATGCCAAACTGGAGAGCAGAATCATCGTGATGACCCGTCCGGGACTCAACGGCAAGCGACTGGGAAGCCTGCAGATGCGCAATACCTATGGCGTGAATGTGAGCCGAGTGCTGCGTGGTGATATCCGACTGCTGGCTACCGACGACCTCCGTCTGCAGTATGGCGACCGCCTGACGGTGGTGGGCGACCCTACGAGCATCGACCATGTGGAGCAGTTTCTGGGCAATGCCGTGAAGACGCTCAACGAGCCTAACCTGGGCGCCATCTTCCTGGGTATCATCCTGGGACTCGCCGTGGGAACCATTCCGCTGAATATTCCGGGAATGACGGCTCCCGTGCGTCTGGGTATTGCCGGTGGTCCTATCGTAATGGGTATTCTGATTGGTGCGCTGGGCCCTAGGGTGCAGTTCATCTCTTATATGACGCGTAGTGCGGGACTGATGCTCCGCGAGCTGGGTCTTGCCCTGTATCTGGGCTGTCTGGGTCTGTCGGCTGGTGGACAGTTCTTCGAGACGGTGGTTCGTCCCGAGGGCTTGATGTGGGTAGGCATCGGTTTCCTCATCACGGTGGTTCCGGTTATCATAGTGGGCTTCATCATCCTGAAGACCAAGAAGTACGATTTTGGCAGCATCTGCGGCATTCTCTGCGGCAGTATGGCGAATCCGATGGCGCTTACCTACGCCAACGAGACCCTGGATGGCGATACGCCTAGCATCAGCTATGCTACGGTTTATCCGCTCGGCATGTTTATCCGAGTCATCATCGCCCAGGTCATCATCATGTTCTTTGTCTGAAGGGCTTAACTTGAAAAATTTGAATAAAAATAGACAGAAAAAAGGCTGATTCCGTTTAGAAATCAGCCTTTCTCTTTATCGTTATTTTCTTACCCGTCAGGGGATGTTCGAAGGTAATCTCCTCGGCATGTAGATGCAGTCGGGCAGCCTTCTCGTTGCCGTAGAGCGGATCGCCCAGGATGGGAGCATTCAAACCCTCCTGATGGGCACAATGCACACGCAGCTGGTGGGTTCTGCCCGTCTTGGGATAGAGGGCGATGCGGAGATGGGATCCGTCGATGCGCTCCAGGATTTCATACTCCGTAATGGCCTCCTTGCCCTGCTCGTGATTCACTATCTGGCGGGGGCGATTCAGATAATCGGGCAGCAGCGGAAGGGAGATGATTCCCTTTTCCGGAATGTCTCTTCCCAGAATGTCTTTTTCCGAAATCTCCTTTTCCGGAATGTCTTTTCCAAAAATCTCCTTTCCCGGAATGTCTTTTTCTGAAATGATGGCGATGTATTTCTTCTGCACCCGATGGTTCAGAAACTCCTTCTGTAGGCGATGATAGGCAAATTCGGTCTTGGCGATGATCATCAGTCCGCTGGTCGCCATGTCCAGCCGGTGAACGATGAGCGGACCGGTAGCCTCGGGATATTTCCTTCGCATCAGCGCATAGACCGATGGCTGGGCAGCGTCCTTTCCCGGTACAGAGAGCAGTCCTGCAGGTTTGTGGATCACGGTCAGCTCGCAGTCTTCGTAGAGCGTTTCCACCTGCTCATAGAGCATCTCTACCTGCTCATAGAGCATCTCTACCTGCTTAGGGAATGGTTCCTTCTGTCCGCCGATGCCGTTTTCTGCCGATGCAGGGCTTTCGAATACCGATGGCGGCAGCATCCAATGCAGTATCGGCTTGCACTTGCCGTTGCAGGCTGGATAGAACTGCAGGTGGTGACGGATTTCCTCCTTCGGACTTTCTCCCCACCAGAACATAGCCATCTGCAGCGGTTTGTAACCATGCTGGTATGCATATTGCAGCAGTTTCGGTTCGCAGCACTCGCCACTTCCGGCAGGCGGCACCATCTTCAGGGCTGCAATCCTGCTCGTAGCTATCGCCGCCTGCGGATACTCCTTCAGGGCTTCATCTCTGAAAATCTCCAGCAGATCCTTGCTTTCTCCCTCCTGGTTCAGCATTCTGAACTGCGAGAAAAGCCATTGCTGCAGGGCATCAGAGAGTTGCTTGCGCAGCTGTTTCAGCCTCAGTATATTCTCCTGATAATCCTCAAATTCCGTTTCCAGGGCTGTCTTTTCCGAGAGCGATTTCTTCAGTCGGCGCAGTTCAGCCTTCATAAACTGGCTTTCCCTGATCATCTCCGCCTCTTCCGCGTCTGATAGGTTTCCTGCCTCTCTGCGGCTGTCACGCTTTGCCTTCGCTTCCTTCATCTTCTCCTGATAGGCGGCGATGGTACGCTTCCGCTCCTCCTGCAGTTGCCGGATCAGGGTTCTGGCTTCCTTCATCCTTTCATCCTTCTTCAGGTGGCTGATGCTCTGGTTGATACGTGAGATTTCTGCCTCGTGGGTCTTGAAGTAGCCGTCGGGCTGCAGATAGTCGAATACGGCAGGCACGAAGTCCTCCCAGTCGCTTCTTCCGCCAATCTGTCCGCTGTAGGCTGCCAGATATCCCCATTTCGGAGCCTTGCTATCGGCAGCTGGGTATCCCCATTTCGGGACATCGGTATCTGTTTTTACATTTTCTACGATGAGCACGCCAAACATTTTGCCGCGAGCAATCTCTTCCTGCCAGTCTTCTCGTCTGGCAAGCATCTCCTGCACTTCCCTGCACGCCTGGATGCAGAGCGGATGCGGTTCGTAATCCAAAGGATTGTTCATCCTTGCAGGAACATTTTCTGAAGTATGATGGAATGGATGGAAAATCATGCTGCAAAGGTACAAAAAAAATGCAGAAGTCTTGGTTTATCCACAGAAAAATCTTACTTTTGCACCATTAAAGGAAAAATTAAGATATGCAAACGAAAAATAACAATATATTCTACCATCTGGTAGCCTTCCTGACGGTGGCGATCTGGGGAACCACCTTCGTTTCCACCAAGGTGCTGATGCTGAACGGGCTTTCTCCTGCTCAGATCTTCACCCTGCGTTTCAGCATCGCCTACGTGCTGATGCTGGCGTTCAATCATCGCCGTCTCTTTGCCGATTCCTGGCAGGATGAGGCTAAGATGGCGTTGCTGGGCATTACGGGCGGTTCGCTCTATTTCTGCAGCGAGAACGAGGCGATGAACTTTACCACCACCACCAATACCTCGCTCATCGTCTGTTCGTGTCCGCTCTTTGCCACCCTGCTGGTTCGTCTGGTCTATAAGGATTCCAACCGCATCCATATCGTCCAGCTGCTGGGTTCTCTTCTGGCATTTGTGGGTATGATCATCGTGGTATTGAACGGCAGGTTTGTGCTTCATCTTTCTCCGGTGGGCGATGCATTGGCGTTTACGGCGTGTATGTGCTGGGCGATTTATTCGCTGCTGATGAAGTCAACCACGGGCGATTACAGTCCTGCATTCATCACCCGCAAGGTGTTTTTCTATGGTGTTCTTACCATCTTGCCTTATTATATCTTCATCCCGGGTTTTCCTCCGCTCGAGGTATTCACCCGTCCCCAGGTATTCGGCAATCTGCTCTTTCTGGGCTGCCTTGCCTCTATGATCTGCTTCCTCACGTGGAACTGGTGCATCTCAAAACTGGGAACGGTAAAGGCTACCAACTGGGTGTATTTCAACCCGATAACGACGATGATTTTCGCTTCATGGGTGCTTGGCGAGCAGATTACCCCCTATTTTCTGGCGGGTGCCGCCTGCATCCTGATAGGAATGTATGTGGCGGATAAGAAAACGAAAGGAGAGCAGTAATATATTGAATTTCGCAAGTCTCAGTAATGAATAAATAAAAAAAGGGTGTGATATGCCTTCCCTTCAGATACCCCCTCCGTAAAAACTGTGATAACTGTTATTGTGATAGCTGTGATGGAAAATTTATCTCAATCCTCATCCCTTCCGGGTTGAACCGGATGCCGTCGCGATTGATGAATCTCGAGAGGGAACCATCGGTGGCAAGCGATTTCGGAGTGCCGACGGAGAGACGGTCCTGCTCCATCAGCCAGAGGCTGTCGGCTAGCTGCAGCGCCAGCTCTACATCGTGAGTGGAGAGCAGGATTGCCTTGTGCTGCTCGTGTGCCAGGCGGCGGAGCATCTGAAGGGTTTCTACCTTGCTGGGGAAATCGAGGAAGGCGGTAGGCTCGTCGAGAATGATGATGCGGGTTTGCTGGGCAAGCGCCTTGGCTATCATCGTCTTCTGGCGCTCGCCATCGCTCAGCTCGGAGATGTTGCGCTGGGCGAGGTGACGGATGCCGACCTGGTGGATGGCTTCATCCACTATCTGCTGATCTGCCGGAGTAAGGGTGCCCCAGAAATTGGTGTAGGGAGACCTGCCGATGCCTACAATCTCCTTGACAGACAGTTGGGGAACATCGACACGGGAGGTGAGAACCACGCCAATCTGACGGGCTAGCTGCTGCGCCGGATAAGCGGAAAGAGGCTGATCCTGAAGAAGGATTTCGCCATCCAGGGCTGGCTGGAAACCGCAAAGGGTTCTGAGCAGGGTGGATTTGCCCACTCCGTTGGCGCCGATGAGGCAGGTGAGCTCGCCCGGATGCAGGGAGGCAGAAACAGCAGAGGCTATCACCCGGAGCTGATGCTTCGGACGATAGCCAATGCTTAGATTCTTGAATGTAATGCAGGATTCCATCAAAAATATTTTTCCTTGTTGTTTTCGGACCTGTGATTCCTGTAATGCAGGAATTACTTAGCTGCCAAAACCTCAACCTCTACGAGTGCGCCCTTAGGCAACTTCTCTACGGCTACTGCTGAGCGAGCAGGATATGGCTGGCTGAAGAACTCGGCATAAACCTCGTTCATGGCTGCGAAATCGTCCATGCTGTTCAGATAAACGGTAGTCTTCACTACGTGAGAAAGATCGGTGCCGGCTGCCTTCAGAATGTTCTGGGCATTGGTGAGGCTCTGACGAGTCTGCTCCTTGATGCCACCCTCTACGAAGTTGCCTGTTGCAGGGTCGATAGGAATCTGACCTGATGCAAATACGAAACCGTTTACTTCGATCGCCTGGCTATATGGACCGATAGCTGCAGGCGCATTGTCTGTATGAATTGCGTTCATGATAATTGATGTTTTATAATTAATAACTTATATTCTATTCACTATATTCTCTCAGAAGAAATCTATATGATCCAGAGATGGAAGCCCTTCTGCTCCAGGGCACTCTTGATTTCCTTGACGTGTTCCTCGTCGCGGGTCTCCATGGTTACACGGAGTACGCAGGCGTTCACCTTGTTGCGGTTGGCAGAACGGTCGTGGTGAACTCCCGTGATGTTGCCGCCCAGGCTTGCGATGACGGAGGCTACCTCTACCAGCTCGCCCGGCTTGTCGTCCAGCTCCATCTCGATGGTGCAGAGACGTCCACTCTTTACCAATCCACGGTTGATGACACGGTTGAGGATGGTTACGTCGATGTTACCGCCGCTTACCACGCAGATGGTCTTCTTGCCCTTCACCGGCACCTTGTTGTACATCACGGCAGCCACGCTGGCTGCTCCGGCACCTTCTGCCACCATCTTCTCGCTCTCGAGGAGCTTCAGGATGGCTGCACAGATCTCGTCCTCGCTTACGGTGACGATTTCATCCACATAGTTGGAGCAGGTTTCGAAGGTAATCTTTCCCGGTTCCTTCACGGCGATGCCGTCGGCTACGGTTGCCACAGATGGCAGCTTCTCCTGCTTGTGGTCGTGGAGGCTCTGAACCATACTGGCTGCTCCCTCTGCCTGGACTCCATAGACCTTGACGTTAGGATTGAGCGACTTGATGGCGAAAGCGACTCCCGAAATCAGTCCGCCGCCACCTACCGGTACTACCACAGCTTCTACATCTGGCAGCTGGTCGAGGATTTCCAGTCCGATGGTTCCCTGTCCGGCAATCACCTTCTCGTCATCGAACGGATGCACGAAGGTATAGCCGTGCTCATCCTTCAGCTGCAGCGCCTTCTGGTAAGCGTCATCATAGACACCCGGAACCAGGCAGACCTCTGCACCCAGACGCTTGGTAGCCTCTACCTTGGAGATAGGGGCACCCTCGGGCAGACAGATGAGGCTCTTCACTCCCATGGCGGTAGCGCCGAGAGCCACACCCTGTGCGTGGTTGCCTGCCGAACAGGCAATCACACCCTTCTCCTTCTCTTCCTGAGAGAGTTGGGAAATCTTATAGTATGCACCTCGAATCTTGAACGACCCCGTCTTCTGGAGGCATTCCGGTTTCAGATAAACATCACTATCTGGGTTGATTCTCGGTGTGTGAACCAGCTCAGTTTTTCTAATCACGTGGCTCAGCACGAAGCGGGCCTTGTAGAAATCGTCAAGTTGTAACATAATCGTTGATATGCTTTAATTCTGTTATCTGTCAGGATGATAGTTCCTGAGTGATTTTTGACTGCAAAGGTACTCTAAAAGGAAGAAAACACAAAATATTTCAATTTAATTTTTGTTATTCCCCTCAAGTTTCCTTAGTGGTTGGAGTAAGTATGTGGGGGCGATGACCTGCTACATGCCGAAGTGCTCCAGTGCCGCAGCTACGCCGTCTTCCTCATTCGAGAGGGTGATGTAGTCGGCATCGGCTCTTACTTCCGGGGCCGCATTCGCCATGGCTACTCCCATGCCTGCAAGCTTCAGCATACTGAGGTCGTTGTAGCCGTCGCCGAAGGCTATCATATCGGCAGGGGTGAGATTGATCTTCGCCAGGAGTCTTCTCAGCGACTGCGCCTTGTCGATTCCCTTAGGCACCAGCTCGAGGAAGAATGGGGCTGAGCGGAAGATATCCATCTTATCGCCCACCATATCCAGCAGTTCCTGTTCAGCCTTGAGCATATCCGATGGGTCGCCCGTCATGAGGAGCTTGGTAGGATGAGGTTCCAGAGCTTCGAGCAGATTCGCTACCTTGCGGATGTTCATCTTGTTGATGCGCGATTCTTCCTTCACATACTGATCGTCTGGCATTTCGGTGATGATTTCATTGCCGGCGTATCCCAGCAGGGCATGGTTCTTCTCTCGCGCGTACTTATATAATACAGGGATTACCTCATCTGGCAGAAACTGGGTAAAGAGTTTCTCGCCGGTCTGGGCGTTCACGATATTTCCACCATTATAGGAAAGGATGTAGCCCCCTCGCTTCTGCAGTTCCAGGCATTCTGCCACCGGCTCGATGCCGTAGGTAGGGCGACCGGATGCAAGGATGATGACGGCTCCCTGGCTTGCAGCCTTGAGGAGAGCTTCGCGAGTTTTTGGGGTGACCACCTTCTCGTGGTTGGTCAGGGTGCCATCCAGGTCGAGTGCGATGGCACGGTAAGGAATCTGTTTTGCTTTTTCCATTGTTCTATGTGATTCTTTGTTTTTTATGCGTGCAAAGATACAATAATATTCTGAAAAATGGGAAGTAAAGTGTATTTTTGCTAATTTTGTTCCCAAAAAGGTGGTCATTTGAACGAAATGACTCTGTTTTTATCAGTGCTAAATGGTTTTTGAACGATAAGCACCTATCTTTTGTTGTTTGATATACACTATATTCGAAAATTATTGTTATCTTTGCACCGCAAATCATATAACAATAATAAATTTTAAACCTATCAATATGAAGAGATTAATTTCTGCAGTATTGCTTTCTGCTGCCGTGGCAATGCCAACAATGGCGCAGAAGCAGAAGACATTGGGCAATGGCTATCCATTCACTCAAGTACCATTCACCAGTGTGAAGATTTCACAGAATACTTTCTGGGGTGCCCGTCTGAAGGCTGCCCGAGAGGTAACCGTGCCATTGGCTTTCAGCAAGTGCGAGAGCGAGCACCGTTACAAGAACTTCGAGATGGCTGCCTATACTTTGCAGCATCCTAACCACCCGGGCTTGAACACCAAGGAGTGGGATGTGAGCAAGTTCATGGGATTCTCTTTCGATGATACCGATGTTTATAAGACCATCGAAGGTGCCAGCTACATCCTCCAGACTTATCCGAACAAGAAGTTGAAGGCTTACATCGACAGTGTGCTTGATGTAGTAGCTGCTGCTCAGGAGCCAGATGGCTATCTCTATACTGCCCGTACCATCAACCCAAAGCATCCACACGGATGGTCGGGAAATAAGCGTTGGGTTAAGGACGAGGAGGCGAGCCACGAGCTTTACAACCTCGGTCACATGGTAGATGCAGCCTGCGCTCACTATCAGGCTACGGGTAGCACCAAGTTCCTGAACATCGCCAAGCGCTATGCCGATTGTGTGGTAAAGGAGGTTGGACCTAATCCAGGACAGGTTACCATCGTTCCGGGACATCAGATTGCAGAGATGGCTTTGGCTCGTCTCTATACCTTGACCGGTGAGAAGAAGTATCTGGATGAGGCTAAGTATCTGCTCGACTATCGTGGCAAGACTCGTATCCGCAACCCATATTCTCAGAGTCAGGCTCCTATCCTGGAGCAGAAAGAGGCGGTAGGTCATGCGGTGCGTGCCGGATATATGTATGCCGGTATCGCCGATGTGGCTGCCCTGACCAAGGATTCTGCCTATATGAAGGTGATCGACCGCATTTTTGAAAACATCGTTGGCAAGAAATACTATCTTACAGGTGGAGTAGGTGCCCGCCATGACGGTGAGGCATTCGGTGATAACTATGAGTTGCCAAACATGACTGCCTACAACGAGACCTGTGCAGCCATCTCTATGGTTTACCTCTTCGAACGTATGTTCCTCCTTCACGGCGAGAGCAAGTATATCGACTGCATGGAGCGTACCTTATATAATGGTGTCATCTCGGGTATGAGCATGGATGGCGGCAGATTCTTCTATCCAAACCCATTGTCTAGCGATGGCAAGTATAAGTTTAATGCCGATGGCAACACCACCCGCCAGCCTTGGTTCGGATGTGCCTGCTGCCCAAGTAACTTGTGCCGTTTCATCCCTTCCGTTCCGGGTTATCTCTATGGCGTGAAGGATAACAATATCTATGTGAATCTCTTTGCCGGCAATACATCTACCATCAAGGTGAATGGCAAGGATGTGGTTCTGGAGGAGACTACCGAGTATCCTTGGAACGGCGATATCAAGATTGCTGTGAAGAAGAGCAGCGTAAAGAAAGCCAACCTCCTGGTCCGTATTCCTGGATGGGTTTGCAATCAGGTGGTGCCTAGCGATCTTTACAAGTATAGCGATGCCGAGAAGCCTGCTTATAGCGTAACCGTTAATGGCAAGGCTGTAGAGGCTGACCTCGATGCCAACAAGGGTTATCTCCCTGTCAAGAACATCAAGAAGGGCGATGTCATCCGCATCCACTTCGATATGCCTGTACGTACAGTGGTTGCTAATGGCAAGGTAGCAGATGATAAGGGTAAGGTTGCCGTAGAGCGTGGACCATTGGTATATTGCGCTGAGGCTGTGGATAATCAGAACGAGCCAGTGCTCCGTGCCGTTATGGCCAAGAAGCCTGCATTCTCGCTGGTAGATAACTACAGCATCGAGAATACAGAGACTAAGGGTGCTCCAGCCTTCTCTGTCAAGGCTATCCAGACCTCTTCTCAGGTGCTCGACCAGGCTGCTGATGGCACCGTTTCTGTCAAGAACCAGAAGCTCACTCTGATTCCTTACTATGCCTGGAATCATCGTGGTGCCAACCAGATGAATGTCTGGTTCTATCAGAACTTGAATGCTTTGGATAAATAATTTGCAGTTTTATAAAATAAGAAAGCCTGGCAACCGTTATTGCCAGGCTTTCTTGTTAATATAGGTTAATCCTATTAAGAAAAACACTTCTTTTCCGTTTATGTTGTAGTTTTGAACAAATAAAGCAAAAGAGAGCTAATGACAGAGAATGAATTCATCCATATTGTTCCGCAGTTGCGGCAGATAACCTTGCAGATCAGTCAAGGTTATGGTGTTGGCTGCGATGAGGCTGAGGATATCGCACAGGATGCGATGCTCAAGCTCTGGGCCATCAAGGATGATATTCAGTCTGCTGCTCATGCCAAAGGTTCGATGGGTTGCATCGCCAAGCATCTTTGCATCGACTTCTTTCGCAAGCGGAAGATGATTTCGATAGATGCCCAGCCTTTCGATAAGTCGCCTAGCCACTATGCGCCGCCCGATGTGGAAGTGGAAAACTCGGAGAACGAGCTGTGGCTGCAAAAACGCCTCAAGGCTCTGCCCTCCAACCAATATCAGGTGCTTTATCTGCGACAGGTAGAGAAGAAAAGCTTTGAGGAAATAGCGCAAATCGTGGGCATCACCCCTGAATCTGTATCTGTCTTGCTTTCGAGGGCAAGAAAGCAGATGTTGCAGGAAATCAGAAAAAGATGTCGATAGCCCTTATATATAAATAGGTATAATCAATAAAGGAGGAAACTGGATATGAACGAAAAAGAAAAGGACATACGACTGTTGCTCGACCGGTTTATGGCTGGTGAGACTTCTCTGGAAGAGGAGGCTCTGCTAGGGGAGTGGTTTCGTCAGCATCCCGATGTGAGCGATGACTTGAAGGAATATCAGCTGATGTTTGGATATTTCGACGAGGGTATGCCTCTTGACCATGAGGCGGATGAGCATGTAGAAAATGCTCATCCAAAGGCTAAGGCACGAATGCGCCGCCTATGGTTGCCGCTTAGTTTGGCTGCATCCATCGCCCTGCTGATAGGGTTTGCTATTCCTTGGATAGGGCGACAGACAGGGCATCAGGATGATTCTAAGATGGCTCAACTCGAAGGAAGAACGACTCCGGAGGATACAGATTCTGCTGTTGTCCACAAGGAGAAATCGACAAATGCCGATCTCTCCATGCCTGAAAAGGTAAAAAAGTCGGGTGATTTCGTATCTCCCCAAACAAGGAAGCACAAGCAGAGGAAATATCGTCAGCATCTGTTTGCTCCTGCTCCTCCAAAGCTTTGGATAGCTCAGAATATTGCTACCGATTCTTTGTTGGCAGAGCCGGAAAAGCTTGCCGATGAGCATCTCTGTGAGATGGAGGCACAGCAGAATGAAATGTTCTTCAAACTCTATCTCATTGATGCTCTTCAGACCCAGTCGCTCAATGCCGATGTCGCCAGTGCCTCGTTCGAAAGTGAGGAGAATGTGCATGATGAGGACCATGTGAGTGATGACCAGGAGGTTTATTAACAAGAAACAATTAAAAAGAAGAAGAATATGAAAACAATTTTTAAATTAACATTTGTGGCTTGCCTGATGATGCTCTCTTCGGCTTGCCATGCCCAGAAGCCTATACCGAACATCGACCAGGCTTTTGATAAATTCGTACAGGATTTGTTGCAAGACGACCTCGTTACTTCTTCCACGATGAATACCTACAATATAGGTATGATGAAGGGATTTGAGTTCGCCGTTCCCGGAAAGAAGCAGAAAATGGTGGATACCTTTCATAAGGCTTTGTTGAGCAATAGTCGTCTCGCTTATATCAGTTTTACCAAGAAAGCGGGTTCTGCCAGCATTGAGACGAATCGGGTGGGATATGGCAATAACAATTCCACGACCTACTTGTTTGGTGCTCACAAGGACCGCAACTATAACCTGCAGTATTTCCGTGACCGCAAGGATTCTACCATGCGTTATGTTTATGCCTTGGTATGGTATCCGGGAAAGGATGATATGGTATTGGGCAGTGTCTATAAGTTTTATTCCAAGAATCCGCAAGCTTATAAGGTGTCATTATCTTATAAGATGAAAGCAGTTCAAGGTTTGGATTCTCTTGTTTCCCTAGGCAGCATCAAGTATAACAGGAATCTGGCTCGCAGTTATGACTTGGAGATGACTCCGCCAAAGGATGCAGCAGAGTTTATGGTGCAACTCAACACGCTCCGTGCTGCCTTTAAGAATGCCAGAGACCAATACCCTTATTTTGGAAATCAGGTGACTCGGCGTACCCTCCAGACGGGCATTGCCAACAAAATAGTCAAGCTTTGTAAGGGATACGGCAAGTTGCTGAATGCCGATGAGAAGAAATTCTGCGCCACTTCGCTGAATAAGATGAAGAAGGATACAGACGATGAATATCTGCAGAGCCTTCTGGAATTGACTGCCAATTCTTTGAGGAAGTAGTAAGTTCTGGAGATATGAACTGAGGAAAAAGTGAAACTCTCTCTCTTAAAATACCGGTTCGTAGAAACGAGGTAAGAATAAAGCCTTCTATCGTCAGATTGCCGTTGCAATCGATGATAGAAGGCTTCTTATTTAATAACTAAAAATTAATCCCATCCAGGATTCTGCTTCAAGGCACCTTGTGACAAGTCGATTTCCTTCAGAGGAATAGCCCACAGGTAATCGCGGTTAGGATTGAACTTGCGAGTCTCTATCAGAATCTTCTTTCCGTCAGGATCGATGCCATAAACAGGCTTGGTAACATCCTTCTCCGTAGTTCTGTAGCTACGGGTATCGAAGAGATGGATTCCCTCGAATGCCAGTTCCAGACGGCGCTCCAGGCGGATGGCATCGCGCATCTGATCCTTGCTGAGACCCTCTTTCAAACCAGGAAGGTTCACACGCTGGCGAATCTGGTTCACTGCATCATAAACCTTGGCATCCGGAGCAGAAAGGTTCTCATTGCGAGCCTCGGCATAAGTGAGCAGCACCTCAGCATAGCGGATGTAGATGAAGTTGGTCCAGTCGTAATTCTGGATTCCATAGTTGTCTGGATTGATGTACTTGCGCATGCTGTATCCGGTACGGGTATGGCTGCCGTCACCCATATACTTATTATTAAAGGTCATCGGACCGCAGGTGGTTCCTGGCCAGAAGATAGAGTAAGCCAATCGTGGATCGCGGTTCTCGAATGGCTTGGCTGGGTTGTAGAGTGGAGACTCTGCGATAGACTTGCCATCGGTACATGGATAAGCATCCACCATATCCTGGGTAGGAGACAAAGCCTCCCAACCACCGAAGTCGCAAGGTGAGAAGAACAGACCAATCACGCTACCCTCGTTGCCATCCTTTGGATTCTCGACATACTCGCGGTCGAAGAGAATCTCGTTGCAGGTTTCTGCTACAGGCTGGAACAGGTCGCCGTAGTTAGGGTACAGACCAAACTTACCGGTCTGCATCACCTGCTCGGCAGCAGCTTCAGCCACATCATACTTGTGGTTGTAGAAAGCCATACGGGCCTTCAGGGCGTAGCAAGCACCGGCACTAGCCTTACCATGGTCGGCAGCAGTACGGATTTCCGGCAGGTTAGGAGCCGCCTTATCCAGGAGCTTCACAACATATTCGTAGGTCTCTTCAGCAGAACTGCGGGCTGGAAGTGGCTCGTTCAACTGCAGCGGATGATCCAGGATAGGCACGCCGCCCATATACTTCCACAGGTTGTGGTAAGCGAAAGCCTCAAGGAACTGTACCTCGGCAGTAAGCTGTGCCTTTGCCTTCTCGTTCATGGAAACTTCTCCGATGTGCTCGTAGAATATCTGGCAGCGGCGGATGGTCTCGTAAGCTGCCTGCCAGAGCTGCAGGAAGTGAGGGTTGCTCGATACGGCTGTACCGGCTGACAAGACTCCCTGCTCAGCACCTACGTGAACCGGGATGGCATTGTCGGTATAGCAGTCGGTCATGATAGTATGGTTCTCCGGCTCTATCAGATAGAGGTAGATACCTGTTGCATATTTGTTTGCATCATCCGCAGTCTTCCAGAAAGATACGTCAGACAGCTGGTCTTTTGGGTTCCTCTCCAGGAAGCTATCGTTGCAAGAACTCAATCCCAGACCGCAGGCAAGGATCAGTCCACTCAAAAAATGATATTTCAATTTCATAATCTACTCGTTTTTAAAAGGTTACATTAACTCCGAATGAATAATTTCTTGTAAGAGGATAGTAGTTACCTGATACTGCCTCTGGATCTACGCCGTCGAAGCTGGTGATGGTAAACAGGTTGTCGATACTACTGTATATTCTCAATCGGCTAATGCCATATTTAGATGTCAGCTGCTTAGGAAGGGTATAACCCACCTGCAGGTTTCTCAACTTGGCATAAGATGCATCCTGAACCCAGAAGCTGGAAGTTACTCGGTTCTGAGAATCCTTCATTGACAAGCGTGGGTAAGCGGCATTCGGATTAGGATTGCTCTCGGTCCAGCGGTCCATGTGAATCTCGTTCACCTTACCGCCATTGTAGAATGCATATCTGATTTCTGCCACTGGCATACCCTTTACGTCGGCTGCACCCTGAAGCAAGGCACTCATGTCGAAGCCCTTATACTGAACGGAGAAGTTCAGACCGAAGTTGATCTTTGGGAAGTAAGACCCCAATACCTTACGGTCGCGGCTATCTACTGAGCCGGAACCATCCAGGTCGCTATACTTCAGATCGCCAGGCTTTGGAGTACCGGTAGCCTGAGGAACATGAGCCTTTACGTCAGCTTCATCCTTGAAGATGCCATCGCATACGTAGCCATAGTAAGCCCACAATGGGTCGCCTACCGACTGTCCTGGAGTGTCACCACCCTTCAGGTCGAGAATCTTGGTAGATACACGGCTGAAGTTAGCGCCTACATTGTAGGTCCAGTCACCGATGCGGTTGTTATGACCTACCTGCACCTCGAAACCGGAGTTGCGAACCTTTCCGGCATTCTGCATAGGAGCACCTACACCCAAGGTATAAGGGATAGGAAGCTTCAGGAGGATGTCGCGGGTTTCCTTATGGAAATAGTCGAAGCCGAAGGTCAGCTTGTTGCCCAGGAAGGTAGCATCGATACCGAAGTCATACTGACTGGTCTTCTCCCAGGTCAGGTCTCGGTTAGCCATAGTGCTGGCGATAGAGATACCTGGATACAGGGTGTTGCCGAAGCTGTAGTCGTAGCCATACTCGTAGGTGGTCTGGTAAGGATAGTTAGAACTAACGGTATCCTGGTTACCCAAGAGACCCCATGAACCGCGGAGCTTCAGGTTATCTACCCAAGAAACATTAAACCATGATTCCTCAGAGATTCTCCATCCTACAGAGAATGATGGGAAGGCACCGAAGCGCTTGTTCTTTGGGAAACGGGAAGTTCCGTCATAGCGAAGGTTTGCCTCGAACAGATAGCGGTCATCGTATGAATAGTTCAGACGGCCGAATACGGAACGCAGAGAGTATTCTGTCTCTGTACCATAAGTGGTCTGAGTGGTCACTTCACCGGCATTGATCTGGTCGAGTGTATTTGAGTTAGGCAGGTTCTTTCGTGAAGCCTGCAGGTATCGCATCTGGTTGTAAATCTGAGAGTAACCCAGCAATGCACCTACGGTATGCTTACCGAAGGTCTTGTTGTAGTCCAGGTATGCCTGGAGGTTCAGTTCCACCTTCTTGGCGTCATACTCGGTCAGCTGGTTCTGGGTGGTCTTCACTGGTGTGTCTGAATCTGCTGTATAGAAACTCTGGGTATATAAATGGGTAGGATTATCCAGCAGGTTGAATGTGGTGGCAGCAATACCACGCAACTTCAATCCGTCGATGATGTCGAGATCCATTCCCAGACTACCCTGGAAGTTGTTGTTGATCTGCTTGCTGGTTCCGCCGTTTCGGGCTGAAGCCACAGAGTTATGCTCGTTCTTGAACAGAGCGTAGTTGCCGTTCTTGAACTGGATAGGAGTTACCGGAGTCTCGCGGAATGCGTAGTGCATCAGGTTGTCGATGCCTTCTGCTGGAGCAGTCATCACGCTGCGATATACTGCCATGTTGGTAGTAACCTTCAGGCGCTTGTTGATATAAGCCTCCAGGTTGGCACGTACATTGAACTTGTTGTAGTTGGTATTCTCTATCAAACCGTCCTTGTCGTGGTAGTTGAAAGCCAGAGAGTAGGTAATCTTGTCGCTACCGCCCTTGATGCTCAGGTGATGGTTGTGGAAGAGACCGTTTTCGCTCAGCAAGGTACCCAACCAGTCGGAGTTGGCATAATGATCCGGGTCAGAACCATCCTTGAATTTCTTCAGGGCATCCTGACTGTAAGGCTCGTTCAATCCGTCGTTTCTGTATGCTTCGTTCATCAGGGTTGCATAGTCGTATGAATCGAGGAACTTAGGCATTCGGGTTGCGCTCTGCCAACCCACATATCCATCGTAAGAAACGATGGCTCTGCCACGTGAACCCTTCTTGGTGACGATAGCGCTGTATCGGTACCACGCGTAGCGTTGTAATCGGTACCATGCTATCACTGCAATCGGTACCGCTTGTATCGCTGCAAACGGTACCAAGATTTCAGTTCTGCTTTTCATTTGCAAAGGTAATCTATTTTTTCAATTTCTGGCGCATAGAATCACCTTTTAACTCTATTTTACTTGCATTTGCTACCAAACGGTCCATAATGGCATCTGCCAAGGTAGGATCACCTATATAATCATACCATTTGGCAATAGGAAGCTGTGAAGCGATAATGACGGACTTTCTCTCGTATCTCTCTTCTAGGATTTGGAGCATTGCGAGTCTGGTCTTGTCATCCATTGGCTGCAACCCGAAGTCATCCCATATGAGCAAGTCATACTTTTCTAGATTGGTTATCATCTTTAGGTACGACCCATCCAGCTTACTGAGTGCAACTTTCTCCACAAAGCTGTTCATGTTGAGATAGAGAGTTCTATAGCCTAGCATGCAAGCCTGTCTTCCAAGGGCACAGGCAAGAAAGGATTTTCCGCAGCCACACTTTCCTTGTATGAGCAAGTTCTCATGCCTGCGTATAAAGGCACAGTCAGCAATGGCGGCAAGGTCATCCTTGGTGAAGTTGCGGTCTGTTCCACAGATGACATCCTCTAAGAGTGCCGTATATCTAAGTTTGCTGATTTTTAGATACATGGCGGTCTTTCGATCTCGTCTGTCCTGCACCTCTGCATCCACCATCTTGGAGATGGCGACTTCCAGGGATGGGCGGTTCTGTACAGGAAGGCTGGTCATGGCCTCGAAGGAGGATGACATACCTCTGAGTTTCAACTCGTTGAGTTGTATGATGGTTTCTTGTAAGTTCATGTTACTATGCATATTTAAATGTTCATAAATGCCTCCGCGCCTCTCACATAGTCGTTCTGTGGCACGTTTGAGACTGTTTCTTCCCCGTCAACTTGGTCAAGGTTCTTTTCCAACACGTTGCGGATGGTCGTGTAGGTGATGGATGAACAACCTGCCAGACGCTTGCAGGCCTTCTCCAGACGCTCCTTGCCATACTTGCGCTTGAGAGACAGGACTCCTTGGCAAGACTTGTACGACTGCTCTATATGCTTCGTGCGATTGAGGATGGATTGGACAGCAGCAGTGGTGTTGCAGCCAACCAATGCCGCCTCCTCCAGGAAATAAGCGGCGTTATATCCCTGTCCGTGCTTATAGGCAAGATGCTTGTCTGGCATATGCTCGTCAAGCGTGCTGTACCCTGGTCCTTGGCGACGCTGATGGATGGCTATGCGAGAACTCCCGGAGTAAACCTCCACGGTATCTAAGTCCCACAGTACGCTCACCTTTTGCCCGACATACTGGTATGGCACGCTATAGTTGTGCTTATCAACCATGACGTGATAGGTCCCGGACAGTTTCACCTCCTTGCGATATCTGAAGCGGTATGGAGTCATGGGCAGCTTACCCAACGTTGGTTGCTCTTCCGCCTCGAAGATGTCACGTCTGCTTCTCCCTGTCGTTCTGGACGGCTTTTCATTGAAGCCGTCCATCAACTCATAGATACGGGTATTCATACTCAGAAGATTGTAAAACACCTCGTCATGTAGCAGAGCGTAGACGGCATTGTATGTCTTTTGGACGAGTCCCTCGACTGGACCTTTGTCCCTCGGAGTGCGAACCTTGCAGGTTTGGAGGGATGTATCGTAGTAGGCAGCCCATTCCACGGCAGCATCATTGAACGCTGGCTCGTAGCGGTCGTATTTCTTCACCCACTGCTTCATGTTGTCACTCTTGGCTATGCGAGTTGTTCCGCCGAAGTAAGAGAAGGCATCGGATATACCGCCGAAGAAGTTCTCCATGGAAGCGTTGTACATAGCCTTGGCAAATCCCAAGCCGCTGTATGGCAGGATACAGACCAAAACGACAACCTTGGTTAGTTTACCTGTTTTCGGGTCGGTAAGCCACAGGGCATCGCCGGCGAAGTCAATCTGCATCTCTTCCCCAGGAATATAGGTGTTATGGAAGCTGAGGTTGTGTGAGTACTGATACTTACGGATTGACTTCTTGAACTGGGTGTATCCATATCCGTCGGGATGCTCCTTCTTGTATGACTCGTGCAGGGCTTGAATGGTAAGGTAGCGGTTATGCGACAAGTCTGACACATATTCAGGCAACAGCCCGTCCAGCACCTGACGTTGGGAAGATGGGGCTGCTGTGGGTTTGGACAACTGGAGGAAAGATTCTATTTCCCCGTCACTCATGCGGCCTATCACACCATAGGACAAACCTTGAGAATCCGCCAAGGTTTTGTACCGGTTAAGTACCCCACGCCCCATGTGTAGTTGCTCGCAAATGGTGCGCTGCGGTATTTTTGCCGCTAGCATTTGAAATGAACGTTTTAATTTGCTCATGTTTACATTACTTTGTGCCATATCTATACAGATTTTAAAATTCTTCTGCAAAGATAGGCGGTTATTATTATACATGAGCAGAACTTTACATCTTTTTGGTACCGATTGGGGCGCTATGATGGTACCGATTCAAGTGATACGATGGTACCGAATGCAGTGCTATGATGGTACCGATTCATGCGCTACAGTGGTACCGATTCGCCGATACTGTCATCTTGGTGGTAATCAGAATCACACCATTTGCCGCACGCACACCATAGATGGCAGAAGCCGCAGCATCCTTCAGGATAGAGATGTTCTCGATATCGTTAGGATCCACGCTGCCCATCGATGACTCAACGCCATCGATAACTACCATTGCACTGGCGTTACCCATAGTTCCGAGACCACGTACACGCAGCAGACCGCTGTCAGCACCCGGCTGACCGCTGTTCTGGATAACGGTAACACCCGGCATCTGACCAGCCAGCATGTTGGTTACGTTTGTAACATCAGAGTGCCAAGTAAAGCCACTTATGGCTGGTAAGTGTGCTTCAGTTTATAGGCAGCTCTGCGTTTATCTTCTGCTAATGGAAATAGTATTTCCTGCACGATCAATATGTTTTTATCATTAGGGAAAATCTTCGTTCAAAAGTATTGAATGTACATTCAAAGCTTTTGAACGGCGGTTCAATACTTTTGAACGGAGATTTTCCTTTATAACAACAACTTTTTCCTCTAGGTTTTTGGAGTTGTCAGATACTAGCGTCGGTTTTCTTCCTGAAATGTGCTGAGCTTATGCCTTATTTTTCAAACAGATCGTTACCTGTTACCTGCCTGTTGATTTTTCTTGCATACATATTATTATATAGGCCATGTGGCGTGACAAAGGTTGGAATGAGCGTTTTGGTCGTCTTCGTCACCTTTTTGAATACCTTTAGGCGGTGTGCCAGATGTGCATCGTATGCCTTGCTGATTTCATATTCCCCATTGCAATACTTCATTTCGCAAATAGAAATCGATCTGTCAGAACGGTCTATCAGCAGGTCTATCTGTGTTCCATGCTTCAGGTCTTCATCAGCCTCCTCGTCTGCCATGACTTTGGAGGTAGGTCGGTAAGACCATGAACAGGGGGTGTTGATGCTGCCGTCTATGCCCAGCGCCTTGACTATTTCGTTGATGTGGTGAAGGCATACGATTTCAAAGGCATGGCCGCACCATGATTCATACTCTGGTGTGGTCTGTATCTTTACCCAATAGTTGTCGAGATATGAACCCTTGTTATGCATGAATTTGAAGTAAAACAGGCAGAAGGGGTCTATCAACTGATACATCATATCTTTCTTTGATTTGCCGAACGGGATGTAGCTGCGGATGAAATCACATTGCTCCAGTTCCTTGAGTATCAGACTGAACTTTCCGTTGTTAGCCAATCCCGTAGCATCCAGCAGGTCAAGTCGGGTCATGCCTTTGCCCTTGTTCTTCAAGGCTGTGACGATGGCAAGATGATTGTCGGCTTTCTTGAAGAGCGAATTGAACAGTCGGTCAAACTCTTCGGTGAGTTCTCCGCCACGTGTGAAGCAAAGTTGCTGAATATTCTGAGCCACGCTTTTGTTGTTCTCGAAAAGAGATAGGTAATAAGCCACGCCGCCCATTGTCATATAGCATTCGACGATTTCCGGACGTTCATAATAGAAGCCCTGCGTTCTGAAATACTCTTCTACTTCATGCAGCTTGAAAGGTGATAGCAGAATATTGTGGGTGATGCGATTGTGGAGTCCTCCTCGTGAATTGATAACTTGGTTGAGCATCCAGGTGGTAGCACTTCCGCAGGCTATCAGTTTGATGTCGTTGCGGTAGGAAGCCCAGTCGTTCCAGAAATGTTCCAGAGCGCTGACGAAATGGGAAGCATACGTGTCGAACCAGGGAAGTTCATCGAAGAAGATAATCTTTATTCCTTCTGGCATCTTTTCCAATGCTTTCTGAAGAAGTCGGAAGGCTTCCGGCCAATTAGCGGCATCTGTCTCTATGCCTAACTGGTCGTTGAGTGCGAAGCTGAAACTTGCTAGCTGTTCCTTGGTTGAAACATTGTCTTTGCCTGTGATGCGGAATGCAAACCGGTTTTCAAACAGTTCTTTTACCAGAAAAGTCTTGCCTACACGTCGTCTGCCATAGATGGCTATAAATTCAGATTTACGGCTTGAAATATAGTTTTCAAGCTTTTCAATCTCTTGTTCTCTGCCTATAATATTCTCCTTCATATTTGTCTTATATTAGTGAAACCTGTCGCAAAGTTACAAAAAATGTTAGATTACGACAACTTTTAAGCGAAAAATCTGTCGTAATCTCGCTTTTTTGTTGAGATTACGACAGGTTCCTAGGGATTTCGCGCAGAATAGTTACAGGAAATTAGCCTTCTTTTTACACCATCTATAATTGATTCTTCACCAACTCGTAATAATAACCCTTCTTTGCCAGCAGCTCCTGATGAGTTCCACACTCCACTATTACTCCATGCCGCATTACCAATATCTGGTCGGCATTCTTTACGGTGCTCAGGCGATGCGCTGCCACAACCACTCTCTCCCACAATCGCCGTCACCTTACGTTCTGGTATTTCCAGGCTGACGTCATTGAGGGCATAGTTACGCTCTGCACCATCATAGCTGAAGGTAACGTGTTCTACACGGATGGTCCTGTCCTCAGGCAGTTCGCTAACCTTGTCATCAAGGTCAGTATCCTCATCAGGCTGTGAATGAATCTCATTCAGTCGCTCCAGGCTAATCTTGGCATCCTGGATAGACTGGATGAAGCTGATTCCCATTCCCAGCGCTTCTGACGCTCACAGTTGTTAAGCTTGATGTCCTGCATTCCCTGTATCAGCTGAATCATCTTGTTGCGTTCGGTAGCCGACTGGCTGAAGCGCTTATAGTCCAATTCACGGCGATACTTCATGAAGAATGCAACCCATAATATATATAAGGTGTTTTCCAGCAAAAACACACCAAGCACGAGAAGGCTATAATAACCGAGCACAACTGAAAACACGACAAAGTTGGCAAGAGAAAAGATGAACCCCAGCGAGTTGCCCATCAGGAACGATTTTATGCGGGAATGATCTTCTATGCGCTGCATCAGGTCGCCAATCTTCTTTGTATCGAAGAAATGGAGCGTCATCTTCATCAGCTTGACCAGGAAGTCTGAAATCAGGGCAATGTCAATTCGGGTATTCACATGCAGCAATGATTGCGCAACATCTCTGCCGAATACTCCTTACCGTAATATTTCGCTATCATCCGCAACGAGGTGGAACCGCAGTCCATCTCGTCGAGTTGCTGATAATGGGGAAAGCCTTTAATCATAATCAGTTACTTTTTTCCGAATCTGTATCCTATGGAAATCATTCCATAACGAGGGATGCAATTGTATGTCGCCTCAGTCAACTCCTGTTCGTAAAATCCATTATCGAAATTAGTCAACTGATGGAATATGTCATAAGCCTTACATTGAACGGTAATCTTACCTTTCAAGAATGTCTTATACAAGGAAATGTTACTTACAACTCTTGTCTTATTGATTTCCTCTAATTTATAACCTTTACGCGTCAAGGAAGTCAAGTCGCCGGAGAACTTAATATCCCATGGCAGGCGACATGCAAGATTAAAACCATACCTTATGTCCCAGGCATCGTAATTAACGGAATTCAGCTTGTTTCTTGTACTATTATAGCTAAAACCTGCATTTAATTTCAACGTTAACTCCTTATGCTGAAAGACTAATCTAGCTGTTTCATCAATGATATCTCGCTTTTTTTTGCTAGTCTGAAGACCTTCATTCATATGTCCAGACATAAGAGTTGTAACATCTTTCCTGTAAACAATTTCATTGTTGATATTCCATGCCCTCGATTTTCCCAATCCCTTTTCAACATACAAACGATTCCATGATGCCCAATTCCCTTTCACGTTCTGGGGAATTACAAGTGAGTTACCATTCTTATCATCGTACAATGAACACATTATTATCGAGTTAAGCATAAACTGAGATTGTGAAGAAAAGTTTACATTCCACTGGCGTTCTGTATTATGCCATGCATAGGTAAACTGATAATCGTACATCGATTCTTTTTTCAATCTACTATTACCGGTTGACATCACTAGCGGATGAGATGAATCTATAGTTTCAACCAAGTTTAACACAGATGGTTTGCGATAGGATTCCAATTTGTTGAAGAAATGAATCCTGGAATTTTTTCCCTGCCATTTGAGTCGGAATCTTGGACACAGATCAACATAACTCCTCGTAAGAGTAGTATCTACCGAAGAGTTACTATAACTCATATTCTTGCTAAGCATACGCACATCAAAGCCCGCTATCAATTGCCACTTACCCTTTTTATACTCCCAGTTTACCATAGGCTTATGCTCCCTGGACAGGCTGTTGGAATGATAACTATTGGCATCGTACAGATCATCCAAGGTTCGCTGACGTGAAACAGACTCGTTACCCTGGGTATAACGGTATCCGATTTCCAGACTCGTATTATTCAAGAAGTTGAAATGATAAAAACCTTCCAATGTATATGAATAAGATTTCGTCTTGGTGTTATCATTGGCTACATAAGAGACAATAGAATCATTTACCGGGAGATAATAGGTTATATGACTATTTTCTCCTAGTTTTTGGTTATTGTCTGAGTATGAAGCATCGGCATGAAAAATGAGATCATCGCCCCAGGCCAAGGCTTGCGACATTTCTATATTTTCACGAAGTCTAAAATTATGTGCTCTGTTATTCGCCTTATTGATAGAATAATTCTGCAAATAGTCAAAGGCATTTCTGCCACCTTCATCTATAGCATCAAAAAGCTGCAACACTGAAGAATTTGATGGTATATCCTTATCAAACAGCGCATATTTGTTCAAGTCATTATTTTTGCTCCTGCCATAATCCACCATAGTCTGAAATTGAAAATAGGAAATACCCATCTTCGTGACCTTGTTATTCAAACTAAAGGAAGAATTCCTGCTGTCATTTAAATTCTGAAATATTTTATTGATGTTTGTCTGAGGCAATATGCTGATCTGTTTTTTTTGCTCATCCAAATCTACGCCTTGCCATTGAGCAGCCAAATCTGTAGAAACGTAAAAAGTTCCACCAGTTTTCTCTGCAATAGTACTCACGCCAACTTTTTTAGTGTTCATAATTGATTTTGGGCTGTCTGAATCCCAAAATGATCCATCGCTACCAGGCACGCTCGACTGATTGACGTTGTTAAGGTTAGCATATGCAGAAGCATTTACAGAACCTTTCATATACCCATCAAATCCTCTTACCTGCCATCTGTCATTAGTACCGACACCTGCTTCTATATTTCCGAAATTATTTTGGCTATATTCCTTTTTCAAGAGAACATCCATCACATAGTCTTTCAAGTCTGTCTTTGTATTCAGGTTGCGATTCTTTTCTTTACTCTGCTCAAAGACTTTAAGACTTTTTACCGTATAATACGGCATATTCTCCAACAAAGCCAGATTATTTCCCTTAAACAACTGTTTGCCATTTAAAGTAAGGTAATCTATTTTCTGATCATTAATAAAGATTTCTCCATTGGCTTCAATTCTTGCACCCGGCATCTGCCTGATCAACTCATCAAGCATGGAACCTTCCGGCAGGTTGAATGCGTCTGCATTATACACCAAGGTATCTCCTTTGTGGAAGAACTTGATTCTGGTAGCACGTACGGTTACCTCACCCAACTCATTATCACCAGTCAGGCTATGTTTAGGCTTAAGCCTTACCAGTTTTATAGCTGGAATCCACCGCCGTAAGACTCTTGCCGTATGCTTTAATTTGTAATTGGTCGTAATAGACTTGTAGCCTTCACAATCTACCTTTATGATATATGATTCAACCTTAGCAGGAACTTTGAAGGAAAAAGAAGAAGCAACCATATAACCAGAAGGATGTTCATTTCTCACAGACATTGTATCTATAACAGTACTGTCTGTTGACATCAATGTTACTTTAGCCTTTTCCAAGCCATAATCAGTAAATGAATCCATCACAAAGCCAATCAACTCTATCGTTCTACCAGCAGGCTGAGCGACGGCTATTAAGTTCATTACACAAAAGGTAAAAACCAGCAATGTTTTTAAGCTAATATGTTTCATCTTATCAATTTTAATTAATACACATGCTTGTTAGTTCTCTATCGTAGCAAGGTCTGTCGGCAAAGCCAAAGTATCTGATTAAGGAAAATGGGCATAACCGATACCAACAACCTTATAACTTCATTTTTGGGAGCAAAGATATAAAAAATAAAGTTACGAGACGATTTTTTGGTTATATTTTTTCACGCGATACTTTTTTTTAACATAGCTTGATATACTGTAGATAAGAAGTTTACACATCATATTACATTTTTTACACTGATGGCTATTATATCCTCCAGATATTGGCATCAAGGGTTTTGGCTCCGCTTTTACCAAATAGCTTGCTGTTGATTTTCGAACGGATATTAGTTATTTGCTGCGACCCGACACCCAATAAAAGAGACAGCTCAGAAGGGATAAAATGTAGTTTTACCAATATGGCTACAAGATATTCCCTGTCTGTTAATCCTTTGCTCGGAGCAGAAATGAAGCGAATGAAATCAGGCTGTTGCTTTTCGACCAATGATTTCAACTTTTCCCATTCACTATCTGAGATCTTGCAACTCACTCCATTTGCCTGCGCATGGAAATGATTCACCAGTTCATTATCAAGTAAGCTAATCTCCGTCATCCAGTTCTCATTTTCACCAACCTGATGAAAAGAATTCAGAGCCAGATTCATCTGCTGGATTTCCTGTTCTTTCTTCTGCCTATATTGTTCAAAATTATTTTCTATCATTTTCAAATCGGCAACAGAACGCTTATACTCATCAAGCACCTTATTATAGTCTGCGTTTATTCCAACCAATACTGCCTTTCTCCGCTTCATCTGCTTGCAAAAAGACAACAACTGCAACAAGAAACAAGACAACGGTCCCCAAAGCCATAGATAACCACAGCAGCTGATTCTCCGTCTGTGCTTTCAAAGCTCGCTGCTGGTAATGCTGATAATCATACATGGATTGTATATTATACATAGACTCCACAGTGCTATGCCTATAGGAAGAATCATTGGCATTGACAAACAGCTGGGCATACTTGGATATGGAATCAGGAATCCCCTTGAGCTGATAAGCAGTATGTAATCCTCCATAAGCCGCCTCTTTATGTGTAAAAGTAATATGGTCTGCCGTAAGAATCTTATGGAAATAACCAATTCCCTCATCCACCTTGCCTATGCCGCAATAATATCTACCTATATTATAATATAAGAGTTCACTACCTCTACGAACCTGACTTGGGGTAATAAACTGATCTGCTTTTTGCCGCATCATCTGGATATAATAACCAGCACGCTTATAGTCTTTCCTGTTAATATAGACATCTATGATGGCATTCAAACCATGATACATTTCTGAACCCAGCGCGTTTTTCATGCAGAAATGATGAGCATTGAGGGAAATACTCAAGACTGAATCCGAATTTCCCAAATTATAATAACCGCTGGCTTGCGTACGATAAGCAGCAACTGCAGCCAATGTATCCTTAGCCAACCAGGCATATTTAGCAGCAAGTCTTGTTTCCTTTATCGTCATCAGAGGGGAAGATCCTACACTATACAAATCTCCCATAGCGCCATGAATCCTAGACAACAAGGCATAATCACACGAAGCACTCGTGGTATCAGCCAATTCCACTGCCTTATTGTAGTTATCGAGAGAAGCAGGGGCATCCTGCAGATCCCGATACACACAGCCTAAAAGATAATATGCCAGCATTCGCTCATTCATAGAGCCATGCTTGTCGTAATAGGCAACCACTCGCTTCATCACGCTATCTGTGGTAAAATCCACAAAGCTCTTGTTCATCGCCTTGGCATAAATCAGATCATAATGCATCTGTTGTGCCTTGCTCATATCAGGCTTCTGCGCCTTTAGACTATCAAGCATGGCTAAGGCTGTCTGTGCCGAATCCTGACAGACATCCATCAAACTATCAGCACTTGCCATCTTGGAATCCACAACACGATTTCCGCCACATGAAACCAGCAGAAACAAAACGGTTATGATAACTATTTGCAGAAAATTATAAGTTGTCTTTCTTTTCATCATTGCATATTTCTTGTCGAGTAAGTGGAGGGAATTTCACCCACCCTTCTCTCGGAACCGTGCTTGAAAGTCTCCCTTCACACGGCTCTTTGCACTTACTCTTTATTAATTTTATTACTCCTATTACAAAGGCTGCCTCATTCATTAGCTCATTCTCCATTTCCTGGAGTTGGACTTTGAATTTGGCTAAGTACGCTCCCCCTTCGCTCCATCCCCATTACAGAGACTTGATAGAATCTATCAAATATAGCCAATATCGGACGTCATTCTGTCTCAGGACACACTTTTGGGAGCAAAGATATAAAAAATAAAGTTGCGAGACGAATATTTTGGTTATATATTTTATACCCAGTACTGCATCCATTACAACTTAACATACTACAGATAAGAAACTTACATATCATATTACATTTTTTACACTGATGGCTATCATATCCTCCATAGATTGGCATCAAGGGTTTTGGCTCCGCTTTTACCAAATAGCTTGCTGTTGATTTTCGAACGGATATGGGTTATTTGCTGCGCCCCGACACCCAATAAAAGAGACTGCTCAGAAGGGATGAAATGTAGTTTTACCAATATGGCTACAAGATATTCCCACACTGCGTTTATCTTCTTCTAATGGAAATAGTATTTACTGCACGATCAATATGTTTTTATCATTAGGGAAAATCTTCGTTCAAAAGTATTGAATGTGTGTTCAAAAGCTTTGAATGTACATTCAAAAGTGTTGAACGGCGGTTCAATACTTTTGAACGGAGATTTTCCCTAATAACAATTACTTTTTCCTCTAGGCTTTTGGAGTTTTTAGATACGGAATAAGTCATCCATAGTGATAACTCGGTGCGTTATAGTAATGGAACCATATCTTACACGAAAACGAGCTTATTGTTTTGTGAAATTTACACGAAAACAAGATTATATCGGCTGAAAAGATACTAAAAATATCGTTTAGCGCAAAATAATGAGTCACTATTTTGCGCGAAAGGGGGTAAAAAAGCCATTTCGCGCAGAATAGTGATAGGGAAATCGTATTTATTAGTCGTGGAAATGTGCGGAAAAACAATGGATTTCCACGACTAATCATACTAATTGACATCTTTCAGTTGCTCTGCATATTCCTTCGGGAAGACGCCGAACTTCTTCTTGAAGCATTTCGAGAAATACTTCGGAGTGTTGAAGCCCACCTGAGTTGCCACTTCGCTGATCAGAATGTCAGGGTTCGACCGGATGATGCGCTGCGCCTCCTTCAGGCGGATGCTGGTGATGAAGGCAATGACCGTTTGCCCTGTTGTGGCTTTTACCTTATTATATAAGGTGGATTCGCCCATCGCCATATCCTTGGCGAATGCCTCGCGGTTGTAATCGCCATCTGCAAGATGTTGCATCAGTACCTCTGTGGCACGAGTGATGAATGCCTGATCTGGGTTGCTCAAATGTAACGCAGCCTGTGTTTCGCTCTCTGTGCTGGTTTGGAGCGAAACTTCTGCCTGAATCTTTTCTATCATCTTCTTGCGGTTGGCAAGAAGGGCATTGATTCTGACTTCCAGTTCCTCAAACTTGAAAGGCTTGGTGATGTAGGCATCTGCTCCTACGGCATAAGTCTCGGTCTTGTCCTCTTCCTTGTTCTTGGCGGTGAGCAGGATGATTGGCAACTGCCAGAAACTCTTGTCAGACTTCAGCTGCTTGGTCAGTTCGATACCATCCATGATTGGCATCATCACGTCGCTCACCACGAGGTCGAGTTTCTCCTTCATGATGATGTTTATCGCCTGCTTTCCGTTCTTTGCCGTAAAAACGTGATAGTTCTTGCTCAGCACCTGCAGCATCAGGGCGAGCAGTTCCTCGTTGTCCTCCACCACCAGGATCTTGCTCGCATTCTTACGGATGAAGATGCTCTGGCGGACAGGTGCCAGCTTAGGTTTGTCTTCAGAAGCAGGTTGGGATTCCTGCTCCGTTTCCTGGCTTGCCTGTCTGATGGCTTCCTGATTTACTGCATTTGGTTTGTCTGAATTGTCTATTTCATCTGGTGCATAGGCACTCTTTCTGATAGGCAGGGTAATGGTGAAGGTAGTGCCTTCGCCTTCCTGACTCTCACATTGGATGTTGCCATGATGCAGTTTCACCAGGTCGTGGGTCAACGACAGTCCGATGCCGGTTCCCGGCATGTTCTGCTTGCGGTAGTCGCCATCGAAGAATCGGGTGTAGAGATGCTTCATCTTCTCCTTCGACATACCGATGCCATTATCCGCGATGGTGATGATAGCCTGTTCCTTGCTGAGGCTGAGTGATACATCAATCTTGCCTCCCACCTTATTATATTTAATGGCGTTGGAGAGCAGATTGTAGATGATCTTATCCATCTTGTCGGCATCAAACCATGCCATACCTTCAGCCTTCGGCTTCTCCAGGAATAGGGTAATCTGCTGGTGTTCAGCCATCGGACGGATATTCTCGCAAGCTTCTTCTATGAACGAAATCAGGTTTCTGCGGCTCACGAGCAGATGCAGCTGTCCTGCCTGCGACTTTCTCACTTCCAGGATCTGTCGCAGGAGTCGGGTGGTGCGGTTGATGTTGTTGTCCATCACCAGATAATCTTCCTCATACTGTGGTGCTCTTTCCTTGAGCTTGTAGATGGTGGCAGAGATGACGGTAAGAGGGGTGAGCAGCTCGTGGGTGATATTGGTGAGGATGACGCCCATCTGCAGGCTGTTTCTGGTTTTCACCCGCTCCTTATACCATCGTGCCGTAGCAAAGATGCCGCCAATGAGCATCAGGATATAGAACATGAAGGCTATTCTGGATGCATACCATGGTGGCAGCACCTTGATGGTGATGGTGTAGGGCAGTTCCTGCCACTGACCATAGCTGTCGGTGGCCTTCAGACGCAATCTGTAGGTTCCTGCGCTTAGGTTCTGGAAGGTGGCTTTGTGAACATCAGGCTTGCAGTATTGCCAGTCTTCATCATAACCTTCCAGCTGGTAGGCATAGACATTCTTGCTGGCATTGCCGTAAGTGAGGAGTGCAAACTCGATATCAAACTTCTTCACCTTTGCCGGTATGGTAATCTCCTGGGTATAGTGAGGCATTTCTTTCGAAATGTCACTTTTGAGAACTGAGTCCAGCATGGCAAATGGCACGTCGTCTATCAGCAGGTCGGTAATGATGAGTTTGCTGTTCTTCTTGTGATGCTTCATTCCCATAAGAGGAGATGGAGTGAAGGAGAAGAAGCCTGTTCTGCCGCCGAAGAAGATTTCCTTGCCAAACTGATAACTGGCATCCGCCGAAAAATGGACTTCTCCCAAACCGTCTTCCCGGGTAAAGTAAGTGATGTTGCGCAAGTCTTCCGCATCCTGACTTTTCCAGGTAATATAAGCCAGAGACTTGTTGAGCGCTACCCAGATATTGCCGAAAACATCGCCTTCTATGGAGAAGGTCTGGTCATCCGGAAGATGAATCTTTCGGTTTTGGTATTCAAAACGGTCTTCCTCCTTATTATATAGGAAGAGTCCGCCACTGTTTGATATCGCCCAGAGTCTGCCCTGCTTGTCCTCCATACATTTCTGGGCATCATTGATGGCAAACAGCTGGTTTTTAAAGCTGTATTGCTTGTATTTCAGCGAACGGATGTCCTTGGGATTTCCCGAAATGCGGATGATACCTTCATTATCGGTAGAAACCCAGATGTTGCCCTGCCTGTCCTGGCAGATGTTACGGATGTCGCAGCTGCTGAAGTTGTTTTTACCTTCTTTCATGGTCAGGAAGTAGCCTGTATTGTCTGGATATACGATGCTCATACCATTGCGGCTTCCTATCCACATGGTTTTATCCTTCGATTCGAAAACAGCATTGACAAAGTCTTCTTGGATGTATTTGGTATTGCTGCGATTCAGTTCGAAGGCATTCCCCTCCTTTGGTTTGACTACGACACCATAGTTGTTGACCGCAAACCAGATTTCCCCATTGCTTCTTTTGGCAATGCTGGTGATACTCGTGGTTAGCGTATAGTCGTGCAAACTGCCAAAACCTGGAATTTCACTATTATAATAGGTGGCACCGGTGTATCTGTTGTAGAGCGCAACTCCGTATGGATTGAGTCCCAGCCAGAACCATTTCCCGTCGGTAGTGAGAATTGCATTGACATAGTTGATGGTAGGGGCATTCTGAAGATTTCCCAGATGCCACTGCCTGAAGAGCGATGGTGTGGTGGTAATCTGTAGGACTCCATCATTCTGCGTGCAGAGCCAGATGTTGCCTCCCCCATCTGTGCAGATATCATTGCAGTAGATGAGTCGGCTGTTGCCTATCTGGGTATATTTCTGCCAGCTGGCCTGCGGCAGGTTTTCGTCGAGAAAGCAGATGCCTTCTCTTGTGCATGCCCAGAGAGTATGCGTAGTAGGGTCTTCTACGAATTTATAGAAGATGTCGAAATTATTGGTTGTATAGGGATATTGATGATATTGCGGATTCTTCAGATTGTCCGGATTGCTGATGCACAGCACTCCATATCCCCAGGTTCCTACCCAGAGACGATGGTTTCTGTCGAAAAAGAGCGAGTAGGCAGAATTTATGTCATTCAGCTTCGGGTAGCTGAGGAAAACGTTGCTGCCACGTTTCAGACGCATCAGTCCGGAAGACCAGGTGCCGACGAGAAGGTCGCCATTCTTGTCTTCAGCTACACATTTTACGCTGAAAGAATAGAGGCGCTGTTTCTTTCCGTTTTCATCGATGTGCCAGGCATTCCTGGAAGTATAGGTATAGAAGGATTCATTTTCCGGATTGAAATAAGATAATCCTCCATCTGTACCAACCCAGAGTGTACCATCTCTCGAAACAAAGAGATGGTAGATGATTCTCTGATCTTCGCTTGGCAGGAAATAGGTCTTGAAAACGCCAGTCTTCCGGTTTATCTTTACCAGACCGTTTCGGGTTCCCAGCCAGAGATTGTGCTCGTGGTCTTCTGCCATGGAACGGATGTCGTTGTTGGGAAGAATACCAGGAGAAAGAGCATTCGATTTGTACGATTTCACGGTATAGCCATCGTATGATTTGAGTCCGGAATTGGTTCCCACCCACATCATTCCTTCGCTATCTAGTATCATGCAATGGCTTTCAGACGCTGGCGAAATGTTAAAAGATGCAATGCTGCGGTATGGAAATGTTTCCGCTTTAGCAATGATGCAGCACACAAAAGTCAGTATCAAATATATTGTTCTCATCTCGATTATTAGTATTTCTTTGTATTTTGGGTACAAAATTACAGCTTTTTCCCGAATTTTTCCCTTATTTTCTCGAATTTTTCCCTAATATATGATAAAAAAGACCGAATTTTGCAATTGTGAAGCAATAAAAGTTGCCTTGGCGAGAGCGAAGGCGGCACTTTACATTTTTTACATAAACTGTATAATATAAACTAACAAATTAAAATACAACTTAAAATGGAAAATCTTAAGCTAATAACATCGTCTAGAAGATTGATGGCTTTGGCAGCTTTGGCAACTGGTGTTGCTTTGCCTCCACAATCTATCATGGCAGCTTCTACAGCTCAGGTTGTTCAGCAGTCGGGTGTCGTTAAAGGTCAGGTTCTTGATCCTTCTGGTGAGCCGGTAATCGGTGCTACCGTAAAGGTTAAGGGTTCCAAGACGGGTACTGTTACCGATCTTGATGGTAACTTCTCGCTCAGTGCTGCTCCAGGTGCTATGGTCGAAGTGTCTTATATAGGTTATAAGACCATGACGGTAAAAGCTGGTAATGGTCCGTTGAACGTTACTTTGGAAGACGACAATCAGGCTTTGAGTGAAGTAGTTGTCGTAGGTTTCGGTACTCAGAAGAAGGTAAACCTCACTGGTGCTGTCTCTGTAATCGACAGCAAGGAGATTGCTTCCCGTCCTGTTGCCAATGCTACCCAGGCATTGCAGGGTCTGGTTCCTGGTTTGCAGATTTCCAGCTCGTCTGGTTCTATGGATGCTACTCCTAATGTAAATGTACGTGGTACTACTACCATTGGTGAGGGTTCCAAGGGTACTCCATTGATCTTGATTGATGGTTCTGAGGGTGATTTGAATACCATCAACCCACAGGATATCGAAAGTGTATCTGTATTGAAGGATGCTGCTGCATCTTCTATCTATGGTTCCCGTGCACCTTTCGGTGTAATCTTGGTTACTACCAAGAAAGGTAAGTCGGGTAAGGTTACAGTCAACTATAACAACAGCTTCCGTTTCAGCGGAATGATTCGTGGCAAGCACATGATGAACTCTGTTGACTATGCAGCATGGGTAAACGATGCTCATACCAATGGTGGTAGTGGTGTGTTCTTCGATCAGGAACGTATGGATAAGATCGTGGCTTATCACAATGCCACTCCTGTAGGTCCTGGTACCCGAAAGGATGCCAATGGTAACCTGCTCTACGGTATCGATTCCAGCAACGGCACAACATGGAATGATGGTTACGGCTTTGGTGTAGATGATGTAGATTGGTATGATGCCTTGTATAAGAGCACTGCCTTCTCTCAGGAGCATAACGCAAGTGTAAGCGGCGGTAATGATAAGTTTAATTTCTATGCTTCTTTCAACTACCTGCACAATGGTGGTTTCATGAAGCTGGATAAGGATAAGAACGACCGTTACAATACGGCAGCTAAGATTGGTGCGCAGATTACTGATTGGCTGCATCTGGATTACTCTACCCGCTGGACCCGTACCGATTTCCAGCGCCCTGCTACTTTGACCAACAGTCTGTATCAGGACTTGGCACGTCAGGGTTGGCCAGTATTGCCTTTGCAGGATCGCAACGGTTACTATTATTCTGCACCTTCTCCTGCCCTCGGTCTGGCTACAGCAGGTAAGGATACCAAGGAGCGTGACATTCTGAACCAGCAGGTGAACCTGTTGATTGAGCCTATCAAGAACTGGAGAACTCATATCGACTTCACCTATCGTTCAGAGAATACTGCACGCCACTGGGACAAGAAGATGCTCTACAACCATGATGTTGCCGGCAATCCTATCGTTTACGACAAGGGCTCCAATGTTCATGAGGATGAATATAAGGAGAACTACTATAACTTCCAGGCTTACACCGAGTACAACTTCTCTCTGGCTAAGAAGCATAACTTCCACGTAATGGGTGGTTTCCAGGCAGAGCAGTTGAGAAAGACCGAATTCGGTCTGCAGCGTGATGGTGTCTTGGATGAGTCTCGTCTGGAGGTGGATCTGACCAATGGCTTGAGCTACGAAGGCAAGGAAATCGTTCCTTCCGTGAATGGTGGACGCAACCAGTGGCAGACAGCCGGCTTCTTCGGCCGCTTGAACTACAACTATGACGAGAAGTATCTTTTCGAGTTCAATATCCGTCATGACGGTACTTCCAAGTTCCGTAGAAACAATATGTGGAAGACCTTCCCATCTTTCTCTTTGGGTTGGAACATCGCTCACGAAAACTTCTGGAAGCCATTGGAGAATACTGTAAATACCTTGAAGCTCCGTGCATCTTATGGTTCTTTGGGTAACCAGAATATTGATAACTGGTATCAGACCTATTCTACAGTAGATTATAAATCAGTATCAGGTACCTGGCTCCAGGGGGGTAAGAAGCCCAACATTACTGCAGCTCCAGGTCTGGTTTCTGCAGCCTTGGGTTGGGAAAAGGTAGAAAGCTATGATGTCGGTCTCGACTGGGGTGCTTTCAACAACCGCCTGACTGGTTCCTTCGATTACTATGTACGTAATACCAAGGATATGGTAGGTCCTGCTCCTGAGTTGCCTGCACTTTTGGGAACTGCTGTTCCTAAGACCAACAATACTGACCTCCGTACCACTGGTTGGGAGTTGCAGATTGGCTGGCGCGATCATCTGGAGAATGGCTTGAACTATGGTGTAACATTTAATGTTTCAGATGCTCAGGCTAAGGTAACCCGTTATCCAAACAACCCTACAGGTTCCTTGTCTAGCTATATCGAGAACCGCAAGGTAGGCGAAATCTGGGGTTATGAAACCATCGGAATTGCCAAGACTAATGATGAGATGAACCAGCATCTGGCTACCTTGCCAAATGGTGGACAGAGCCAGCTTGGCGACAAGTGGGCTGCTGGTGATATCATGTACAAGGATCTGGATGGCGACGGCAAGATTTCCAATGGCAGCAATACATTGGCAGACCATGGCGACCTGAAGGTTATCGGTAACAATACTCCTCGTTATCTCTTCGGCCTTGATCTCACCGCCAGCTGGAAGGGATTTGACTTCCGTGCATTCATGCAGGGTGTCATGAAGCGTGATTATAATGTGAATGGTTCATGGGGTGCGAGAGAATATCTGTTTGGAGCTACCGACTCTGGTGTATGGTGGGCTGCAGGTATTACCGGCGTTCAGGACTACTTCCGCGATTCTGAAACATGGTCTGTCAAGAATGGCTACGAATCAGAGAATCTGAATGCCTATCTGCCACGTCCGCAGTACAGCGAGAAGAACATCCATACCCAGACACGCTATTTGCTCAATGCAGCTTATTTGCGTATGAAGAACCTTCAGATTGGCTATACCTTGCCACAGAGCTTGGTTTCTAAGGCAGGTTTGGGCAATGTCCGCTTCTTCGTTTCAGCAGAGAATTTGTTCACTATCACCGACCTTCCAAGTCAGTTCGACCCAGAGACCATCGATACCGCTTATGGTAATGGTTATCCTCTTTCTCGCACTTTCTCTTTCGGTGTTAACGTTACATTATAATTAAAAGGAGATATTAATATGAAATTCAAACATATAGCACTTATGTCATTGGCACTTGCTGCATCCTTCTCTTCTTGTAGTGATTATCTGGAGCAGGAGCCACCATCAAGCTTACCTTCTGATGGATTCTTTACTTCAGAGGCAAAGGTGAAAGCTGCTGCCGATCAGTTCTATGGTGATGTCTTGCCAGGACACGCCAACTGGAGCTATGGTCTCTATGCCGGCGATGTGAATACCGACAACCAGATCAACTGGTATGGTGATAGCAAGTTTGCCACAGGACTTTGGAAAACAGCCAATGATAACGGCAACTGGTCTTGGAATAATATCCGCAACATCAATTACCAGCTCAATTCTATCCTCGAGGCTCAGAAGGCTGGTAAGATCTCTGGTAGTGAGGCTATCATCAACCAGTATATCGGTGAGATCTACTTCATGAGAGCATATTGCTACTTCGATATGTTGCAGAAGTGGGGCGACCTTCCTATTGTAACCGAGGCTTTCCCTGATAATGAGGAAATTTTGGTGGCTGCCAATAAGCGTCAGCCTTGCAACGAGGTGGCTCGTTTCATCATGGAAGACCTGGACAAGGCTATCTCGCTGATGCAGGATGGTTTTGACAAGAACCATACCCGTATCTCTCCTGATGCAGCCCGCCTGTTCAAGAGCCGTGTGGCTCTCTACGAGGGTTCTTGGCTGACTTATTTTGCCGGCACAGCTTTCGTTCCTAACGGCGAGGGATGGCCAGGCAAGGCAAAGGAGTATAATGCCAACTATCAGTATCCTACAGGTTCTGTTGATGCTGAGGCTAAGTATTTCCTGCAGGAGAGTGCCAAGGCTGCCGAAATGGTAGCTGACAAGTATAAGGATCAGTTGATGGTGAACACCGGTACTATTCCTCAGAAGGAAGGTGATCCTCAGAACCCTTACTTCAATATCTGGGGTACTACAGATATGTCGGGTACACCTGAGGTTATCCTTTGGCGCCAGTATAGCAAGGAGTTAGGTGTAGTCAATAATGTGGAGGTTGGTGTCCAGCATGGAGACTTTGGCGTAGGTCTTACCCGCTCTATGGTAGAGGGCTATGTGATGAAGGATGGTAAGCCTATCTATAATTCAGCCTATACTTATAGCGACCAGACTATCGCCGATGTAGCTACCAATCGTGACCCTCGTCTCACCATCTTCCTGAAGGTTCCTGGGCAGAAGAATGTATTCAAGAATATGTCTGCTCCTGAGGATCACTATGTCATCGACGAGCCATATCCAACCATTACCACACGTAATGCCGAGAATGACTATTCTACAGGTTATGCCATCCGTAAGGGTGGTACCTTTGATAAGGCTAATACAGGTAATGGTAACTGCTACAATGCAGCTGAAATCTTCCGTGCTACCGAGGCACTGCTGAACTACATGGAGGCTGAGTATATGTTGACCAACAGTCTTTCTGGCAAGGTTCTGGAGTATTGGAAGGATGTACGTAAGGCTGCCGGCTTCACAGGTGATGCTGTTAACCCACAGGTTACCATCGATGCTACTGAGATGAGCAAGGAAACTGCCGACTGGGGTTCTTACTCTGCAGGCAAGCAGTTGACCGATAAGATTCTCTACAATATCCGTCGTGAGCGTCGTTGCGAGTTGATTTCAGAAGGTCTTCGTGGTATGGATTTGCAGCGCTGGCGTTCATACGATCAGTTGATGACAACTCCTGCTCACATGGAGGGTATTCATCTCTGGAATACTCCAATGCAGAGCTGGTATAACAACCTGAATGCCGATGGCTCTTCTAATGCCAACGTCTCAAGCTCTTCTCTGAGCGAGTACTATCGTCCATTGGAGGTGAACATGACAGCTACCAATAGCTACAAGGATGGTTTCACCTGGCACATGGCTCACTATCTGCAGCCACTTCCTATCAAGCAGTTCCTGCTTACAGCAAGTGATTATTCTTCTGTAGAGAAGAGTCCATTGTATCAGAACCCATATTGGCCAACATCAGCAGGTCAGTCAGCAGAGAAGTAATCTGCTCTGTTGTTATCATGTTTGTTAAAGTGATTTCGTATATATAAGATGGTGGGTAACAGTCAGTTTTCTGTTACCCACTTTTTGTTTTTTGTAGTGTTTAGTTTCGGAGACCATGAATAAAAGATTTGTTATATTGTTTGTTATGCTTGTGAGTTGTCTTGTGGGATGGGCGCAGGTCTTTACCCTTGATGCCAAGCAGAAAGTGGAACCAGGCAGTTGGCTTTGCTTTCGCAATGTGATAGAAATTTCTGATAATCCCCAAGACGTGTGTCTGTCGATTGCTGCAGACTCCAAGTATTGGCTATGGGTGAACGGTGAAATTCAGGTTCGTGAAGGTGGCTTGAAAAGAGGACCTAACCCTAACGATACCTATTGTGATGTCATCCGTTCGCTTCCTGCTCTGAGAAGGGGTAAAAATACCATCGCGGTTTTGGTGTGGTATTTTGGTAAGGATGGCTTTAGCCATCGTAACAGTCCTACACCTGGTATGACTTTCGCTTTGCAGGTGAATGGCAGACCGATTGTCCCAAGACGTGACTGGAGAGTGAAGAAGCATCCTGCCTTTTACTTGCCACAGGGTCCTAACCCTAATTATCGATTGCCAGAGTCTAATGTCGGTTTTGATGCGGCAAGAGATATTCCTTTCACCGAGGCATCTTTTAACGATAGGTCTTGGGATAAGGCAAGAAAGGTTTCTTTAGATTGTGCGGGATGGAATCGACTTGTAGAGCGTCCGATTCCTCTTTGGCGAGACTTCGGGTTGAAGTCATACATGCATACAGAAATGAAGAATGATACTACTTTGGTGGCTTATCTGCCATATAATGCGCAGGTGATGCCTTATTTGAAGGTAGAAGCTCCAAGGGGACTGCGTGTTCGGATTCTTACCGATAATTATCAGGGAGGATCTGCAAACAATGTTTTTGCAGAGTATAAGACCAAGGATGGAAATCAGAGCTTTGAATGTTTAGGTTGGATGAACGGACACCAAGTGTTCTATCAGTTTGAGAAAGGGGTCCATATCAAGGAGGTAGGCTTTCGGGAAACGGGGTATGACACAAGTTTTGCCGGTTTGTTCTCTTGCGATGATCCCATGTTGAACCGTTTGTGGGAGAAATCTCAACGTACCCTTTATTTGACGATGCGTGACACCTATATGGATTGCCCTGATAGAGAAAGAGCGCAGTGGTGGGGAGATGTCGTCAATGAATCGGGAGAGGCATTTTATGCCTTGGATGAGAAAGCGCATTTGCTGACAAGAAAAGGTATTTATGAACTGATGGATTGGCAACGCTCGGACAGTACGATCTTTTCGCCTGTTCCTGCTGGCAATTATGATTCGGAATTGCCGATGCAAATGTTGGCGAGCGTTGGATATTATGGATTTTGGAATTATTATATGGGGTCGGCAGACAAGGCGACGATAGAGTATGTGTTCCCAAAAGTGAGAAAGTATATCCATGTGTGGCAAACGGACAAGGAGGGTCTGGTTATACCTCGCAAGGGAGGATGGACCTGGGGTGATTGGGGAGACAATAAAGATATGATTCTTTTGTTCAACCAATGGTATGCCATCGCTTTACAAGGCTATGAGCAGATGGCGATGCTGGTAGGAGAAAAGGCTGAGGCTGAATGGGCTAAACGAACTGCGGACAGGCTCAAGGTGGTCTTTCATCAGAAGTTTTGGAATGGCTCGTATTATGTCTCGCCTGCTTATAAGGGTGAACCAGACGATAGGGCGCAGGCTTTGGCGGTAGTCTCAGGCACATTGCCTAAGTCGCTCTATCCGGTAATACGTCCTTTCTTTGACAAGTACGAACACGCCAGTCCGTATATGGAAAAGTATGTGTTGCAAGCTTTGTGTGAAATGGGCTATTATCAAGATGCTATCCGTAGAATGAAACGTCGTTATGCAGCGATGGTAGAAAGTCCTTTGACGACCCTTTGGGAAGGATGGGGCATTGGTGGAGAAGGTTTTGGTGGTGGTTCTTATAATCATGCTTGGAGTGGCGGACCGCTTACTATTATGAGCCAGTATCTGGCTGGTATTGCTTCTCGTACCCCAGGATTTGGAGAATTCACGGTCTGTCCTCATTTGGGACATCTGAATCATCTTAGCACAGTTGTTCCTTTGAGCGGTAATCGTGAGATTCGATTGCGAGTTGATAAGAGCGAGAAACTGTGTGAGATTGTATTGGAGGTGCCCAATGGATCTCGGGCTATCTTCCGTATGCCCGAGCCATATTCCCGAATAGTAGTTAACGGCAAGGCCATGGGTCAAGGGACTATGGAATTCTCTTTGGAGAAAGGGTGTTGGCATATTCAGCTAAGAATGCTGTAGTTTCACAATTTGTATCTTTTCACATGTTGTAAGTAACATTTCAAGGGTCTATATGCCACCTGTTATCGTGGCATATAGACCCTTTCTTTTATTGCGATATCTGTAATTTACATCTCTGCTTTCAACAGCTGCATCTGTTCTGCCGACAGTCCCGTTATATCCATCACGGTCGCACCATCCATCCCCTTTGCTAGCATCTTTCTGGCAATCTCAAGACTTTGTAGGCTCATACCTTCTACCTTACCTTTCTGGTAGCTGTCATCTATGAGGGTTCTTTCAACGCTTACGGAATCCCAGAATTTGTCGTAGGCCCAGAGTTCGGCATCTGTGAAACCGGAAATCTCCAGTTCCTCTACGGCTTTTCCTATTTCCGGGTCATTAAGCAGGTCAGCAGGAACTTCCTTTGTATTGGAATTGATTTCTGTGAGGAAACGGAGCCACAATACCATCATGCGCTTGTCGGCGATGGAATGAGGAGTGAATTTCGGGAGTTCTATGAAGGTGAAATGCAAGCCCTCTATCACCTTATTGCTGTCCTTGTCGTGCACGATGCGGTAGTTGTGGATGAAATCTGGAGTATCATGCGCAAAGATATCATTCACAAGATTCAGGGAATATACGGGTTGGAGTTCACTGTATTTTCCTCCCTTTTTAGCCTGGCTCACATAGAGCTTGGATGCATTGAACAGTACTCGCTGCTGGAAAGCATCAGACCATTCCATCTGCATTTCCACGCAGAACTTCCTGCCTCTGGCATCGGTACAGAGTACATCCACAATGGTGTTCTTGCCCCCTTCGAGCTGGGGCACAAGTTCTGTAGGCAGATACTTGATTTCTTGTATCTGCTCCTCGTCGCTGAGTGGCAGTAGTGCGTTCAGAAGGCTGATCAGTCTTGCGGGATGATTGCCGAATATCTTCTTGAACGTGAGGTCTGCCTTAGGATCTAAGTACTTCATAACCATCTGTTTTATAATTATCTACCGCAAAGTTACAAAAAATATGAGATTACGGCAACTTTTTAACGAAAAATCTGTCGTAATCTCGCTTTTTTATTGAGATTACGACAGATTTTCCTAAATGTTACCCCGGAAAGCAAAATCTCCAGAGGGCTTCTATTACCCTCGGTGCGTTATAGTAATGGAACTATATATAAAGGTAAATACTCGATACCGTTTAGCATCTTTGCTTAAATCTGCCAACTTGAACTTTTTCTCATTTCTTACACGAAAACAAGGTTATTGTTTGGCGAAATTTACACGAAAACAAGATTATCTCGGCTGCAAAGATACTAAAAATATTGTTTCGCGCATAATAATGAGTCGCTATTTTGCGCGAAATGGGGTAAAAAAGTCATTTCGCGCAGAATAGTGAATGGAAAAGATAGTTGTTAGTCGTGGAAATGTGTGAAAAATCGATAGGTTATATTTGTTTTTCCAGCATTTTCCCGATTTGTTTCCCTTTTATACCGAATATTAGACCCATAAGAGGGGTTTTTTCTTTAAATTTGCAGACAAAACAAACAATTAGCGTATTCACTAACTTAATAATAACATCAGCAAATGAATAAACTATTCACATTTATAGTGTTGTGGATGATGTCTTGTCTCCCAACTCTGGCACAGGCACCGATGGACGGAGGCGTGTGGAAGGACAATACCGGTAAGCATATCAATGCGCACGGTGGCAACATCTTCAACTACAAGGGTACCTACTACTGGTATGGCGAAAGCCGCTCGCAGGATGGCAAGCCTTACAGCTCTCTCGGCGTAAGCTGCTTTACTTCCAAGGATCTCAAGAAATGGACCAACCATGGATTGGTGCTCCCTGTATCTGATGAACCTGGCAGCGACATCGAGGGTGGTTGCATCATCGAGCGCCCTAAGGTTCTCTATAACCAGAAGACCAGGAAGTTCGTCATGTGGTTCCATCTCGAATTGAAGGGAAAGGGATATGCTGCTGCCCGTTATGGTGTGGCAACCAGCGATACTCCTTTCGGACCATTCAAGTTCGTTCGCTCAGGAAGAGTGAATCCGGGTCTTTATCCTATCGGATTCTCAAAACCGGATACCACCGACCTCAAGCATCAGCTCCTCTTCCCGGAACTGAAAAAGTGGTGGACTCCAGCTTGGCGCGTTCAGATAGAGCGGGGCATGTTCTGGATGAGAGACTTCCAGGGTGGACAGATGGCGAGAGACATGACCATCTATATCGATGATGATGGCAAGGCTTACCACATCTATTCTTCTGAGGAAAACCTGACACTCCAGATTGCACAGTTGACAGATGACTACATGCAGCACAACGGTTGCTACGTACGAGTAGCTGCCGGCGGACAGAACGAAGCTCCAACCATCTTCAAGCAGGATGGCACCTACTGGATGATTACCAGCGGATGTACCGGTTGGGCTCCCAATGCAGCTCGCATGTTCAAGGCTAAGAATATCTTCGGCCCTTGGGAGCAGTTGCCTAACCCTTGCCGTGGCGAGGGTGCCGACAAGACCTTCGGTGCTCAGGGTACCTATATATATAAGGTGGAAACTGCAGCGCAGAAGAAGATGTTCCATGGCGCCGACTATGTATTCATGGCAGATATGTGGAATCCGAAGCATTTGAGCGACAGTCGTCATCTCTGGGTGCCTATTTCCTGGGAAAATGGTGCTCCAGTGTTGAAAAAATGATAAAAAACACGGTCGCTCTGCTCGTTTCTTAATTATTTTAATTACATTTGCAGCTAGAAATGATAATACTGCAATCATCGTTTAACAGAATTCGACAAACAAACAAATTGTAACTATCTATGATTCATATATATAAGAGTATCATGATTACCCTTCTTCTGGCTTTGGTTCCGTTCGTGGGAATCAGCGCAGCGAAGAAGAAGGCACAGCAGCAGAGCGACCGCCAATATTGGTGCTCGCTTGCCTATAAGATGGCTCAGCCCGTGCTGGAGAATATGGCAAAGGGCGAGCTGCAGAAGAATATGCAGACGGAGTTCAGTCCAAGCTTCGACAACCGCAACAGAAAAGTGCTCTATATGGAGTGCTTTGGCAGATTGATGGCTGGCGTGGCTCCCTGGCTGACTCTCCCTGATGATGCTACTGCCGAAGGCAAGCAGCGCAAGCAGCTGCGTGAGTGGGCTTTGGCTTCCTACAGGAATGCCGTAGATCCTCAGAGTCCTGACTATCTCTGCTGGGGCATCGGCGGTCAGAACCTGGTAGATGCTGCCTATATCGCCGAGAGTTTCCTCCGAGCTTACGATACACTCTGGATGCCTTTGGATGAGGTGACCAAGCAGCGATACCTGAAGGAGTTTGCCAAGCTCCGCCACATCGATCCTCCTTATACCAACTGGCTTCTCTTCTCTTCTACTATCGAGAGCTTCATGGCAAAGGCGGGTGGCGATTTCGATGAATACCGTGTGAATTCGGCTTGCCGCAAGGTAGAGGAGTGGTATGTGGGTGATGGCTGGTATGCGGATGGTCCTTCGTTCGCATTCGATTACTACAGCAGCTATGTGTTCCATCCGATGTATCTGGAAACACTCCAGGCGATGGTGGATGCCAAGGTGAATTCCCGCCTCGACTATCAGAAGTACTACGACCGGGAGTTGAAGCGCTGCCAGAAGTACAGCATCATCCTCGAGAGATTCATCTCTCCGGAAGGAACCTTCCCGGTTTTCGGCAGAAGCATTCCTTACCGTATGGCAACCATGCAGCCGCTTGCCCTGATGGCATGGTATCAGAAGTTGCCAAAGGATTTGAGCAACGGACAGGTGCGTGCAGCCCTGACCAAGGTGCTCCATCGCATGTTCGACCAGGAGAACAACTTCAATGAGAAGGGGTATCTCTCTATCGGTTTCTGCGGAAATACCCAGAAGAACGTAGCCGACTGGTACACCAACAACGGTTCGCTCTATATGACCACCCTTGCCTTCATGCCTCTCGGCCTGCCTGCCGATCATCCGTTCTGGACCGATGCAGCACAGCCTTGGACCCAGGTGAAGGCTTGGAACAATCAGCAGTTCCCTAAGGATCATCACTGGACGGACGAGATTGTCACCAAGGACAAGTGGTAATTTTCAGTTAAGAGTTTACTGTTTAGAGTTTACAATTAACAGTTTTGAGTTTACAGTTTATAGTTTAGAGTTAATATAATGCGCAAGATATTGATGATGTTGGTAGCAGCTGCAGCCCTGGCTTTGCCTTTGAGCGCAGCGCAGCCTGCCAAGAAGACCGCCAAGGTCAGGAAACAGAACAAGAAGGAGGTGAAGGCTTCCAGAAAGTGGGACCACGAGCAGGTGGTAGCACTCATCACGAAGGTAAACAATTACTGGCAGGCTAACAACAAGCCTGAGGTGCGTGCCTTCTGGGACAACGCCGCTTATCATACCGGCAACATGGAGGTATATAAGATGTTGAAAGACCAGAAGATGCTGGATTACACCATCCGCTGGGCTGAGCATAACGACTGGACCGGTGCCACTGAGGCCAATCCAGCCAAGTGGAAGTACAAGCCATACGGCGAGGGTAAGGATCACGTACTCTTCGGCGACTGGCAGATCTGCTTCCAGACCTACATCGACCTCTACAACATCGAAGCAGTCAAGGGCAATGCCGCAGCCTCGGAATTCATGGTGAAGCGTGCCAAGGAGGTGATGCACTACGAGGCTTACTCAGAGCCGACAGACTATTGGTGGTGGAGTGATGCCCTCTACATGGTGATGCCTGTGATGACCAAGATGTACAAGCTTACCGGCGATGTGAAGTATCTCGACAAGCTCTACGATAACCTCCTCACCACCGATGAGATTATGCTCGATAAGGAGACCCACCTCTACTTCCGCGACGGAAAGTACATCTATCCGAAGCACAAGAGTGCCAACGGCAAGAAGGATTTCTGGGCTCGCGGCGATGGCTGGGTTCTTGCCGGTCTGGCTAAGGTGCTCCAGGATATGCCAAAGGACTACAAGCACTATCAGTTCTTCGTAGATAAATTCCAGAAGCTGGCTAAGGCTGTGGCTGAAATCCAGCAGCCGGAGGGTTACTGGACCCGCTCGATGATGGACCCTGAGCATGCTCCGGGACCAGAGACCAGCGGTACCGCCTTCTTCACCTATGGAATGCTCTGGGGAGTAAACAATGGTTATCTCAACAAGAAAGAATATAAGAAGGTGATAGACAGCGCCTGGACTTACCTCACGGAAACAGCCGTTCAGGAAGACGGCAAGGTGGGCTATGTTCAGCCAATCGGCGAAAGAGCCATCCCGGGACAGACCGTAGATGCCAATTCCCAGGCAAACTTCGGGGTGGGAGCGATGCTTCTCGCCGCTTGTGAATATGATAAATATCTTAATACAAAACTATAATAGTAATGAATAAAAGACTGTTCGTAACATTGAGTATGGCAGGATTGGCAATGGTGGCCTTTGGTGCAAGAAAACCGAAGGCTGCCATTAAGTCGTCTGTAAAGACGGTAGCCATCCAGCAGCCAACTTTCACAGAGTGGCACGACCTCCAAGTGAATGAAATCAATCGTTTGCCTCTGCACACAATGCACTTCGCTTACGATCCTAACGACTTCCCTGGAACAGGTGCCGAGTATCTTGACAAGAAGAAGAGTATGAACTACCTGTCGCTCGACGGCACATGGAAGTTCAACTGGGTAGCCAATGCTGATGAGCGCCCTACGGATTTCTACAAGACTGACCTTGATGACTCTAAATGGAACAACATCCAGATGCCAGGCAACTGGGAGATGTTGGGCTATGGCCAGCCAGAGTATGTAAACGTGGGCTTCGGATGGCGTGGCCACTTCGACCAGCAGCCACCTGCTGTTCCTACCAAGGACAACCACGTAGGATCCTATCGTCGTGAAATCAATATCCCAGCCAACTGGAATGGCAAGCGCGTCATCGCTCACTTCGGTAGTGTAACATCCAACATCTATCTCTATGTCAACGGAAAGTTTGCCGGTTATGCAGAGGATAGTAAGGTTGCCGCTGAGTTTGATATCACTCCATTCCTGAAGAAGGGCAAGAACCTCATCGCCTTCCAGACATTCCGCTGGTGTGATGGTTCATGGTGTGAGGATCAGGACTTCTGGCGTCTGAGCGGTCCGGCACGTGAGAACTATCTCTATGCCCGTTCTAAGGATCATCGCCTGCTCGATGTCCGTGTAGAGACAGAGTTGAAGAACAACTATAAGGATGGTTACCTCAACATCACAGCCAAGGTGCAGGGCAATACCCTGGCATACTTCGGTCTTTACGACCCAGATGGCAAGGAGGTAATCGTTACAGGTACCGATAATGTAAAGAATGGTGTGGCTAAGTATCAGCTCCGCGTGAAGAATGTTCGCAAGTGGAGTGCTGAGACTCCTAACCTCTATACCCTCGTTGTATCTCCTATCCAGAATGGCGGTATGTACTTGCCATACGAGATTGTACAGGTAAAGGTAGGTTTCCGCAAGGTGGAGATCAAGAACAAGCAGTTCCTGGTCAATGGCCAGCCTGTTCTCCTGAAGGGTGCCAACCGTCATGAGATTGATCCTGACGAGGGCTACAACTTAAGTGAGCAGCGTATGATTCAGGACATCATGATGATGAAGCGCATGAACATCAATGCCGTTCGTACCTGCCACTATCCAGACGATCCTCGCTGGTATGATCTCTGCGACAAGTACGGATTGTATGTTGTGGCTGAGGCTAACCAGGAGAGCCATGGTTTCCAGTATGGCGACGATGCGGCTGCCAAGAAGCCTGAGTTTGCCAAGCAGATCATGGAGCGCAACCAGCACAATGTGTCTATGTTCTACAACCATCCTTCCATCGTAACATGGAGCATGGGTAACGAGACCGTGATGGGCGACAACTTCCTGCAGGCTTACAAGTGGATCAAGAGCCAGGACAAGACCCGCCCTGTTCAGTACGAGCAGGCTCGCCGTGGCGAGGGTACAGATATCTTCTGCCCTATGTACTATCCTGTAGCAGCTTCCGAGAAGTATGCCAAGGATCCAAACAGTCCGATGCCACTCATCCAGTGTGAGTACAACCACACCATGGGTAACTCTGGCGGTAACCTGAGCGATTACTGGAATCTGATCCGCAAGTATCCTATCCTCCAGGGTGGTTTCGACTGGGATTTCGTAGATCAGGCATTGCACCGCAATATCGTGAAGCCTATGAGCATCCTGCCTTACAAGATGAACAATGAGGAGCTTCGCAAGATAGAATATTGCTATGGTGGTGATTATAACAAGTATGATCCTAGCGACAATAACTTCAACTGTAATGGTATCATCGGTCCAGACCGTCAGATGAACCCTCATGCTTACGAGGTGGCTTATCAGTACCAGAACATCTGGGCCAAGATGGTGAATGCCGAGACTGGCGAGGTAAGCGTACATAATGAGAACTTCTTCCGCGACCTGAGCAACTATGCCCTGGCATGGAGCCTGGAAGAGGATGGCGTAGAGACTCAGAATGGTACCATCGCCGACCTCGATGTTCCTGCACAGCAGACCAAGAACTTCACCATCCCTTACGACAAGAGCAAGATCAAGGGCAAGGAGGTATTCCTCAACATCGACTTCCGTCTGAAGGAGGCTGAACCATTGCTCACAGCCGGTCAGGTGATGGCTTATGCCCAGCTGCCGGTAGTTGCCAAGCAGGCTTGCTCTGGCGACTGCAGCAAGATGCTGGCTCAGGGACATGGCAAGAAGAAGATGAAGCTTGCTGCCAAGAAGAACAATGTGGTAGCTGTTACCACACCTAACCTCACCTTCAAGATCGACCGTTCTACCGGTCTTATCTCTGAGTATGCTTACAATGGCAAGTCATTGCTCGGCGAGGGTGGTACCCTGAAGCCAAACTTCTGGCGTGCTCCTACCGACAACGATATGGGTGCAGGCCTTCAGAAGAAGTTCAAGGCTTGGAAGAACCCTCAGATGAACCTGAAGAACATCGACGTGAAGAAGGATAAGAAGACCAACTCTGTAACAATCCTCACATCATTCGATATGCCGGAGGTTCAGGGTCAGATGGATATCACCTACGTAGTATTCGCCAATACGGGTGCCGTGAAGGTAACAGAAGACTTCAAGGCTACAGAGGGTGCTAAGGTAAGCGATATGTTCCGATTCGGTATGCTGATGCAGATGCCATACACCATGGAGAAGAGCAACTACTACGGTCGTGGTCCTATCGAGAACTACTCAGACCGCAAGGACTGCATGCGCATCGGTGTTTACACAGATGATGCCGACAATCAGTACTTCCCATACATCCGTCCACAGGAGAGTGGTACCAAGAGCGATATCCGCTGGTGGAAGCAGACCGATGCCACAGGCTTGGGCTTGCAGGTGAAGAGCTGCACTCCATTCTATGCCAGCGCTATCCACTTCGATACCGAGGAGCTCGACGATGGCGAGGAGAAGGAGCAGCGTCACAGCTTCGACCTGAAGAAGTCTAAGTTCACCAACCTCTTCCTCGATTCTGCCCACATGGGTGTAGGCGGCGAGAACTCTTGGGGTGCTTGGCCTTTGGAGAAGTATCGTGTACATTATGGCAACAAGACCTTCACATTTACCCTCATTCCACAGGGTAAATAGTAGAAAAAACAGCGATTTGAACGAAAATCCAATATATTAAACAGAAAATCCACCTCATTTGGGGTGGATTTTTTGTATCTTTGCACCGATATAAAAAAACGCATGTGGGGAAGTTGGAAGAAATTCCCTCACAGAAATATAAACAAACCTACAAAACAACAATAACAAAGCAATATGAGAAAAGCTAAAATTTTCGCAGCAATGCTGATGGCGATGTCTTCGCTCGGAGCTTTCGCACAGCATCAGTTTATGGTTCAGGCAAACAAGCCTGGAGTAGAAATCCAGCCTACCATGTATGGTATCTTCTTCGAGGATATCAACTTCGGTGCCGATGGTGGTCTCTATGCAGAGATGGTGGAAAACCGTTCGTTCGAGTTCCCACAGCGCCTGATGGGATGGAATACATTCGGTAACGTAACCCTCAGCGACGTGAAGCCAGCCTTCGACCGCAACCCTCATTATGTAACTCTCGAGAGTGCCGGTGCGCGTGAGAAGCAGACCGGTTTGGAGAACCGCGGTTTCTTCGGTATGGGCTTGAAGAAGGATATGAAGTACGATTTCACCGTATATGGCCGTCTTCATCTCATCGATGGCAAGCAGGGCAAGATTCGTGTGGAGCTGGTCAATTCCAAGAATGATGTCATTGCCAAGCAGGTCATCAATATCACCAACAACAAGTGGCAGAAGCTTACAGCTACCCTGACCTCTCCTCAGACTGATGCCAAGGGATTGATGCGCGTATTTCTGGAGAAAGGTTCCGAGAGCGTAGATCTCGACCACATCTCTCTCTTCCCAGAAGATAACTGGAATGGTCTCCGTGCCGATCTCGTACAGGATCTCGCCGACCTGAAGCCAGGCATCTTCCGTTTCCCTGGTGGATGTATCGTAGAGGGAACCGACCTCGATACCCGTTACGAGTGGAAGAACTCTGTGGGTGCTCCTGAGAACCGTCCTCTGAACGAGAACCGCTGGAGAGATACCTTCCCACATCGCCTTTTCCCTAACTACTATCAGTCTTTGGGCTTGGGCTTCTACGAGTACTTCCTCCTTTCAGAGAAGATTGGTGCTGAGCCATTGCCAATTCTCTCAGTAGGTCTGGCTTGCCAGTATCAGAACGATGATAAGGATCCTAATGCGCATGTGGCAGTCAAGGATCTCCAGAGCTATATCGATGATGCACTCGACCTCATCGAGTTCGCCAATGGTCCTGTCACCTCCAAGTGGGGTAAGCTCCGTGCCGATATGGGGCATCCAGCACCATTCAACCTGAAGCAGATTGGTATCGGTAACGAGCAGTGGGGACCTATGTACCCTGAGCGTCTGCAGAAGTTCATGGAGCAGATCCATGCCAAGTATCCGAAGATCAAGATCTGCGGTTCATCTGGTCCATCTGCCGACGGCAAGGATTTCGACTACGGTTGGGAGCAGATGCGCAAGTTGGGCGTAGATATGGTAGATGAGCACTACTACAAGAGCCCTGAGTGGTTCCGCAGCAATGCCAGCCGTTACGACAAGTACGACCGCAAGGGTCCTAAGGTATTTGCCGGCGAGTATGCAGCCCATGCCAAGCACGATCCTAACTCTTGGGAGGCTGCGCTTTCAGAGGCTGCCTTCATGACCGGCTTGGAGCGCAATGCCGATGTGGTTTATCAGGCTACCTATGCTCCTCTCTTCGCTCACGTTGAGGGATGGCAGTGGCGTCCGGACCTCATCTGGTTTGATAATCTCAGCTCTGTGCGTTCTGCCAACTACTATGTTCAGCAGCTCTACGGCGAGAACAAGGGTACCAACGTATTGAAGCTTACCGAGAACGGCAAGCCCGTGGCTGGCGAGAATGGTCTCTATGCCACCGCTTGTTTCGACAAGGCTACCAAGAGCTACATCGTGAAGATTGCCAATACCTCTAACGAGGCAAAGGAAATCAACGTTACCTTCAATGGCATCAAGAAGTTGAACCCTGGCAAGATGACTGTTCTCCATGCTGATGATATTCAGGCAGAGAACAAAATTGACAACAAGAACGTGGTTGTTCCTGTTGTATCAGATGCTCAGGCTAACGGCAACGTCTTGAATGTGAAGATGAAGGCGAACAGCTTTGTAGTATATAGATTCTAAGACTGTCTATTGTATATGGATTTTAAGTTTTAGTTTTAAAGTTTATGTAGTGTATTACCATTAAGGTAGAAAGATGATGAATCCCTTGCAGCAGCAATGTTGCAAGGGATTTTTTTGGAGCACCAGCATAATCCTGTGTCTATAGAAAGCTACTTTCAAATACCTGTATGGTAGAAGTTTTTCTTGAAAAGTTTTGGAGATTAGGAGATAAAGTATTATCTTTGCCCTCAGATAGTGTGTCCTGAGACAGAAGGTGAAGGGATTTGTACCCTATCCACGTCTAGGTTAATAAAGAATATAAACTAATAAACAAAAGAGTTAAGTACGAAGAGCCGTGTGATGGGAGACTGTCAAGCACGGTTCCGAGAGAAGGGAGGGTGAAATTCCCTCTACTTACTCGACATAAAATGGCAGCAATATGAAATATCCTATAGGAATACAGGACTTCGAACAAATCATAGAAGATGATTATGTTTATCTCGATAAGACGGCATTGGTCTATGACTTAGTGACTAAAGGTAAAATATACTTTCTGAGTCGTCCACGACGATTTGGAAAGTCATTGCTCGTTTCTACCTTGAAGTGTTATTTTGAAGGCAAGAAGGAGTTGTTCAAGGGGCTTGCCATCGACAAGCAGGAGAAGGAGTGGAAGCAATATCCAGTGTTCCACCTCGACTTTAATGGTAATAACTTTACTAATCCTGGTGTGTTGGAACAAACACTGATGTCTTTTGTGGAAAGACAAGAAGCAATTTATGGAAAGGATGAGTATAGTGTAACTTTGGGGGATAGATTTGTAAGTGTATTGAAGGAGGCTCATCGGAAGACTGGTCTCCGTGCTGTTGTGCTGATAGATGAATACGACAAGCCATTGCTGGATGTGCTTGATACGAATATTAAGACAACGATTGATGGTCAGGAGCGATTGCTCGAGGACTGGCATCGTGAAATCTTGAAAGGTTTCTATAGTGTCTTTAAGGCTGCCGATGCTTATTTACAGTTTGTCTTGCTCACTGGTGTCACCAAGTTTTCGCAGGTGAGCGTGTTTAGTGGTTTCAACCAGCCTAATGACATCAGTATGGATGAGCATTATGAGGCACTTTGTGGCATTACGGAAGAGGAGTTGTATTCTACTTTCGAGGAACAGATTAAAGCAATGGCTGTGAGATATAAGACCACAGAGGAAGGAATGAAGCACAAGCTGAAGAGGAAGTTTGATGGTTACCACTTCAGTCCCAATATGCTTGATATCTACAATCCTTTCAGCATCTTGAATGCCTTTGGCAAGAATAGGCTGGATGATTATTGGTTCCGCACAGGTTCGCCAACTTATCTGGTTCGTTTGTTGACGCATTTCGACGAAAATATCAACGAAATTGTCAATAAGTATTATCCTGTAAGCAGCTTTATTGACTATAAGGCAGACAAAGAGGCACCTCTGCCAATGATTTATCAGAGCGGTTATCTTACCATCAAGGATTGGGAAATGGATACTAATTCCTATCTTCTGGATTTTCCGAATGATGAAGTGAGGAGCGGTTTTCAGATGTTGGTCAAAGCAGCAAAGCGAAGGTAGGGTAGATTGCGTGGTAGAGACACAGAATTATATCTACATCTTCGAGTTCAAGCGTGATGGTTCGGCAGAGGAAGCCCTGAAGCAGATAGAGAATATGGGTTACGCCAGGGAATATGCAGCAGATGGCAGAAAGATTTATCAGATAGGCTGCAACTTCTCATCGAAGACGGGAACCATTGATGGGTGGAAAATGAAGTAGGTGATTTGCAAAACGGATGCTTAATGAGTAATCTCAAGCATCCGTTATATCCAATAACTCATCGCCCACCAGCTGATATCCGCTTGCACAACAGGTGGTGGGCGAGCGCATATCAGCTGTTATGCAAGCGCACAACAGCTGTTGTGCGGCTGAAGATATAGGTTTTCCCGGCTTATAGTATTAATTCTTCCGATAACAAGTAAAGGTTACTCCGAAGACTTTTTACGTGAAACCGATGCAACAATGATAGCACTTACAAGGCACGATGATAGTACTTACAAGCAACAACGATAGTACTTACAAGGCGCAAAGACGTTACAGAGAGGTTGCCATGATAGTACTGATGAGGCGACCTGCACGGTTGAAATTACCCAATACGCCCTGAAAGGGCAGAAGCTCCTAGCCCAGGGCATCGCCCTGGGTAATTATGAACGCAAACCCGTCGCCCTGTAAGGGCAAAAGCTTTAAAATACTGGCAATGTACAAAGCTTTTGCCCTTACAGGGCGTCTTATTGATTGCTATTATACCCAGGGCGATGCCCTGGGCTAAGAGCTTTTGGGCTTTCAGCCCGTTTTAACCTTATAGTTTGTTTTTTTTATTGTCGAATAAGCCCGAAAAAACGACGTTTAAACGCATTTGATAACAAACAGGCACGATGACCCGAAAAGGGAGGTTGCGAATATACATTTTTTTATATATCTTTGCAATCAATAAGATTCTATTTGTTCAATCAATAAGATTCTGTTTGTGTAATCAATAAAATTCTATTTTGTATTAACTGATAAACATGTAAGGCTTATGAGACGGAAAAATCACAGTTTAACTTTTGTGTTCATGGCATTGTTGATGATGTTGATGACGTTCGCTTCATGCAGTAAAATTCAGGATTTGCTGAATGAGGGAGATGATGATGACGACGACGATGGAGGCATTAATCCACCGGAACTCGTAGAAGGAAGAATGGAAGACATCGCTCTTTCGGGTATCGTGAGAGATGCCAGCGGCACTCCAATCGAGGGCGTGAGCATCGTGAGCGGCTCTTCTGCTGCTACTACCAATACCGACGGATTCTTTGAATTCGACCAGATTCAGGTAGTAAGTGTCCAGAACGACCGCTCGGTAGTGAGATTCAGCAAGGCTGGCTATTTTGATGTGGTGCGTTCTATGGATGCTGACGATGATGCTGCCGATGGCGCAAGCTGGGAGGTGGTGATGTGCAGGAAGGAGAACAATGATTTCACCAGCATCAAGACCTATTCCTCTTCATCCGACCAGACCCTGCAGGCTGGCGAAATGAAGATTGATATGCCGCAGGATGGATACAAGGTGGATGGCACCGGAGTTGGCTATACCGGAAAGGTGAAGTCGGAGATGGTGTATCTGGATCCTAACAATGAACGATTCTCTGAGATGATGCCGGGTGGCGACCTCGCCGCTGTGCGTTCCGACAACTCCAGCGTCCAACTGGTTTCCTACGGAATGACCGACCTGAACATGTATGCCGAAAATGGCGACAAGCTGCAGCTCAAGGATGGCTGCAAGGCAAAGCTTACCTTCCCGATACCTGCCGGAATGGACAAGAATCCGCCAGCCAGCATCCCTTTGTGGAGCTTCAATGAGAAGACAGGACTCTGGGAGGAAGAAGGAAGTGCCCAGCTTCAGGGAAATGTATATGTAGGAGAAGTGACTCACTTCTCTTGGGTTAATCTGGATGATCCTGAAAAGCAGGGCACCGTTTATGGATATGTAAAGGATGATACCGGCAAGGTTCTGCCAGGTGTAAGATTGAACATCGGACAGTTGCTGACTTCTACCGTAACCCAATCGAATGGATATTATTCGCATGATGTTCCTGCCAATACGGATTTCTGCATCACAGTGAAGGATCTGTACTATGGTGGCATCGACCAGAAGGTTTCTGTAAAGGTTCCTGCCCTCTCTCCGGGAGAAAAACGTCAGGTGGATATCACGCTGCCTCACCTGGTTCGCGTATATGGCAAGGTGATGAATGAGCGGGGCGACGGCATCCGCTCAGCGGTATGGGTGCAGACGGAAAAGGCTAAGACAGAAGTTCTCCAGACCGATGTGGACGGAAACTTCAGTGTGTATGTACCGAAGGATATGAAGGGTAAAGCCACCGTATATGCCCGAACCTATCGAGGTGATGAGGTTTCCAAGGACATAACCATCAAGGATAAGGATGTATATGTAGAACTGATTTTAAGCGGCTCTGGAGGTGTCAATACCAATGTGATCCACATCTTCTCTGATGTTCTGGGCAATGAAGAATGGCCTATACCAACCTATACGAGTCCGCTTAGTGGTGTGCTTCTCCTTGATGATGCTATGATGCTGGTACCGGAAGAAAAAGCTAACATCCTAATGTCTATTAAGGTAGCTAATTATGATAAGGAGAAGACCACCTATACGGATGTAACTGCCTACGTGGCTAATCAGGCTGAGAAGCGCCTGTTCCAGACTGTGCAGGGCAAGGAAATGAAGTGTACCATACAGAGAAACGGCAATGATTTCGTGTTCTCACTGGTAGGAGATGGAGTCTTCGGTAAGGAGTCTTCTGACGAAGATGACGCTGATGAGCCGTTATATGATGAAAATGCCGGGTTGGTTGGCAAGATGATGAGCTATCCGCTCCTGGCTGCAGCCAAGACACTTCGCAACGTCAAGCCGGTAGATGCAGGCTTCCCTTCCATCACTCCGCAGCTGGAGGCAAAGGCTCCTTTGGCGCTGCTGATTACGGAAAGTCTCAATCTGGGTAAGGGCGGCATCATTTATTATAATGGTGGAAGCAGCGACTATAAGACGCTGAAGAATGCGGCAGCCAAGTTGGGCCTTACCAATATGGGTGAGGACAATGAGGATGGCGATATGTATGTAATCTTCTATTCGGCAAAGAAGAAGATTCTGATTACGCTTGAATATGATTCTGAGGCTACAGGCGTTACCGACAAGACTACCTTGGAGGATGCTGAAGAATATGCTCCTATCCACATGACAGTATTGGATGGTATATCAGAAGATACGTTCCGTGCCATGATGGAGGAGGATGATGCCGATGACACCCGCAGCACCCGAGTAACAGCCCGCAAGCATCTCAATCTGATATCAAAATGTAAGTTTGATGGCTTTAAGAAGAAAAAAATATTCCAAAAGCTTGCCCGTCTGCGTTAATTTACCTATATTTGCAGGGTAAATTCGTAGAAAACTCAGAGGGTGTGTCATAAGCCTAGATAATGACTGCCGAGGACGGGCTGAAAGCCCAAAAGCTCCTAGCCCAGGGCATCGCCCTGGGTATAGTAGCAGTCAGTAAGGCGCCCTGTAAGGGCAAAAGCCTTATAAATAGCTTGGTACTTGAAAGCTTTTGCCCTTACAGGGCGGCAGGCTTGCGTCCATCTTAACCCAGGGTGTTGCCCTGGGCTAGGAGCTTCTGCCCTTTCAGGGCGTGTGGAGTATGGAGCTTCTGCCCCTTCAGGGCGTATTGACTGTGACTGATGACACTCCCTCCCTGTAGAAAATAATAGAAATGATGAAAAATGATAAGTTTTGCCTCTGGCAGGTTCTCCTGCCTCTCTTGCCTCTGCTGATGATCCTGGCTTCCTGCCGGAAATCGGCAGAGGAAACTGCTGATAACCTGCGTATCGAAAAACTGCATCAGCTCGATGAACTCCTCAATGCGCAGTCGCCGCAGGCTAAGACGGAAATAGAAAAAGGTATGAAGCTGGCGAAAGACAGCCTCACGTTTTATGAGTATTATGCCAGGAAGGGAAGATGGTTCTGCCAGTCGGCAACGCCCGATTCTACGGTAGGCTATGTGGACCGCACCTTGCGCTTCGCCCTCCGTCAGCCCGATACTCCGCGCCGCAACGGACTTCTTGCCTATACCTACAACTGCCAGGGCATCAACTATCATAATTTTCATCGCAAGGCAGACGAGGTGGTTTCGCTCTACCAGTCTGCCTATGCCTATTCCATGCGTAGCGATGTGCAGCATCAGGCGCCTAGCATCTGTGCCAACCTGGGTGATGCCTATCTCTTCAAGAATCAGTTGCCGCAGGCTGCCTCCTGGTATCGCCGTGCGCTCTTTCTGGTAGATTCTCTCCAGCTGCCTAAGGAGGAGAATGTCTCCCTCTATGTGGGTCTGGCTACCATCTACCTGAAACTCAATGATTTCGATGCATCGCTCCAGTGCTATCGGCAGACGGAAGACCATCTCCCGCAGATGTCGCTGGCTATGCAGGCATATTATCTGAACAATTACGGCAACTACTACTATTATAAGAAAGATTATGCCCAGTCGCTCCGCAAATTCCTGCAGCTGAAGCAGTTGCTGGAGAAGCACAAGAAGGACGACTGCTTCGACATGTATCTCTGCAAGCTGAATATGGCAGATGTGTATCTCAATCTGGACAGTATTGCCCAGTCGGAGAAATATCTTGCCGAGAGTGAGCCTTTCATGGTGGCCAACCACGATCGAGAGGCGGTATATTACTGTAATACGATTCATATCGGTCAGGAGGTGAAGAAGGGAGATATGGCGGCTGTTACCCGCATTCTGGACAGCGAGAGGCAGCAGTTCGGAGAGAATCTCAGCAATCTCGTTGCCTTCAACCTGCGCCAGATCCGCAATCAGTATCTGCAGCAATATTACCTCGCCAAGGGCGATTACCGCATGGCATTCGAGAATCTTCGCAGGGATATGCAGAAGAATGATTCGCTGGAGCACAACAGAATCAAGATGAGAGCTTCTGAAATCATGGACCGCTTTACCCAGGATACGCTGAAACTGCACCACGACCTGGTGCTTGAGCACAAGACGGCACAGTTGAACCAGACCCGCTCTATCGCCCTGGCTGTAGTGCTGCTGATTCTGCTGCTGTGCATGTTCTTCGTCATCAAGAGTATGCGCTCCGGCAAGCGGCTCGAAGAGAGCAGGCATCGCGTACTGCAGTTGAAGCTGGAAGGGGCAAGAAACCGAATCTCCCCTCATTTCGTGTTCAATGTCCTCAACAACAAGATTCTGCATGCCGGTACGGCGGAAGCCGACGAGCTGATGGGGCTTGCCCGGTTGATACGCAGCAACCTGGACCTGTCCTGCCAGTCGAAGGTATCTCTGGCCGCAGAGATCGGTTTCGTGAAGCAGTATCTAGCGGTGGAAACTCCGCTGATGGGCGATGATTTCGATTTCTCGCTGCTGATAGATCCCGAAGTGGATGTGGAGAATACGTATATCCCGTCGATGTTTGTCCAGATTCTCGTAGAGAATGCCCTGGTTCACGGACTGAGAGGCTGGGAGGGAAGGAAGATCTTGCAGGTAAAGGTAGGCAGAAAGCAGCCGGGCTATACCGAGGTTTCCGTGCTGGATAACGGCAGGGGATTCGATATCCGCCAGAAGGGGAAGAAGCGTACCGGACTGGGTATTATCACCCAGACCCTGGCAGTGGTGAACGAGCATAATCGCCACAAGATGACCTTCTCGCTGCAGAACCGGAAGGCTGAAGACGGCAGCGTGGCAGGATGCCTGGCGCAGGTATGCATACCCGATGGCTTCGTGATGTAGCAGGACTTGCGAAATTTGAATATAAACAATATAATAAGGTGTATGAAAGTTGTAATCATAGACGACGATAAATCTTCAGGCAAGGCTTTGGCTGATTTATTGGAAACGAAATACGATATGGAGGTGCTGGGATGCGCGCTCTGTGGGCTTGACGGCCTGGCGATGGTAAATAGGTACCAGCCCGATGTGCTCTTCCTGGATGTCCAGCTGCCCGATGTGAATGGCTTGGATTTCCTGGATAAGCTGTCGGGATTCGTGCACCGCCGCTGCCAGGTGGTGATGTACACGGCATACGATGAATATATCCTGACAGCCTTCCGCAAGCAGGCTTTCGATGTGCTGCTCAAGCCTATCAATCCCCAGGAGCTGGATACCATCGTCAGACGACTGGAGAAAGAGGCAGAAAAAGAGCTTGAGGCTGAAAAAGAGGCTGAAAAAGAGGCTGAGAGAGTGGTAGGGGCTGGCGTGAAGAATGCACCCGTTGCTAACGGCAAGCTGCTCTTCTATACCAACTCCGTGGATTTCAGGCTGGTGGATAAGGAGAATGTCTGCCTCTTCCAGTATAATCACGAAGTGAGATGCTGGGAGGTGGTGGTAGCTGACAACAGGAAGCCTATCAGGCTGAAACGCAGCGTGAAGAGCACCGACCTGCTCGCACTCGCCCCTCATTTCATGCAGGTAAACCAGAAGTTCATCGTCAACATCAATTACCTCATCGAGGTGGTTGACAATGTTTGCCATTTCTATCCCCCTTTCGATGAAATCGACTATGTAAAGGTGGGCAGACTCTATAGAAAGAAACTGATAGATAGATTCTTAAGTATTTAAAAACATAATAATTATGATGAAAAATAAGTATTCGGTCATCATCATGATGATTGCCCTCTTCGGAGGACAGACAGCCCTGGCACAGGAGAAAATCGTGCCAGAAACTCCTCCCGTTCCGCAAGACCGGCTGGACACCCTCTATTACAACAAGAGCTGGAAGGTAACCCCTAACAAGGCTTTCGCCAACTATTATCGCCTGGCGCTCTATCCTGCTGATTCTACGGCAGCCAAGGAGTTCCGCACCTACTATATGAGCGGCGAACTGCAGGGCGAAGGCAGCTTTGTGGTCCTCGACAAGAAGGATGATGCCAAGAGCCAGTTTGCCGGCACCTTTACCACCTATTTCAAGGATGGACAGGTAGAGCAGAAGAAGACCTATCTGGCAGGACTGCTCTCGGGCGAATATACCTCTTATTATAATAACGGCAACGTGAAGGAGCATTTCTTCATGAACCAGGGCAAGAAGATGGGGGTAGGAGCCTCTTTCACGGAGAACGGCAGGGTATGCACCCTTACTCCCTACAAGAATGATATCCCTGAAGGATTTTATGTAGTGGTGGATGCCGACGGCAACTACTCCAAGTATTCGCTCACCGACCACCAGCCTATCCTGGAAACCCCTTCGCCTGATGAAATCCTCACCGAGTATAAGAACGGTGTGGCATGGCCTTACTACAACAAGAACGGACTCATCGTGGGCGTGAGCAATTCGATGGTGGATGAGAACATCGGCGATTACCGCGAAATCGGCGTCTTCATCGTCAACAAGAGCATGATCAATGTGGATATCGACCCTTCTCAGATTGAAATCTACGATATGAAGGGCGGCAAGCGAAAGGATTTCGAACTGGTGGGCGCTGATGAGTATGACAAGAAAATCTTCAAGTTCAAGAAGAAAGTGGCTAAGCGTGCGGTAAAGAACAAGGCGATAGTGCAGACCGAACGCGAGAACAACGTGAATGCCAACCTGGGCGCGCAGGTGTTTGATGCCGGAACCTCCAATACGCTGAAGGATTTCCAGACCCGTATCTGCCGGATGCAGCAGCTGGAAGACGGCAACCGCATGAAGTATTCCGACAAGATGCCTGAGGACCTGGGCTATCTGGAGCGCACCACCATCCATCCGGGCGAAGTGGTTTCGGGCTATCTCTATACCACCGACCGCAAGGCTGCCGATCTCTTTGTCAAGGTAAAGATCAAGGGCATCGACTATCTCTTCGAGTGGAAGGCAAGCAAGAAGAAATAACGTGTGTGAGATGTGAATGCTAACTATTAAAAAATAATGGAAATGATGAAAAAGATTTTGATGATGGCCATCTTGTGCCTCGTATTTACAACAAGTGGTTTTGCACAGTTCAAGAGAACTGCATTCAATCATGTGGGGCTGAATGCAGGCGTGGGTACCGAAGGTATCAGCATAGGTGTGGCGGCTCCTGTTTCCAATTTCGTGGAGCTGGAGGCAGGCGTGGATATTCTGCCAAAGTTTCTCTCGATTTCTGATAAGGCGAACATAACGACAGATGCCTCTATCATCGTTCAGGGACAGACAGTAAGGATTCCTGATTCCGAGGTGGATATTGATGCAGATTTCTCCCGCACAGCCTTTCATGCCAAGGCGAATATCTATCCTTTCGGCGGCAACAGCAAGTTCTTCGTGGCTGCCGGCTTCGCTTTCGGCGGTGCCAAGCTTGCCAAGTTGAGCGGTCACAGCGATGATCTGGCGCAGTTTATCAGTAAATATCCTGAATATTCAGATGAGATTCTGAAAAACGTAGGTGCGGAACTCTCGGATTACAATATCAAGTTCGACAAGAATGGTGATATCAATGCCGACCTGCGCTGCAATTCCTTCCGTCCTTATCTCGGTCTGGGATTCGGAAGAGTGGTTCCCAAGAACCGTTTGGGTTTCCGCTGGGAGATCGGCTGCCAGTATATGGGCAAGCTGAAGATCTATCAGAACGGCGAGGAGGTGGATGTCAGGAAAGCTCTCAATGATTCGATGGGCAAGGATGGCGGCGACATCGCCGATATCGTGGATAAAATCCAGTTCTATCCTGTGCTCAAGTTGCAGATTGTGGGCAGAATCCTGTAATCAAAATAAGAAAAGTTTGAATTATACATAAAAAAACGGGCAAAATGGTAGCAGTTAGCCAATTATTTCGTAACTTTGCACCCGCAAACTTATAAAATAATAAAAGAAGAATGGCTAATTTGAGATTTGAGGTTGTAGCCGAGGCCTTTAAGAAAAGACCTGTAGAGGTGAAGACTCCCAAGGTGCGCCCTTCGGAGTACTTCGCCAAGTATGTATTCAACCGCCAGAAGATGTACAAGTATCTGCCATCTGATGTGTACGAGAAACTCATCGATGTGATAGATAACGGCAGTCGTCTGGACCGTTCCATCGCTGATGCCGTGGCTGCCGGCATGAAGCTCTGGGCTGAGGAAAACGGGGTAACGCATTATACTCACTGGTTCCAGCCATTGACAGAAGGTACTGCCGAGAAGCACGATGCCTTCGTGGAGCACGACGGTAAGGGTGGTATGATAGAGGAATTCTCCGGCAAGCTGCTGGTGCAGCAGGAACCGGATGCCAGCTCTTTCCCTAACGGCGGTATCCGTAACACCTTCGAGGCTCGCGGCTATTCTGCATGGGATCCTACATCGCCTGTGTTTATCATCGACGATACCCTCTGTATCCCTACCATCTTTATTTCATATACCGGTGAGGCGCTGGACTATAAGGCTCCATTGCTCCGCTCGCTCCATACCCTGAGCGAGGCGGCTACCGAGGTGTGCCACTACTTCTACCCACAGGTAAAGAAGGTGCAGACCAATCTCGGATGGGAGCAGGAGTACTTCCTGGTAGATGAGAGCCTCTATTCGGCTCGCCCAGACCTGATGCTCACCGGACGCACCCTGATGGGCCACGATTCGGCCAAGAACCAACAGATGGACGACCATTATTTCGGAACCATCCCAGAGCGTGTGCAGGCTTTCATGAAGGATCTTGAAATCCAGGCACTCGAACTTGGCATCCCTTGCAAGACCCGTCATAACGAGGTGGCTCCTAACCAGTTTGAGCTGGCACCTATCTATGAGGAGTGCAATCTTGCAGTAGATCACAATATGCTTCTGATGAGTCTGATGAAGCGTGTGGCTCACAAGCACGGTTTCCGTGTGCTCCTTCACGAGAAGCCATTCGCTGGCGTCAACGGTTCCGGCAAGCACAACAACTGGAGTCTCTGCACCGATACCGGCGTGCTGCTCCATGCAGCCGGCAAGACTCCTGAGGATAATCTCCGCTTCGTGGTCTTCATCGTAGAGACCCTGATGGGTGTCTATAAGCACAACGGACTGCTGAAGGCATCCATCATGAGTGCAACCAATGCCCACCGTCTGGGAGCCAACGAGGCACCTCCAGCCATCATCTCCTCATTCCTGGGCAAGCAGCTCACCGATCTGCTCGACCATATCGAGAAGGCTGACAAGGAGGAGCTCTTCGCCCTGGCTGGCAAGAAGGGAATGGAGCTGGATATCCCTGAGATTCCGGAGCTGATGATCGACAATACCGACCGCAACCGTACCTCACCATTCGCCTTCACCGGCAACCGCTTCGAGTTCCGTGCCGTAGGTTCTGAGGCAAACTGCGCATCTTCTCTCATCGTATTGAATGCTGCCGTAGCTGAGGCGCTCGAGAACTTCAAGGCTCGTGTGGATGCCTTGATCGCAAAGGGCGAGGACCAGACATCGGCTATCATCGACATCGTAAGAGAGGATATCAAGACCTGCAAGCCTATCCGCTTCGATGGCAACGGCTATTCTGACGAGTGGAAGGAAGAGGCTCAGAAGCGTGGCTTGGACTGCGAGGCATCCTGCCCAGTGGTCTTCGACCGTTATCTGGACAAGGAGAGCATCGAGATGTTTGCCAAGACCAATGTGATGAGCGAGAGCGAGCTGAAGGCACGCAACGAGGTGAAGTGGGAGACCTATACCAAGAAGATTCAGATTGAGGCTCGTGTGATGGGCGACCTGACCATGAACCACATCATCCCTGTGGCTACCCACTATCAGAGCCGTCTGGCAAAGAATGTAGAGGGTATGATTCACATCTTCGGTGGCGAGGAAGGCAAGAAACTGACTGCCCGCAACGTGAAGATCATCCGTGAGATAGCCGAGCGCACCGAGTCGATAGAGCGTGGTGTTGAGGCATTGGTGGATGCCCGCAAGGTAGCCAACAAGATTGAGAGCGAGCGCGAGAAGGCTGTAGCCTATCATGATACGGTAGCTCCGAAGATGGAGGAAATCCGCTATCAGATCGACAAGCTTGAGCTGCTGGTAGCCGATGAACTCTGGACCTTGCCGAAGTATCGTGAGCTGCTGTTCATCCGCTAAGGCTGATTCCGTATCAATTCCGTGCGTAATCCGTACAGCAGGAATGCTCTTCCGATAACTCAGCGTAATCCGATGAAGAAAAATAAAGAATTAAGGAATAAATAAAAAAAAGAGGATGTGTCATGAACTTATGACACACCCTCTTTTTTTTGAGAAGTAATTGATAAAAATCTAAGATTTCTTGTGCAGTTCTACGACATGCAGCTCGTCACGCCCAGAGAGGCGGCAATAGCAGTCAAGATAGATATTACTATCTGAAATACAGTTTTCCAGGTTTCTTTCTTCATACGCAGTTTTTTTAGTGATTAATGATTAGTGATTATTGATTAATTCCGTTAGGCGTTTCGGCGGATTTGCAATCCGCCGTTAAAAAACGTCCTAACCTATTTGAGCTCTGCGGATTTGCAATCCGCATCAAGCAAGATTTACAAACTTACGTTGTCGCCGCCGCCGTCAGTTCCGCCGTCAGTTCCGCTGTCAGTTCCGCCGCCAGTGCCCTGACTGGTACCGCCGCCGCCCTGCGATGTTCCGCCGTTATCCTTGTTGGTATCCCCGCCAGCACCCTGGCTAGTATCACCTCCGCTCGGAGTATTCTCAGTTCCACCGCCGCCATCGGCTCCCGATGTATAATCATCGTATGCCACGATCTTGGTGAGCTTCTTCAGCTCGGCGTTGCTCCAGGTCTTTGTGTTTCTTACAATCAGATGCACGCCCAGCACGCTAGCCGCCGTCACCTTCTCCTTGCTCACCTCGCCACGCGAAGTCATACCGATGGAGAACAATCCGAGGTCGGAGAAACGAACGCTCTTGCCGTCCAGAATCAGATGCTTCAGGCAGTCGAGGGTATCCATTAGCACACCGTGGATGGTGCCTCGGCTGTATGGAGAGTTGTGCTCAGAGATATGAGTTACGAAGTCCTCGAAACTCATCTCACGGTCGCTTACGGCAGTAGCATACCAGAGCTTCTTACCAGCGTTCTCACCCGTCTGAGGGGTACGCATAATCTTACGATACTTACTAGTTCCTTGTCCCATAGTCAATCAGTTTTTTAAAGGGTTAATAATTTATTTTTTGACGATGCAAAGGTACGGCTTTTTTAGGGAACTGCCAAAAATCAGGGTGTGATAAGCCCCGATTTTCAGCAGCCCCAGATTCCCAATCCCGTTAATAATCCTAACTCATAATTTTGAAAAAGAGAAACCATAGTTTTACAGCTCACAAACCATAGTTTTTCTCCTCAAAGCTATCACAATAACAGTTATCACAGTTTCTCGAAACACTTTTCTTTTTCTCATTCCAGAACTAACTATATATATTATATATTTATAATAATAATATATATAGTTAAATTCTATTTAACATTTTCCTTCCCTTCAGATACCCCCTCCGTAAAAACTGTGATAACTGTTATTGTGATAGCTGTGATCACTCTTGATGCACTAAAACGGTGCATCAAGGTTGAGGATAAAATCCACAAATCACCGAATGAAAGTTCTACAAATCACCGATTTCTTTAAAAAGATTCCTGATTTCCAGTTTTTGTATTTTTGCAGAAGATTAGTAGTTTAAAGCCATAGTGATGTGGAGAATGATGAACCTTGTTGGCCGCCCAGATACCCAGCTCTATGAAATCGCTGGTCATGGTCATGGGGCAATGGGTAATCCTGCCTATCATATCCTCATTCAAAGCATCAATAAAATCCTGGGCAAAAAATATGAGTTTTAGTTAGATTTCAAAAATCTCAAAACGCAGGAACTTCGCCAATGGTATGAGTTCCATCATCTTTGCTTAATTTGGCAACAGGTTGTTGCCAAATTAGGCGAAGAAGATGGGCAACAACTTGTTGCACAATTACAGGAAGGCTCACTAGAATTTATGCATAGCCACACGCTTTTGCAGGTGAACCATTTATCATCAGATGCTATTTGTTATTTTGAAACATTATAATTTCACTCTCAAAAGTAGCTTGAATATCCTCTAACAGAGGATGCTCAATTGGCACAATTAAAGAAACATAGTTAGGTATGCCCTCATCATAAACAACTGCGGTTTTGATGACATATTTTTTCTTCTGTTCATACGCATTAAACCATCGCAAAAACAAACGATCACGTTGTGCTTGTTGTTCATTTGCTGTATCACACATATAAAGAAGTATGTCGGGGTTTTTACGAAAAAATTCTTCTATAACAATAATAACTGTCTGTTGAATCTTTTTGTCATTAGGTGATTTTTTCCCACTTCTATTAGTTATACGGAACCAATAAGCTGTTAATCCTAGCATATCATCTAATTCAAAAGCAACAGAATAGAGTATGTTGTAATCTGTCTTAAATAGGATTTCCTCTCCTTCATACCATACAGGATATGGCGCAAGAATATTGATTTGGCTTATGTCTAAGGTTTGCATAACTAAGCCAAATCATAGATATGAGAATCATTTGCAAGCTTAATTTTTTCTTGCAAATCATCCAATTTCTTATTCATTTTTTCCTCCCATTCTTGCTTACGCTTCTTTTCACGACGCATTGCCGCCAAGAAAGTTTCTCTTGTAAATAAAATATCCTTTGCCATATTGTCTATATTTTAATTCAACCGCAAAGCTACAACTTTTATTTGAAATCACCAAGATTTTTGGAGATTATTTTCATGGGAAAGTTGAATCTCCTCCTTCCCTTGTTGAGGAGCTTATCGCTCGTGACAAGACTTCGCTCGACATCACTTGGATGAAACAAGGTGGCGAAGAGGAAGAGCATACGCTTGCCGAACTGATTATGGAAACGGATGGGCTGTTGATACCTTAAAGAGATGCAGATTTTTCTATAAGGCATATAGTCCATATCAAATTGGGGCAACACCGTTGCCCCAATTGAATGAAGTATCAATAGGTTTTACATGCATAAGGAATATTCCATTTGTACCGATTGTGAGACTTATAACGTTTGAAATGCACGCAACAGGCATACGCTGCAAAAGTACAAAAAATAGTTAGAACATGGGCAAAAAGTTCTGCTAAAGTATCCATGTGGATTTTTTTTATAGATTTTTTCGGAAAATCTTTTGAGTTTCAGTTTTTTTTATTATCTTTGCCGATATAAAAGAAAACGGCAACCCGCCTCTGACGAGCTCAACGCTTATCGGAGGTGGGTTGTTCGCATTTTATACCCCTGTGAAGGGGAATGATATAGGTATTAATTACTGTTTTTGAAAATAGGTAAAACACATGCAAATCAGGATATTAGAGATGAAGAATAATTCCACCATTGTAGTGGTAAATATAGAACAAGGTAGAAAAATCTTCTAAAGAAGTACTTCTCTACAAATGGTTTTCTGCCATAAACAGAAAAATATGGCAAGATTAAAAAGACTGGTTCTGGTAGTCGATGAGAATGCCGTAAACCAGGTTTTAAAAATGCTGACTGCGATTGCGGAGCTTTCGCAGCAGAAGATTGAGATAGCTTCTGTAGATGAAATTGAAGCTATGAGTGAAAAGGAAGACGCAGTAAGTGATAATAAGTCTTCTGAAAGTTTTAATGGAAACAACGCTCAAGTTGCAGATGATCCTGAGTATAAGTTGCTGTTTTCGGAGAAAGGACGTCGCGTGCTGAATCAACTCCGTGATATCCAGGTGCTGGACGATAACTATCAGCCTGATCATCTTTCTTGGACGAAGAAGGGATATTTGGCATACCAGATAGCTTTCAAGCTGGGTATTACCCGTGTCTGGAAGATTATGGGTGGTTTCTGGCATCTCGACAGTCATTCGCTGAAGACTGGTAGAGACAAGGCTGAAAGTACGCTGAAGATTCAGGCCTTTGAAGAGAAAATCAAGCCGATTTTTGGCTGATAGAGGTTTTTTATCGTAGTTTTTACGATTTTTTCTGGTGCTACCTGCTGCTATGGCACCAGTCGGGCAGCAGGTAAGATTCAAAATATCGCCGTACTTTTGCCCCAGATTTCAGAACGATACCGGTTCTGAGGTCT